>Ga0307319_10000101_pt1 | contig 26061 bp, 30 predicted proteins | sample ER_DNA_368_FD_194491 | JGI IMG/M metagenome (GOLD analysis project Ga0307319, IMG submission 194491) | Bulk soil microbial communities from the East River watershed near Crested Butte, Colorado, United States - ER_DNA_368 | ecosystem: Environmental > Terrestrial > Soil > Floodplain | place...
TGGTCGCAGCCTTGGCAGGCCACGCGTCGGGTCGGGACGGTGCTGCTCGCCTGCGCGGGCGGGAGCATGGTCTCGGCTGTCGTGCTCGTCGCCGCCGGTGTACCGATCAGCGGCGGCTTCGGCCTCGAGCTCGCCGGTGTGGCCGCGGCCACGGGCGCGCTTGGGGTCGTCGCGTGGGTCGCGCGCTCGCACTGAGGCGTCGCTTGCGACGCCGACCAAAAGAGGCCGTGCCGGCTTGGCCGGTGCGGCCGTTCAGTTCGCTTGCGACGCCGACCAAAAGAGGCCGTGCCGGCTTGGCCGGTGCGGCCGTTCAGGTCGCTCGCGACGCCGAAGAAAAGAGGCCGTGCCGGCTTGGCCGGGTGGCCGTTCAGTTAGATTCGCGGCGTAATGGCCCAGGTGCTACCGGCCGAGCGCGACCTGCGGCGCGTGATCGGCGACGGCGAGACCATTCCGGACGGCGAGGTCGAGGGGCTCTCCGAGGAAGACCTGCTCGAGCTGCACCGGTGGCTCGTGCTGCTGCGGACGTACGACGACCGCTCCGTCGTCTACCACCGCCAGGGCCGGATCGGGACGTACGCCATCTTCTGGGGCCACGAGGCGATGCAGGCCGGCTCGGTCTACGCCCTCGAGCGCGAGGACTGGATCTTTCCGAGCTACCGCGAGTCGGCGATTGGCCTGCTGCGCGGGATGCCGGCCGCGACGGTGCTCTCCTGGTGGCGTGGACATCCCGCCGGCTGGTGGAACCCGAAGGACTGGAACGTCGCCTCGATCTGCGTCCCGGTCGCGACGCACGTACCGCACGCCGCCGGCCTCGCGTGGGGGAAGAAGCTGCGCGGGGAGACGACCTGCGCGATCGCGTACTTCGGCGACGGCGCGACCTCCGAGGGCTCGTTCCACGAAGGCGCCAACTTCGCGGCCGTGATGCGCGCTCCGGTCGTGCTCTTCTGCAACAACAACCAATGGGCGATCTCCACGCCGCTCTCGGCGCAGACGGCGGCGGAGACGCTGGCCGACAAGGCGGTCGGCTACGGGATCCCGGGCGTGCGCGTGGACGGCGGCGACGTGCTCGCCGTCTTCGAGGCGACGCGGGACGCAGTGGCGCGCGCGCGGGCCGGGGAGGGACCGACGCTGATCGAGGCCGTCACCTACCGGGCCGCCCCGCACGCGACGGCGGACGATCCGCGCGCGTACATCGACCTCGAGCGCGTCGAGGAGGAGAGGCAGCGCGAGTGCCTCGGCAGGTACGAGGCGTACCTGCGGCGTCTCGGGCTCCTGTCGGACGAGGCTGCCGAGGCCATTCGGTCCGAGGCGGCGGACCTGATGCGAGCCGGGATCGCCGCGGCCGAAGCGGAGCCGCCGGCCGACCCGTCGCTCCTCTTCTCCCACGCGTTTGCAGACCCGCCCGCGTCCTTCGAATCGGATCTCGCCGAGCTGCGGAGGGTGCTCGGTGGCTGAGCTGACATTGGTGGAGGCGGTGAACGACGCCTTCCACGTCGAGCTCGAGCGCGACCCGAACGTGCTCGTGATGGGCGAGGACGTCGGGCGCGCAGGCGGGGTCTTCCGCGCGACGGCGGGGCTGCGCGACCGGTTCGGGCCGGAGCGCTGCGTCGACACCCCGCTCGCCGAGGCCGGAATCCTCGGCTCGGCCGTCGGGCTCTGCATGGCGGGCTGGCGGCCGGTCTGCGAGATGCAGTACGACGCGTTCTCCTACCCCTGCCTGGATCAGCTGATCACGCACGTCGGGCGGTACCGCTGGCGCACGGGCGGGGCGATGGCGTTTCCGCTGGTCGTGCGCATGCCGTACGGCGGGGGCGTGCGCGCGCCGGAGCTGCACGACGATTCGCCGGAGGCGTACTACGTGCACACGCCCGGCGTGAAGGTGGCGATCCCGTCGACGCCCGCGGACGCCAAGGGGCTGCTGGCGGCCGCGATTCGCGACCCCGATCCCGTGGTCGTGCTCGAGCCGAAGCTCCACTACCGGACGATGCGCGGCGAGGTTCCGGAGGGCCAGCACGTGGTTCCGCTCGGGGAGGCGCGCGTGGTGCGTGAGGGCGACGACCTGACCTTCGTCGCGTACGGCGCGATGGTGCCCGTGGCCGAGGCAGCGGCGGACGCGCTGGCGGACGAGGCGTCGGTCGAGGTGCTCGACATCCGGACGCTGAAGCCGCTGGACGAGGAGGCTCTGCTCGCGGCGGCGGCGAAGACGGGGCGGGTCGTGATCGTCCAGGAGGCCCCGCGAACGGCCGGCTACGGTGCCGAGCTCGCGGCGATTCTCGCGGAGAAGGCGCTGCTCGACCTGCGCGCGCCCGTCGTGCGAGTTACCGGCTACGACGTGCCGTACCCGTACTGGCAGATCGAGGACGCCTACATGCCCTCGACGGAGCGGGTCGCGGACGCGGCGCGCCGGTTGCTCGCTTTTTAGTGCTGCACGAGCTCCCGCTCGAACGGCGCACGCTGCACGGCCATTTCTCACGCGAGCTCGAGCCGGTAGTGGAGATCGATCCCGGAGACACGATTGCCTTCTCGACACTCGACGCGGGCTGGGGAGTCGAGCCGCCGCGGGCCGACGGCTCCGAGCGTCGTCGCTTCGAGCCTCTCGACCCGGAGCTCGACGACGGGCATCCGCTGATCGGGCCGGTTGCCGTTCGAGGCGCTCGGGCCGGTCGGGTGCTGGAGGTGCGGGTCGATGTCGTGAGGGTCGGTGCGTACGGCCTCACGGTCGCGGGCGGGTGGTCGTCGCCGTTGAACGACAGGCTGGGCGTCGGGTCGGGCAAGAGCCGCGTCCTCGCCTGGGAGCTCGACGCGGAGGCGGGGACGGCGCGCGACCGTGACGGGCGCGAGGTGACGCTGGCGCCGTTCCTCGGCGTGCTGGGAATGCCGCCGCCGGAGCCCGGCATCCACCCCACTGGCCCACCGCGCCTCTGTGGCGGGAACCTCGACTGCAAGGAGCTCGTCGCCGGGACGACGCTGTTCTTGCCCATCCCGGTCGACGGCGCGCTGTTCTCGGCCGGCGACGGGCACGCGCGCCAGGGCGACGGTGAGGTGTCGTCGACGGCGATCGAGTGCCCGCTCGAGCGCGCCGAGCTGACGCTCGGCCTGCGGGACGACCTCGAGCTCTCGACACCGCTGGCGCGGACGGACGAAAGCTGGCTCGCGCTCGGTGTCGGGGAGAACCTCGACGAGGCGGCCGCGAGCGCGGTCGACGCGATGCTGGCCGTGATGGGCCGCGAGCTCGGCCTGGAGCGCCGCGATGCCCTCGCTCTGGCGAGCGTCGTCGTCGACCTCCGGATCACGCAGGTCGTCAACGGGGTGGTCGGCGTGCACGCCGTGCTGCCTCACGGGGCCGTCCGCTCGGGGAGAATCTAGGCGTGGCGTACGAGTTCAAGCTCCCGGATCTCGGCGAGGGCCTGACGGAGGGTGAGATCGCGCGCTGGCTCGTCTCGGAGGGACAGGAGGTCGCCGAGGACGATCCGCTCGTCGAGATCCAGACCGACAAGACGACGGTCGAGATCCCTTCTCCGGCCGCGGGGACGGTCGCGCGGATCCTCGTCGCGGAGGGTGACGTCGTGCCGGTCGGGACCGTCCTCGTCGTGATCGGCGAAGAAGACGGCTCCGCCGGCGAAGCCGCCACAGCCTCTGATCGGCATCGCGAGCGACGCCTCAGCGGCGCCGCTCCGGCGGAGGAGCAGGCGCGCGCCGAGCCCGCACCGTCCGCTTCGGACGTGACCCGGGGTCAGACCCCGGACAGTGGCCCGCGCGGACGTGTCCGGGCGACGCCGCTCGTCCGCCGGCTTGCGCAGGAGCTCGGCGTCGAGCTCGACGGGCTCGAGGGGACGGGGCCGCAGGGCCGGGTGACCGAAGAGGACGTGCGCCGCGCAGGCACGACCCGGGGTCAGACCCCGGCCGTGGCCGAAGGAGAGGGTCGGCGGGAGCCGCTACGCGGCGTGCGGCGCCTCGTCGCCGAGCACATGGTCCGCGCGCACCGGGAGGTGCCGCCGGTGACGTGGGTCGAGGAGTGCGACTTCGGCTCGATCGAGCTGAAGCGGCTCGTGCCCACCGTGCTGAAGGCCGTCGCCGAGAGCCTCAAGGAGTTCCCCGAGCTGAACGCGCGGCTCGAGGACGGCGAGATCGTCTACCTCGACCGCTACGACCTCGGTGTCGCGGTGCAGACCGAGCAAGGCCTCGTCGTGCCGGTCGTCCGCGGCTGCGACGCCGCAAGCCTGGACGAGGTCGCCGCAGAGGTCGAACGCCTCGCCGAGGCCGCCCGCGCGGGAGCGCTCAAGCCCGAGGAGCTGCGCGGCTCGACCTTTACGCTCACGAGCGCCGGCAAGCTCGGCGGCCTGCTCACCACACCGATCGTCAACCACCCCGAGGTCGCGATCCTCAGCGTCGGCCGCGTCGCCGAGCGGCCCGCGGTCCGCGACGGGCAGCTGACCGTCCGCCCGACCGGCACGATCGCGCTCACCTTCGACCACCGTGTGATCGACGGTGCGCGCGCTGCCGAGTTCGGCCTCGCGGTCATCGCGCGCTTGGAACGGCCCGCCTAAGAAAAGGGAGCCCGGAGGCGAGGGTCCACCGGGCTCCCTGCATGGAGGACCCTCGGGTCCCCCGAGCCGGCTGGGCCGCGCGTGCCGCCCAGCTCTCGGAGGCGCATACGCCGGTTTGGGGCCCGTGGATTTCTAGGCGGCGAGGTGCGGCTCGATCATCCGCTCGATCTTCGGCGCGCTCGCGCGTCCCTCGATGCGCTCGACGATCCGCTTCCCTTTCACGAGCGCGATCGTCGGCACCGTCTGCACCTGGAACCGCTGCGCGAGCTCGGGCTGCTCGTCGATGTCGATCGAGGTCACGCGGAGCCGGGCGCGCTCCTTCCGCGCCAGGTGCGCCATCAGGCTTTCCATCCGTCGTGCCGGACCGGACCGGCTGGCGCCGAAGAAGACGAGTAGCGGCCGTGGATCAGTCCCCATCGAAACACTGATTTCCCTGCAAACCCACCCCGCAAACCTGAACGGTCGTCCGCGCTCTACACTCCGGGCGGGATGTGGGAGACGTATCGAATCGGCCTCGCGCTGGGCCTCGGGATCGCGCTCGGCGGCCTGCTCTCGGCGCTCCTGGCACCTCGCCGCATCCTCGTTCTCGGGGCGGCTGCGGTGGCCGCGGCGGCGGCCGGAGCCGCGGTCGGCTACGCGATCGGCGGCTGGCACGAGGCGGTGAGCGGCGGCGCGGGCGGCGCACTCGGCGCACTCGTCGTCTCGGGGCTCGTCGTGGGCACGCTGAAGCGGGGCGGCACCAGGGGCGGGACAGCTGCACTCGTTGGGCTCGGGGCCCTCGTGCTCGCCGCCCTCGCGCTCGTGCCGGTGGTCGGCTACCTCGAGGCCGTCGCGCTCCCGGCGCTTGCGGCCCGCGCGCGCCGGCGGCAACCAGAGCGCTACGCCGGCCTGCGCAGCCTCGCCCGCGACTGACGTGGCCGCCCGCAAGAAGCTGATCCTCGTCGTCATCGACGGTCTCACGCCCGAGGTGTTCGAGGACGCGGTCGAGACCGGCGCCGCGCCGGCGCTCTCGTTCCTCGCCGAGCACGGGAGCTACCGCCGCGGCGTCTCCACCTTTCCCTCGCTCACACCGGTCTGCCTCTCTTCGATCGCGACCGGCGCGCATCCGGACGTGCACCGGATCCCGCATCTCACCTGGTGGCACCGCGGCGAGCGGCGGCTCGTCGAGTATGGCTCCTCGTTCGCCGCAATCCGCGTCGCCGGGACGCGCCGCGCGATCCTGGACGCGATCTTCAACATGAACGAGCAGCACCTCGGCCGGAACGCGGTGACGGTGTACGAGGCGCTCGAGGACGCCGGCCTCACGACCGCCGCGGTGAACATCACCTGCTACCGGGGCCGCACGCCGCACCTCCCGTTGCTGCCCGGCCTCACCCGCCCGGCCTACGGACCGAAGGGGTTCTTCTTCTACAGCCTCTTCGAGTCGGAGGTGACCGGCGCGCCCGTCGCGGTCTTCGGCCGCTCGACGGGCTCGATCGACGCGTACGCCGCCTTCGTCGGCCGCTGGCTGGTGACGCGAGACGGCTTCGACCTGCTCGTCTACTACCTGCCCGACTACGACTTCGCCTCGCACGCCCTCGGCCCGGGGGCGACGCAGGAGGCCCTGACGCGCAGCGACGCGGCGATCGGCGCGCTGATCGAGGCCGCCGGCGGGCCGGACGAGTTCCTCGAGCGCTACGCCGTCGTCGTCTGCTCCGACCACGGGCAGACCCGCGTCGACCGCGCGGTCTCGCTCGAGGCGTCCTTCGGGGACGTCGACGGCGTGCTGGTGACCGCCTCCAACCGCGCCGGGATGGTCTATCGCCTCCCGGAATGTCGCGAGGACGAAGCAGAGCTCGCGCGCCGCCTCGACGGCTCGGCTGCCGCGGAGGTCGTCCTCTATCGCGAGAACGGCGAGGCGGTCGCGAGGCGCCACGGCGAGGAGCTTCGCTTTGCTCCCGCCGACGGCTCGTGGCGAACGAGCGGCGACCGCTCGCTGCTCGACCAGCCGGACGCACTCGAGCGGAGCTGGGCCGCGCTGGCGAACCCGAACGCCGGCGAGCTGCTCGTCTCTCCACCTGCAGGAGTCGAGCTGACCGACCTCGCGGGCCGCAGCCACCTCGGCGGCGGCAGTCACGGCTCGCTCGAGGCCGGTGACTCGGAAGTTCCGATCCTGACCGTCGGGCTGGAGGCGGAGCCGCGGCGGATCGTCGACCTCGCGCCGCTCGCGCTCCGGCACTTCGGCGTGAAGCTGCCCGCCTACGATGACTGACCCCGCCGAGGCTCGGCGCGCAATGGTGGACCGCCAGCTGCGCGGACGGGACATCGTGGACACGAACGTGCTCGAGGCGATGGCGCGCGTCCCGCGGGAGCTGTTCGTCCCGGAGCCCGAGCGGAGGAGCGCCTACGCCGACGCCGCCCTGCCGATCGGGCACGGCCAGACGATCTCGCAGCCGTACATGGTCGCGCGGATCGCCGAGGCGCTCGCGCTGCGCCCGGGGGAGCTCGTGCTCGACGTCGGGACCGGCTCGGGCTACCAGGCCGCGGTCCTCGCCGAGCTCGGCCCGGACGTCGTCACGATCGAGCGGATCCCCGAGCTCGCCGAGCAGGCGCGAAAGAGCCTCGCCGCCGCCGGCTACGACGGCGTGGAGGTTCATGTCGGCGACGGCACGCTCGGCGTACCGGAGCGCGCGCCGTTCGACGCGATCGCCGTCGGCGCGGCCGCTCCGGGCTTCCCGCAGACGCTCTACGAGCAGCTCCGGCCGCGCGGGCGCCTGGTCGTGCCGGTCGGAGGCCAGCGCGCGCAGCGCCTCGAGCTGATCGTGCGCAGCCCCGAAGGGCCGGCCGTCGTGCACTCGGTGCCGTGCCGCTTCGTGCCGCTCGTCGGCGAGGAGGGCTTCGGCGGGTGAAGCGGGTGCAGATCCGGATCCGCGGCCGGGTGCAGGGCGTCTTCTTCCGCGCAGAGACTCGCTCGCGCGCCGAGTCGCTCGGCCTCTCCGGCTGGGTCCGCAACGCGCGCGACGGCAGCGTCGAGGCGCTCTTCGAGGGCGAGCCGGAGCGGGTGGACTCGATGGTCGAGTGGAGCCGCCGAGGCCCGAGCGGGGCGCATGTCGACGAGGTCGAGGTATCCGATGCGGAGCCCGAGGCGGTGGAGCAGGCGGAGCGCGGTTTCCGCGTCCTGTAGCGGGGGCAGAACGTCCGACCGGTGAGGGGTCTCACGGGAGAAGAGCTGCTGCGGCTGCCCGTTCGGGTTCGAGGCATCCAGGTCGGCCGCGTGGTCGACGTCCTGGTCCACCCGACCGACTCGCGGGCGCTCGGGGCCGACGTGCTCTGCGGCGACGACAGGCATCGCTTCCTCGCGTTCCCGGCCGCCAGGCTCGGACGCAGCGCGCTCGAGGTGTCGTCGGCGCTCGTCCTGCTCGACCTCCAGGACGACTCGTCCTACCGCCTCGAGGCGCGGGCTCTGAGCGAGCTGCGCGGCACGCCGGTCGACGGAGGCTCGTCGCTCCAGGACGTCGTGTTCGGTCCGGACTGGACGATCGCGGAGCTCGTGCTGACCGGGAGCGAGGGACCGCAGCGCGTGCCCCTCGACGGGCGCGTCCTTCCGCCGCGCGGTGAGCGGCCTCGGGTCTCGCGCCGGCAACGCCGCCGACGGCGACCGCCCCGTAGGTCCCGTTGACGGCGGTTCGGTACGCTCGAACGCCGATGGCCTTCTCGCCTGCAGCCGCAATCGCGCGCACGCGCGCGGGCCGCGCGCTCAGCCAGTCGCACAACTGGGTGCAGCTGGCGAAGTTCTCTGCGGTGGGCGCGAGCGGGTACGTGATCAACCTTGCCGTCTACACGGCGCTCCTGCGCGGCGCCGGCTTCCACTACACCGCCGCCGCGACGTGCTCGTTCCTCGTCGCCGTGACGAACAACTACGTCTGGAACCGGCTCTGGACCTTCCATGCCCAGCGTGGCCACGTCGGCTGGCAGGGTCTTCGCTTCCTCGTCGTCGCACTCGTCGCGTACTCCGCGAACCTCGTGCTGCTCAGCGGGCTGATCGCGCTCGGCCTCGACAAGGTGCTCTCGCAGGCGATCGCCGTGGTGCTCGTCACCCCGCTGAACTTCGTGGGGAACAAGCTCTGGTCCTTTCGCCGCGCACAAGGCTAGGCTGCCCGCGATGAGGCGAGCCCTCGCCGCGGCCACGGTCGCCCTCGCCGTGGCGGGGCCGGCGCTCGCGGCGCCCTCGCCGCCGCCACCGGTGAAGGCACCGCTCGCCCCGCCCTCGCCGCGGCTCACTGCCGCACAGGTGAAGCAGATCTTCCTCGACAACGGCAAGGTCGCGGACTGGCTGCGCCACTACCCGAAGCGGCTCTGGCAGACGGACGCCACCTACAAGGACGGCAGCTGGAAGCTCGGTGTCTGGGAGCGCGCGCCCGGGAAGGCGGGCCAGATCGCAACCGGTCGCGTCGACGACACGACCGGCGTCGTCACGGAGGCGTGGACCGGGCCGCAGGTGGCGTGGAAGATGGCGCGTGGCTACGACGGAGCCTTCGGCGGCCGCGAGATCAACAGCGCGCCGGTATGGCTCGGCTTCTGCCTGCTCTTCCTGCTCGGCCTCGGCGACCTGCGCCGCCCGCTGAGCCTGCGCAACCTCGACCTGCTCGTGCTGCTCTCGTTCTCCGTCTCGCTCTGGTTCTTCAACCGCGGCGACATCTTCACGAGCGTGCCGCTCGCCTACCCGCCGCTGCTGTACCTGCTCGGGCGGATGGTCTGGAGCGCGTGGCGCGGGCGCCTCGGCACCGGCGCCATCCCTGTCTGGCCGGTGTGGGTGCTCGCGGCGGCGACCGTCTTCGCGGGCGGCTTCCGGATCGGCCTCAACACTCGAACCTCGAACGTGATCGACGTCGGCTACTCGGGAGTCGTCGGTGCGAACCGGATCGCGAACGGAGAGGCGCCGTACGGCCACTTCCCGGTCGAGGTCGGCCGGGCGTGCGGGAGCGCGGACACCGACGGCGAGATCCGCGACCGCGTCCAGACGAACGGGCGCTGCGAGTCGGCGAACCCACAGGGCGACACCTACGGACCCGTCGCCTACGAGGCCTACCTGCCCGGCTACCTGGTCCTCGGCTGGAGCGGCAAGTGGGACGACCTGCCCGCGGCGCACATGAGCTCGATCATGTTCGACCTGCTCTGCGTGCTCGGGCTCGCCCTTGTCGGACGGCGCTTCGGGGGGACGCGGCTCGCCGTCACGCTCGCCTTCGCCTGGGTCGCCTACCCGTTCACCCAGTACGTCTCGAGCTCGAACACGAACGACGCGCTGCCGCCGCTGTTTCTGATCTGGGGCTTCTGGCTCGTCACCTCGCCCTGGGCTCGAGGCGCATCGGTCGCGCTCGCGGGCTGGACGAAGTTCGCCGCGCTGCTGCTCGGGCCGCTCTGGGCCTCGTACCCGGAGAGACGGCTGCGCCCGACTCTTGCCTTCGCCGCGGCGGCTCTGGCCGCGACCCTGGCCGCCTTCTTGATCCTCCTGCTGGAGCCGAATCCGGTTCACGCCGTGCGGGTGTTCTGGGACCGCACGATCGGCTGGCAGGCCGACCGGGAGTCGCCGTTCTCGATCTGGGACTGGCGCCAGTACCACGCCGGGCTTCCCGACCTCCACGTCCTCCGTCGCGTGCTGGAGGTGCTCCTCGCCGTTGGCGCCCTCGCCGTCTACGTCGTCCCGCGCCGCAAGTCGCCGTTGCAGCTCGCCGCGCTGACCGCGGCGCTGCTCCTCGGCTGCCAGCTCGTGCTGACTCACTGGTTCTACCTCTACCTGCCCTGGTTCTTCCCGTTTGCGGCCTTCGCGGTGCTCGCTCCGGCGGCGGAGCCGCTGCGTGCGCCCGTGCGACAGCCCCTTGAGCGTCCTCGCCAAGAGCTGGTCGGCGTCGATTGAGCCGCGGCGGCTCGCGGTCGGCGCCGCGGGCCTGTTCCTCGTCTCGCTCACGCTCCTGCACTGGGGCTGGTACCAGCACGGCCTGATCCGCGACACGATCGAGTACCACCGCTACGGGTTGGCGATGGTCGACGGGCACGTACCCTACCGCGACTTCGCCGTCGAGTACCCGCCGGGGGCCCTGCCCGCGTTCGCGGTGCCGGCGGTCGGGAAGCCGTCCTTCACCGTCTACGACCGGGAGTTCCAGATCCTGATGGCGCTCTGCGGCGTCGGCGCGCTCGCGGCGATGATGGTCGCGCTGCGGTCGCTCCGCGCGTCCGCGGACCGCACCGCCGCGGCGCTCGGCTTCTTCGCCGTCGCGCCGCTCGCGCTCGGGTCGGTGATCCTCTACCGCTACGACCTCTGGCCGGCCGCACTGACGGTCGCGGGGATCGCCGGGGTGCTCGCGCGGAGAGAACGGCTCGGCTTCGCCGCGCTCGGGCTGGGAATCGCGGCGAAGGCCTTTCCCGCCCTGGTCGTGCCGCCTGCGTTCGTCCACGTGTGGCGCACGCGCGGCCGGCGTGAGGCGCTCGTTTGCCTTGGCTCGGCGGCGGCCGTTGTGGCGGCCACCGTGCTCCCGTTCCTCGCGGTCGCGCCGCACGGTGTCTGGGAGAGCATCGTCCGGCAGACGACGCGGCCGCTGCAGATCGAGAGCCTCGGCGCTGCCGTGCTGCTCGCGGCCCACCATGTCGGAGGCCTCGCGCTGACGATGGAGTCGAGCCGAGGCTCGCAGAACCTTGCCGGCACGCTGCCCGACGCGCTGGGGGCGATCTCGAGCGCGCTGCTCGTCCTGGCGCTCGTCGGAATCTGGGCGGGCGCGGCCCGCGGCCCGGCGAGCCCTGAGCGGTTCGTTCGCTATGCCGCGGCTTCGCTCGTCGCCTTCGTCGCGTTCGGGAAGGTGCTCTCGCCGCAGTTCCTGATCTGGCTGATCCCGCTCGTGCCGCTCGTCCGCGGCCGTCGCGGCGTGGCGGCGTCGGGCCTGCTGGCGCTCGCGCTGCTGCTGACGCAGGTCTGGTTCCCGATCCGGTACTGGGACCTCGTTTACTTCGAGGCCTTTCCCTCCTGTGTGCTGCTCGCGCGCGACCTCGTCCTGCTGGCGCTGCTCGCGGTCCTCACGGCACCGGCACGCGAACCGGCTCGCAGCTGAGCGCGCGCCCGTCGGCGTCGCACTCGACTAGGGCGCCCTCGATCCGCACGTCGCCGTCCGCGGGCTCGAAGCGCACTCCCACCCCCGTCACCATCCGGCCGATCGCGAGCTCTGCCTTCACCCCGATGACCGAGTCGTGCGGGCCGGTCATGCCCGCGTCCGTGATCGCGGCTGTACCGCCCGGCTGCACGCGCGCGTCGCTCGTCTGAATGTGGGTGTGGGTACCGAAGACGGCGGTCACGCGCCCGTCCAGAATCCGCGAGAGCGCCACCTTCTCGCTGGTCGCCTCGGCATGGAAGTCGACGAGCACGACCTTGGCCGCCTCGCGCGCCTCCTCGACGAGCTCGTCCACCACCTCGAACGGGCTCACGGGCGTCGACATGAAGAGCAGGCCCTGGAGGTTCACCACCGCCACGGGCGTCCCGTCCTCCGCCGCGACGACCGTGAGGCCGCGGCCGGGCGAGCCCGAGGCGAGGTTCGCGGGCCGGACGACCCGGTCGGCGCTCTCGAGGTACGGGCCGATCTCGCGCCGCCGCCAGACGTGGTTCCCGAGCGTCAGCGCGTCCGCGCCGGCCGCGAGCAGCCGGTCCGCGAGCCGCGGCGTCAGCCCCGCCCCGTCCGCCGCGTTCTCCGCGTTCACCACACAGAAGCCGACAGCGAGCTCGTCCTTCAGCGTCGGGAGGCGCTCCTCGACGGCGACGCGCCCCGGCGTGCCGAAGACGTCCGCGACGAAGAGGACTCTCATGAGCTCATCGAAGAGGAGCTCGTTCTAGGGCAGCGACGGCGTGGCGGCGTACACGGCGATCGCCACGTGGTTGCCGGCGTCTTGCGTCACCCGCGCGAGCGCCTGGCTCTCGGTCTTGGCGAAGTCGAGGATCGTCCCGACCTTCGAGGTCGTGGCCGTGACGGTCGAGCCGACCGTGAGGTTCGGGTCGGGCCGGAGATGCGTCAGCGAGACGATGACCGACGGGTTCCCGCTCGGCTGCACATCGACGCGGGCTCCCATGTGCCTGCCGGCCAGGACGTACGGCGTGATCCCGACGACCGTGCCGTCGACCGGAGAGTAGACGTCGGTCCCCGGGGGCGCGCCGACGTCGAGCGAGCCCTTCGCCGACCCGCTACCGCCGCCGAGCACGAAGTAGCGCATGCCGCTCCTCCCCTCGCCGCCGAAGAGGCTGCGCGCGACCCGGCCGACGAGTCCCTGGTTGACCTGCCGCCCGACGGGTTGCAACGCCAGGGCGCCGTCCGCGGAGGCGTGGTAGCCGAGCGCGGTCACGCGGGTGAGCGAGACCGGCAGCATCAGCCGGATCGGGCCCTGGAGCGCGATCACCTGCGGTTGGGGCGGGCCCGCCGGCAGCAGCCGCGTCGCCGGCGCGGGGGCCGAGGTTCGGACCGCCGTGGAGCCGCCCGACCCGAAGGCGGTCAGGAGCAATGCGAGCAGCGCGACCGACGCGAGCATGAGCAGTCCCGCCAATCGCCTCGTTCGGCGCACAGCGGCCCTTTCCGCCCGTCGCCGCCTCGCCTGAGCGTGCCTGGAGGCGCGTGGCATCCGCGGGACGGTAACCAAGCTGGGGTCATCGTGCAACGAGACCCGCCGCGGCTCGAGCGCCAGCGCTCCGTCGACGCCGAAGTCCCACTCCCAGGGTGGTGGCCGAAGCGGTACGACCCGGGAGCTACCATGCTCGGCATGGCCGGGCCTGTCCCCGGGGCCGCGACGATTCAGATCCCGCGCTGGATTCAGCTCGTCGGCCTTCCACTGCTGCTGGTACTGCTCTGGCTGGTCGCGGGGGCGGCGCGTCACGTCGTCTTCCTCTTCCTGATCGCCGCCCTGATCGCGTTCCTGCTCAACCCGCTCGTGCGGGGGCTGACGCGGGTCTGGATCCCCCGCGGGTTCGGCGTTGCACTGGTGTACCTGAGCTTCGCCGCCATGGTCCTGGCCGCCGCCGTCGCGCTCGGCTCGGTGGTCGTCTCCCAGACGAAATCGAGCGCGACCAAGGTGAACGATTACTTTACGGTCGAGCACGGACAGCCTCCGCGCACGAACGCAGACCGCGACGTCGACCGCTTCCAGCACTGGCTCGACACCCACCGGCTCGGCGGCATCGACATCCAGAAGCAGGGCCACGACCTCGTCAGGCAGATCCGCCGGAAGGACGTCTCGAAGTACACGGGTGACGTGATCAACTTCGTCGAGGGCGCGGCGATCGGGACGGTGAAGTTCCTCTTCTCCCTCGTGCTCGTGATCGTGGTCTCGATCTACATGCTGCTCGACATGCCGCGGCTCGCACGGGCGGTCGACCGGCGCTTCCCGCCGCATTCGGGGTCGCTGTCGCTGCTGACTCGGATCGAGCGCTCGCTCGCGAGCTACGTGCGCGGCCAGGTGCTGCTCTCGCTGATCATCGGCACGAGCGCCGGGCTGGGACTCTGGTTACTCGGCACCCTCAATGCGGTGCCGGGGGCGGACAAGTACGCCGTCCTCTTCGGCGCCTGGGTGGCCGTGACGGAGCTGATCCCGTACCTCGGTCCCTGGCTCGGCGCGGTGCCGCCCTTCGTCTACGCGCTGGTCGTCCACCCGGTGTCGGCGATCTGGGTGGCGCTGCTCTTCCTCGGGATCCACCAGATCGAGGGGCACATCGTCGTCCCGAACGTGATGGGCAGCGCGTTGCGGCTCCATCCGCTGCTCGTCATCTTCGGTCTGCTCGCCGGCGGGGAGATCTACGGGCTCCCGGGCGCGCTCGTCGCCCTGCCGCTGCTGGCAGCCGGTCGGGCGATTTGGGAGTTTTTTGCAGAACGGGTAACGCTGGAGCCGTGGGAACAGGGCGGGACGATTCCGGTGGAGGTCGACGTGGAGGGGACGCGAGCGGTCGCGCCCCTGCCGCCTCCCCCGCGGGACCCGCCGGCAGCGGCCAGCCGTTGACCGAGCCCTCACCGCTGCTCGCCGCCCGCGGCGCCGGGCGCAGGTTCGGCCAGACGACCGCGCTGGAGCCGGTCGAGCTCGAGGTCTGGGACGGCGACGCGCTCGCGCTCGTCGGGCCCAACGGCGCCGGGAAGTCGACGCTGCTCGCGCTGCTCGCGGGCGCGCTCGAGCCGAGCGCCGGCCGGATCGAGCGGCGCAAGGGCGTGCGCGTCGGCTGGGCGCCGCAACGGCCCGCGCAATACGGACATCTCTCGGCCCGCGAGAACCTCGAGCTGTTCGCGCGCCTCGAGGGCGAGGCCGATCCCCACGCGGCCGCCGAGCGCCTCCTCGACGCGTTCGAGCTCCCCGGCGAGGCGGCGCCCAGCGCGAACCTCTCGGTCGGCAACCGCCAGCGCCTGAACCTCGCGATCGCGCTTCTGGGCAGCCCTGGCGTGCTCCTGCTCGACGAGCCGACGGCCGCGCTCGACCCCGAGCAGCGGCGCCGCCTCTGGGAGCGCGTGGCGACGTTGCGAGCGGCAGGGGGTGCGGTCGTCTTCGCGACGCAGAACGTCGACGAGCTCGAGCGCACGGCCACGCGGGTCGCGGCCCTGCGCGACGGTCGCCTCGTCTTCGCCGGCCCCGCCGGCGAGTACGACCGCTCGCGGGTCGAGACTCTCTCTGCGTGACTCGCGTTCTCTTGATGCTGCGCAAGGACGTCCTCGTCCTGCGGCGCTCGCCGCTGCTGCTCGGCATCCTGCTCGCCTACCCGCTCGTCATCGCCGTGCTCGTCGGCCTCGTCGCCGGCTACGGAAGCGCGAAGGCGCGGGTCGCGCTCGTGGACGAGGACAACCTTCCGGCCACGGTCGTCCTGGGCGGACACACCTTCCACGTCGACAGGACGATCAGCGAGGTGAGCAAGAACGTGAAGCTCGTTCGCCTGTCGGCCGACGAGGCCGCGCAGCAGCTTCGCGACGGGCGCGTGGTGGCGGTCCTCACCGTGCCGCCGGGCTTCATCTCGACCCTGCGCGGGATGGTGAAGAGCCCGCAGCTCCGGCTCGACCTCTCGACCGGCACGATCTCCACGCGCGTCGAGCAGCAGGTGCAAGCGCTCGTCTACTCGCTCAACCGCCAGCTCCAGCACGCCTACATCGCCAGCAACCTCCGCTACGTCACGCTGATCCTGCACGGCGGCGACGGCAGCTTCGTCGGCGCGCCGATCACCGTGCTCGGAATCGAGAACGCGCAGCGGCTGCTGGCGGGGATGCCGGAAACGACACGGACGCGGGCGCTGCTCGACTTCCTCCACGACGCCCGCCTGGCGCTTGCGAACACGGGTGACGCGCTGCGCTCGACGGCGCACCCGATCGAGCTCGTGCGCGGCCCAGCGCGCGGGCGCACCTGGGTGCTCTCGGCGAACGTGCAGGCGTACGCGCTCGGGCTCACGATCACCTTCCTCGCGCTGATGCTCGCGGCGGGCTCGCTCGCCGCCGAGCGGGACGAGAACGTGATCGGCCGGCTCGCCCGCGGGCTCATCGGCCTCGGCCACCTTGTCTGGGCGAAGATCGCGCTCGCCGCGGCGGTGGCGCTCGTGCTCGGCCTCGCGATCGCGCTCGCCTTCGGGGTGATCATCGAGGTCGGCGGCGTGACCGGCGGCGAGCCGTGGCGCCGGTTGCCGCTGCTCGTGGTCGGGCTCGTGCTCGCGGGCGGCTCGCTCGGCGCGCTCGGGGCGTTGCTCGGCGCGCTCGCACGAGAGGCCCGCGCCGCCTCGCTCGTCGCGCTGCTCGTCGTCATGCCGATCGTCTTCCTCGGCCTGATTCCCGCCGAGATCGTCCCGCCCGCGGGCTGGGTGAGCAACGCGCTCCCGTTTGCCCACTCGGTGCGCTTCTTCCGCTCGGCGCTCTACGACCTCAGCCCCTGGGGAGAGGTCGCGTGGCAGGCCCTCTGGCTGCTCGTGCTCGGCGCGATCTTCGGCGGGCTCGCCCGCCTGGGAGCGCGTAGATTGTTGGTGTGAATACACGCTACGCGTCCGGTTTCGCCGAAGGAGTCGGATTTTGGGCAGCTTCGTGAACGCCGCTCCCGCATTGAATTGCTGGTCGTGAGCGCGTTTCCGACGACGCGTCTGCGCAGGTTCCGCCGGAGCGACAGCCTGCGGGCGCTCGTGCGCGAGACGCGGCTCGACCTCGACGACTTCGCGCTGCCGCTCTTCGTCGGCCCGGCCACCGAGGAGAACACGGAGCTGCCGGCGCTCGGCCGCTTCTCGCTCGAGGACCTCGCCGCCGAGGCCGAGGAAGCGGCGCGGCTCGGCGTGCGCGCAGTGCTTCTCTTCGGCATCCCGGACGAGAAGGACGCCGAGGGCTCGGGTGCCTGGGACGAGGACGGCGTCATCCAGCGCGCGCTGCGGGTACTGCGCGAGTCGAGCCCCGGGCTCGTGCTCCTCACCGACGTCTGTCTCTGCGAGTACACCTCGCACGGCCACTGCGGCGTGCTCGAGGGCGAGGAGGTCGACAACGACGCGACACTCGAGCTGCTGGCCCGGACGGCCGTGAGCCACGCCGCCGCCGGGGCCGACGCCGTCTGCCCCAGCGACATGATGGACGGGCGCGTCGCAGCGATCCGCGCCGCGCTCGACGAGGAGGGTCACGGCGAGACGCCGATCGTCTCCTACGCGGCGAAGTACGCCTCCGCGTTCTACGGCCCCTTCCGCGAGGCGGCCGACTCGACGCCGGCCTTCGGCGACCGCCGTGGCTACCAGCTGGACCCCGCCAACGTGCGCGAGGCGCTGCGCGAGTGCGCGCTCGACGCGGCCGAGGGCGCGGATGCGCTGCTGATCAAGCCGGCGTTGCCGAACCTCGACGTCATCCGCGCCGCGCGCGAGCGCTTCGACCTCCCGGTCGGCGCCTACAACGTCTCGGGCGAGTACGCGATGCTCAAGGCCGCCAGCGCGAAGGGCTGGCTCGACGAGCGGCAGGCCGCGCTCGAGTCGCTGACGGCGATCGTCCGCGCGGGCGCCGACCTCGTCGTCTCCTACTGGACGAAGGAGCTCGCGGGCTGGCTGTAACAGTCGACCTCTGGACGACGATTGCCCGGGAGGCGGGCCGCGAGAGCCGGCTCTGGGAGGAGGCGCTTCGCCCGGCCGGCGAGCGTGAGCTCGAGGCGATCTTCTCGCCGCTCGGCGAGGAGCGCTACGCACTCGGGCTGGAGACGATCTACGAGGGCTACCTCCTCCACTACGGCCGGCCGCGGCTCTTCGAGCCCGCCGACGCCGATACCGCCCTCCTGCTGGGCGACTACCTCTACGCCCACGGCCTCGTGCGGGTGGCGGAGGCGGGGCCGGTCGACGCCGTCACCGACCTCGCGGCGCTGATCTCGCTGTGCGCCCAGCTGCGGGCGGACGGCCTCCCGGGCGACGGCGAGGCGTGGGCCGCGACCGCGGCGACCCTCGGCCGGGGCGAGGAAGCACGCCTGGCCTGGAGGCCCGGGCCGGAGGCCGAGCGCGCTCTCGAGAGCCACGGGCGCCGGGTGGGGTAGAGTCGGGCCGATGGTGCTGGCCGCGAAGACCGCCGCCCAGGAAGGCCTCGATGTGATCCGGGGGATGCTGGTGGTCGGCCTCATCTTCCTGAGCGTGATCGTCCTCGGCGAGCTCACGCACTGGCTCCGTCGCCGCCGGCAGTAGCCGCAGGGCCTCTTCCGTCGGATCACTTGAGGAGCGGTTCGAGCGCGCTGCCTAGACTGACGCCCATGGCGCCTCCCAGCGACCTCCGCGGGTGGATCGCGCTACTCGAGCGCGAGGGCGAGCTCGTTCGCGTGTCCGCCGAGGTCGACCCGTACCTCGAGATCACGGAGATCACGGATCGCGTGGTGAAGGCCGGTGGCCCTGCGCTCCTGTTCGAGAACCCGAAGGGCTCAGATCACCCGCTCCTGATCAACCAGTTCGGCGCCGAGCGGCGCATGTGCCTCGCGTTCGACGCGGACTCGCTCGACGACGTCGGCCGCCGGCTCGGCGACGTGCTCGAGATGCAGCCCCCGCAGGGCCTCGCCGAGAAGGTGCGCGGCCTGAAGAAGCTGAAGTCGATCGCCGACTCGCAGCCGAAGCGCGTGCGCAGCGGCCCCGCGCAGGAGATCGTCCTCCAGGGCGACGAGGTCGATCTCCGCCGGCTCCCGGTGCAGACCTGCTGGCCGGGCGACGCGGCGCCGTTCATCACCCTCCCGGCGGTGATCACGACCGACCCTCGCACCGGCGGCCGCAACGTCGGCATGTACCGGATGCAGCTCCTGGACGAGCGCACGACCGCGATGCACTGGCAGATCCACAAGGACGGCCGCGCCGACTACCTGATGACCGACGGGAGGCTCGAGGTCGCCGTCGCGCTCGGTCTCGACCCGGTCACCGCCTACACGGCGAGCGCGCCGTTGCCCAAGCACGTCGACGAGCTGATGCTCGCGGGCTTCCTCCGCGGCGAGCCGGTCGAGCTCGTGCGCGCCAAGACCGTCGACCTCGAGGTGCCGGCGAACGCCGAGATCGTGCTGGAGGGGTACATCGCCAAGGACGAGCTCGCCGACGAAGGGCCCTTCGGCGACCACACGGGCTACTACACGCCGCCGGAGCCGTTCCCGGTCTTCCACGTGACGGCGCTGACGATGCGCCGCGACGCGGTCTACCCGTCGATCGTGGTCGGGAAGCCGCCGCAGGAGGATGCCTGGCTCGGCAAGGCCACCGAGCGGATCTTCCTGCCGGCGATCCGCATGAGCGTCCCGGAGATCGTCGACTACGACCTGCCCGTTGCGGGGGCCTTCCACAACTGCTGCATCGTCTCGATTCGCAAGAGCTACCCCGGGCAGGCGCAGAAGGTGATGCACGCGATCTGGGGACTGGGGCTCCTGAGCCTCACCAAGGCGGTCGTCGTGGTCGACGAGTGGGTCGACGTGCACGACTACGAGGAGGTCTTCTTCCGCGTCGGCGCCAACGTCGACCCGAAGCGCGACGTGCTGATCAGCGAGGGCCCGCTCGACCACCTCGACCACGCGCCCACGCTGCAGTTCTACGGCGGGAAGCTCGGGATCGACGCGACGCACAAGGGCCCCGCCGAAGGCGCGCGGCCGTGGCCGGAGGAGATCGCGATGAGCGACGAGGTGCGCCGGCTCGTGGACGAGCGCTGGCACGAGTACGGGATCGGCGCGGCCGCGGAGGCCGACGGCCGCCCTAAGAGCGCGTTGAGTCAACTGTTACGTCGTTGACGCCGCCGACCTGTAACGATTGAATCTCGGCCGCTCTAGAGACAGGGAGACGCACCGCTTGGAAGACCGCCCGGGGGACGATCGACCGCAGCTTCCGCCGCCGAGCCTGTGGCCGGTTGGCTTCGCCGTCGGGATCGTCTGCCTTCTTGTCGGGCTCGTCGTCAGCTGGCCCGCCGCGGCCGTCGGCGCCGGGCTCGCGCTCGTGTTCGGCTTTCTCTGGGCGCGGGAGGTCGCGACCGGCCGGGCGCAGGTTGAAGGACCGCCACCGGCTGAGCCCTCGCCCGACGCGCCGGCGGTCCCCGCCCACGTGGGCGAGGCGGCGATGCCGAAGCCGGAGCCGGGCGAGCGCTTCCCGCGGAGCAGGTTCCTCGAGGGCGCGACCCTCGGCCTCGGCGGCCTCATCGGCGTGATCGTGACGCTGCCCGCCGCGGGCTTCGCGATCTTGCCGGGCTTCCTCAAGCAGAAGGCGCACAAGGTCGACCTCGGCCCGATCACCGACTTCGAGGAGAACAAGTGGAAGGTCGTTACCTTCATCCGCGATCCGTCGCAGGGTGAGATCTCTCGCCGAACGGCATTCGTCCGCAACAACGGCCTGCTCGACGGCGTACCGAGCTTCACGATCATCTCGAACCGCTGCGCTCACGTCGGCTGCCCGGTGCAGCCGGGCGGCCCGGTCTTCCAGAAGCAGGAGAAAACGACCAAGACCCGCAACGGTGCTGTCCTGATCACGCCCGTCCTGCCCGCGGCCGGCTTCATCTGCCCGTGCCACGGCGGCTCGTACGACCAGGAGGGGAACCGCATCGCCGGCCCGCCGGTGCGCGGGCTCGACCGCTACGAGTTCGACATCGTCGACGGTCGCCTCGTGCTCGGAAATCTCTACAGCGTGGGCAAGGTCGAGGGCTCCGGAAAGACCGCGCGGATCAAACGCTACGAGCTCACCGGCCCGGGCCAGCACGTCGACGGCCCCGAGGCCTGGTTCTATCCCCTCCAGCCGCCCCACTGATGGCCCGCAAGCGCTCAGCCCGGCAGCAGACGATGCAGCGCGCGGTGATGTACCCGCTCGACTGGCTCGAGGAGCGCTCCGGCCTCGTCGGCGGCGTCCGCTACTTCCTCTTCCGCAAGGTTCCGAGCGACACCGACTGGTGGCACACGCTCGGCTCGGCGACGCTCACGGCGTTCCTCGTCCAGCTTGTCACCGGTGTGATCCTGGCGATGTACTACCAGCCGGACCCGCAACACGCCCACGCGTCGATCGAGCACATCCAGCACGACCTCACGCTTGGCTGGCTCGTCCGCGGCATGCACAAGTGGGGCGCGAGCGTCTTCATCATCCTGATGTTCATGCACATGGGGCGCGTGTTTCTTTTCGGCGCCTACAAGTACCCGCGGGAGCTCAACTGGATAGTCGGCGTGCTGCTGCTCGCGACCGGCCTCTTCGAGGGGCTCACCGGCTACCTGCTCCCCTTCGACCAGACCGCCTACTGGGCCTCCGTGGTGGCGATCAACATCAACGGGACCGCGCCGTTCGTCGGCCCGTACCTGGCGTCGGTCTTACGCGGGGGTTCAGAGATCGGACCCGACGTACTCGCCCGGTTCTATTCACTGCACATGCTGCTCGTCCCGGGCGCCCTGATCGGGCTGATCCTGCTGCACCTCTACCTCGTCGTCCGGCTGGGCGTCAGCTCGCCGCCGTGGTCGCGCGAGGCGGCCGGCCGTGAGCCCGATCCCGAGCCGCCGCCGGTCCGCAACGGCCTCGTTCAACCCGGGCCTCGCCCCGCCGGCGTGCGGAGGAGGCCGGCCGAATGAGCTCGGTCGACGAGCGCCGCGCGAAGTTCCAGCGCTACAAGCAGGACGTCAAGACGCGGGGCAAGCCGTTCTACCCCTACGCGATGTTTCACGACACGGTGATGAGCCTCGTCGTGGTGTGTGTGATCGCCGGGCTCGCGGTCATCTGGAAGTACGGCCTCTTCGGATCTGACGTCCTCGGGACGGTGATCGGCCCCAAGGCCGACCCCGGCACGATCTCGTTCGTGCCTCGTCCCGACTGGTATTTCTACTTCCTCTTCTACCTGCTGCGGATCTTCAAGTGGCCGGAGTCGGTGATCCTGGCGACCGTCGGTATCCCGACGATCCTGTTGATCCTCTTGCTGGCGATCCCGTTCGTCGACCTCCGCACCGAACGCCGGCTCTCGCGCCGGCCGGTGGCGGTGGTGGCCGCAGCGCTGACGGTGATCTCGATGGGCGTTCTCACCTACAAGGGCGCGACGGCGCAGGAGGCGATCGCGTCCGAGGTGAAGGCGGCGATCCCGAGCTGGGAGAAGAAGCAGGGCTTCGCCGGCAACAAGGAGGCGGTCGCGGGCGCGAACCTCTTCGCAGAGTCGGGCTGTACGAACTGCCACACCTACCTCGGCACCGGCTCGTCCAACCTCGGCGCGCCCGACCTGACCGCCGAGGGCGCGAGGGGGAAGGGCATCCGGTTCCAGATCGACCATCTCAAGTGCCCGAGCTGCGTGAACCCCGGCTCGCCGATGCCGGCCTTCGCCGCGCTTGGCGACGACAACCTGCGCAAGCTCGCCGTCTTCCTCGAGGCCTCCAAGGGCCCGAAGTAAGGGCGCAATGCGAGTCTTCCTCGGGATCACTGGCGCCTCGGGAGCGCCGTACGCGGCGCGGCTGCTCGAGGAGCTCGCGGCGGCGGGGTGCGAGATCGGCGTCTGCGCCTCGCGCGCGGGGATCGAGGTGCTCGCGACCGAGCTCTACGGCGACGCGCGGCTCTCGTCCGACGAGACGCTGGCCCGCCTGACCGAGCCTGTGCGCAACGCGGTCACGCTGTACGACGAGCGCGACTGGCACGCGCCCTACGCGAGCGGCTCGGCGAAGGTCGACGCGTACGTGATCTGCCCGTGCTCGATGGGAACGCTGGGCACGATCGCCTCTGGCGCGATGTCGAACCTGATCCAACGGGCGGCGAGCGTCGCGCTGAAGGAAGGGCGCAAGCTCGTGCTCTGCCCGCGCGAGACGCCGCTCTCGACGATCCACCTCGAGAACATGCTGCGCGTGCGGCAGGCGGGCGCCGTCGTTCTCTTCCTCGCTCCGGGCTTCTACCACGGGGCCGAGTCGGTCGGCGACCTGGTCGACTTCGTGGTCGCGCGCTGTCTCGACCAACTCGGGCTCGAACACGAGCTCGTTCGGCGCTGGGGGCAGGAGTCGTGACGGTCGAGACCGGCAGGCTCGCGCCCGACGCGGTACGCACGATGTTCGACCGGATCTCGCCCGTCTACGACGCGATGAACCGGACGATGACCATGGGGCTCGACCAGCGCTGGCGCAGGCTGACGGCGGCCGCGGTCGTGCGGCCGGGCGACAGGGTGCTGGACGCCTGCTGCGGGACCGGCGACCTGGCGCTGGCCGCGCAGCGCGCCGGTGGGCACGTGACCGGCCTCGACTTCTCCGAGCGGATGCTCGAGCGGGCGCGGCGGAAGTCGCCCGGGATCGAGTGGGTGCAAGGCGACGCGCTGGCGCTGCCGTTCGAGGACGGGGTCTTCGACGCGGCGACGGTCGGCTTCGGCGTGCGGAACCTCGACGACCTCGAACGCGGGCTCGCCGAGCTGCGACGGGTGCTGCGGCTTGGCGGCAGGCTCGCGATCCTCGAGATCACGCGCCCGCGCGGGGTGCTCGCGCCGTTCTACCGCCTCTGGTTCGACGGGCTCGTGCCGCTGCTGGGAAAGCTGCTCCCGGGCGGCTCGGCCTACACGTACCTCCCGGCGAGCGTTCGCCGCTTCCCGGGGCCGGAGGAGCTCGCGGCGCTGCTGCGCGCGGCCGGTTTCGAGGACGTCCGCTGGCGCACGTTCGCCGGCGGCATCGTCGCGCTGCACATCGGGGTGGCGGCGTGAGTCTCGCGACGATCAGGGAGACGCCGGGGCTCGACGCGTACCTGGAGGATCTCGAGGGGCGGTTGACCGCCGCGGTCGAGACGCACTCCGGCCTCGTGGCGGAGGTCGGCGGCGAGGCGCTCACCGCCGGCGGCAAGCGGCTACGGCCGCTGCTCGTGTTCCTCGCCGCCCCCGCCGGTGAGGCGCCGCTGGCGGCCGGTGCGGCGGTGGAGCTGGTGCACATGGCGACGCTCGTTCACGACGATTTGATCGACCGAGCCCACTACCGCCGCGGCAAGGTCGCCGCCTGGGCCAGCCACGGTCCCGACGCGGCACGGGCGACCGGCGACTACCTGTTCGCCCGCGCGTTCGCCGAGCTGGCGGCGACCGGCGGGCAGGCCGCGGTGCGCTGCCTCGCCGGCGCCACGCTCGCCCTCGCCCGCGGGGAGGCCCTGCAGCGGGCGCAGACACATGACCCGGAGACGAGCGTCGAGAGCTACCTCGAGCGCTGCGCGCTGAAGACCGGGAAGCTCTTCGAGGCGGCGTGCCTGCTCGGCAGCGCCGGCGACCGGGACCTCGGCGCTTTCGGCCTCGCGCTCGGGATTGCCTTCCAGATCGCGGACGACATCCTCGACTGCACGGGCGAGACGATCGAGACGGGCAAAATTGCCGGCACCGACCTCCGCGAGGGCACGCCCACGCTGCCGCTGATCCTGGCGGCGCGCGAGGACGCGAGTGTCCGCAGCGCCCTCGCGGGAGGGCCGCTCGACGGCGCGCTCGTCCGGGTCGCGGAGACGGGAGCGCTTGAGACAGCGCGCGAGGTGGCGGTCGACTACGCTCGCCGCGCCCGCGCCTGCCTCGACGGGCACCTGCGCCGGGACGAGCTCGAGGCCCTGACCGACGCCGTCGTCGACCGGGAGTCGTGATGGCGGTCGCGGTCGACACGCTCACCGAGATCCGCGAGAAGGTCGAGGCGGGCGAGCGGCTCGACTTCGAGGACGGGCTCGCGCTGATGGAGTCGGACGACCTGCTCGCGCTGGGCGAGCTCGCCGACCTGGCGAGGCGGCGACGCGGCGGAGGCGACGAGGTCTACTTCGTCCAGAACCTGTACCTCAACCAGACGAACGTGTGCCGCGTGAAGTGCAAGTTCTGCGCCTTCGCGATGACGCAGAAGCAGGCGGGCGCCTACACGATCTCGACGGACGAGCTCGTCGAGGACGCACTGCGCCAGCGCGAGTTGACCGGGTTCACCGAGATCCACATGGTCAACGGCGAGAACCCGCACGTCGGCTTGGACTTCTACGTCGACACGACACGCGCCCTGCACGAGGCCATGCCCGACGTGCACCTGAAGCTGTACACAGCGTCCGAGATCCACCACATGACAACGCTCTCGGGGCTCTCGCACGAGGAGGTGCTGCGGGAGCTGCGCGACGCCGGCCTCGGATCGCTTCCCGGCGGCGGGGCGGAGGTCTTCGCGGAGCGCGTGCGGCGGCTGATCGCTCCCGGAAAGGAGTCGCCGGAGACCTGGTTCCACGTGCACCGCACGGCGCACGCGCTTGGGATCCCGACGCACTGCACGATGCTCTACGGACACGTCGAGACCTACGAAGAGCGGGTCGACCACCTGCTACGCCTCCGCGGGCTGCAGGACGAGACGGGCGGCTTCCTCGCGTTCATCCCGCTCGCGTTCCATCCGGAGAACACCGTCTTCGAGCGGCGTGGCTGGACGCACACCGCGGGCTCGGACGACCTGAAGCTGATCGCGGTCTCACGCCTGCTGCTCGACAACATCGAGCACGTCAAGGCCTACTGGATCATGATGGGCCTCCCGCTCGCCCAGGTCGCGCTCCACTTCGGCGCCGACGACGTCCAGGGCACGGTGGTGCGGGAGGAGATCTTCCACGCCGCCGGAGCGCAGACCGAGACGGAGCAGAAGATCGAGGAGTTGGTGCGCTTCGTCCGCGCGGCCGGCCGCGTGCCCGTGCAACGCGACACGCTCTACAACGAGCTGCGCCGATGGTGAGCCTGACGCAGACCATCCCGGCGATGCCGGTGCGGGACGCACCGACGGCGGTCGGGTTCTACCGCGACCGGCTGGGTTTCGAGTTCCTGCACCACGACGGCGGCTTCGCGGTCCTCGGTCGCGACGAGTCGGTCGTGCACCTGTGGCAGGCCGGTGACGAGAGCTGGCGCGAACGTGGCTCGATCGAGCGGCCGGCTCTTCCAGTGGGTCGAGAGATGAGCCGAAACAAGAACAACTCCTCCACAGCCGTCCAGCCGGGCCATGTCCGGGGACAGTCCCCGGACGTGGCCGGAACGGCCGCGTCCGGAAGGGACAGGGCGTGATCAGGCTCGGCCGCATCAGCTACGTGAACATGGCGCCGGTCTTCTACCGGCTCGACGCCGAGGTGGACGAGGTGCAGGGCGTCCCG
>Ga0307319_10000106_pt1 | contig 25464 bp, 16 predicted proteins | sample ER_DNA_368_FD_194491 | JGI IMG/M metagenome (GOLD analysis project Ga0307319, IMG submission 194491) | Bulk soil microbial communities from the East River watershed near Crested Butte, Colorado, United States - ER_DNA_368 | ecosystem: Environmental > Terrestrial > Soil > Floodplain | place...
CAAATCGACCGACGAAGTCGCGCTCGCCGACGCTGCACGTTGGCTCGCAGAGGCACTCGGCCGACAGCAGGTCAGGCCGGTCGACTAGCCCAAGCTGCGCCCTAGAACTCGAAGTCGGCCCTCAGCACCCTGTCGAAGCGGTGTTACGGTCGGTAGCGCAAGAAGGTGAACGGGCTATCGTGGGAGCGTGGCCGTCGCCTCGCCGGAGCAGTACCTCGCAGAGCTGAATCCCGCGCAGCGGGACGCCGTCTTGACGACCGAGGGACCGGTGCTCGTGGTGGCCGGCGCGGGCTCCGGGAAGACCCGGGTGCTCACGTACCGCATCGTCCATCTCCTGAAGACGGCAGGTGCGAAGCCGAACGAGATTCTTGCGATCACGTTCACGAACAAGGCCGCAGGCGAAATGAAGCGGCGGCTCGAAGGGATGGTCGGCGGCGTTGCCCGGACGATGTGGGTGATGACCTTCCACGCCGCCTGCGGGCGGATTCTCCGCCGCGAAGCGCCGCGCCTCGGCTACAAGTCGAACTTCACGATCTACGACCAGGCCGACCAGATCCGGGTTGTCAAGCAGTGCCTGGAGGAGCTCGACCGCGATCCGAAGCGGTTCGTCCCGCGCGGTATTCACGCGCAGATCTCGAACGCCAAGAACACGCTCGTCGACGCCGAGGAGTACCGAGCCCGGGTCGCCTCGTTCTACGACCAGACCGTGGCCGACGTCTACGACCTCTACCAGCGGCGTCTCTTCGCTTCGAACGCGCTCGACTTCGACGACATGGTCATGCTCACGGTCCAGGTGCTGGAGCGGTTTCCGGAGGCCCGTGCTCGCTGGCAGAAAGCGTTCCGCTACGTGCTCGTGGACGAGTACCAGGACACGAACCACGCGCAATACCGTCTCCTTCAGCTCCTGGCCGGCGAGCACCGAAACGTGTGCGCCGTCGGCGATCCGGACCAGTCGATCTACGCGTTTCGCGGCGCCGACATCCGGAACATCCTCGAGTTCGAGAAGGACTTCGGCGAGGTCAAAGTGATCCCGCTCGAGCAGAACTACCGCTCCACGAACTCGATCCTCGAGGCAGCGAACGCGGTCATCTCCCACAACCGCGAGCGCAAGCCGAAGAACCTCTGGAGCGAGCTCGGCGAGGGGGAGCCGGTGCGCGTCCTCGAGGTCGAGGACGAGCACGCGGAGGCACGCTTCCTGGCCTCGGAGATCACGTCGCTCGTCGACCAGGGCTACGCGAGCTCTGAGATCGCGATCTTCTACCGGACGAACGCACAGTCGCGGGTGATCGAGGAATCGCTTGGAACGACGCGGATCCCGTACCAGGTAATCGGCGGGCCCCGCTTCTACGAACGAGCCGAGATCAAGGACGCCGTCGCCTACCTCCAGGTGATCGACAATCCAGCCGACGCGGTCTCGCTCTCGCGGATCGCGAACCGACCGAGGCGCGGGATCGGGGACACGACGATCGCCCGGCTCGCCACGTTCGCAGACGCCCAGAACATCCCGCTCTGGGAGGTCCTCGGCCGCGCCGACGAGGCGGGCGTCGGGACCGCGCCTCAGAAGGCTGTGGCAAAGCTTCGCCTGCTGCTCGAGTCTCTCATGTCCTCTTCCCAGGAGCTCACCGTCCCGGAGCTCGTCGAGGCGGTGTACGACCGGAGCGGCTACGTCGAGTCGCTCGAGGCTGAGCGCACCGTCGAGTCGCAGGGTCGGCTCGAGAACCTCATGGAACTCGTCGGCGTCGCGCGGGAGTACCAGCAGGCGGCCGACGATCCGACCCTCTCCGAGTTCCTCCAGCAGATCTCCCTCTACTCCGACCAGGATGATCTCGAGGAGGAGGGCGGAAAGGTGACGCTGATGACCCTCCACAACGCGAAGGGCCTCGAGTTCCGCGCCGTCTTCCTGGTCGGGATGGAGGAGGGAGTGTTCCCGCACGCCCGTTCGCTCGAGGAGCAGGGGCTCGAGGAGGAGCGACGGCTCTGCTACGTGGGGTTGACGCGCGCGCAGGAGCGCCTCGTCCTCCTGCACGCCTCCGCTCGCTCACTGTGGGGCTCACGGAACTACAACTTGCCGAGCCGATTCCTCGACGAGCTGCCGGCAGACCAGGTCGAGCGGGAGCGGTTGCGGCCGACGTCCTGGTCGTCCTACGGGGTGCCGGCGCAGTCCGTTGCGCCGACGCGAGAGGTGCCCGAGCTCTCGACAGGCGACACGGTGCGCCATTCGACGCTCGGCGAGGGTGTGGTGACGAGAATCGAGCGAGACGGCACGGTGACGGTGCGCTTCGCAGAGGACGGCGCCGAGCGTCGCCTCATGCTCGACTACGCTCCGCTGGAGCGGCTGGCGTGATTTTTCCCCGCTAGTCGCGTTATTCGGCTACCCTGGCCCGCTTGCCCTCTCGCTTCGTCGCGGCCCTCGCGGCTGCGTCTCTCCTCCTAATCCCGTCCGCTTTCGCCCAGCCCGCCGACTCCGGCGGGGAGGGATTGGCCATGGCTGCCTTCGCACGTGAGGCCTCGGGCCCGTTCGCGTTGCCGCTCCGGGGCCGGCTCGAGTCGGGGTTCGGTTACCGCTGGGGCCGCCTGCACGCCGGTATCGACATCTCCGTGCTCGACACCGATCGCGTCGGCGCGGCCCTCGCGGGCACAGTCGCGAAGGTCGGCTACCAGGACCGTTACGCGGGCTATGGCAACATCGTCCTGCTGCGACACGGCGACGGATTCGCGACGCTGTATGCCCACCTGGCACGCATAGGCGTGAAGGTCGGCCAGCGGGTCGACCGGCGTGAGCTCCTGGGAAGAGCAGGGTGCACGGGCTCCTGTACCGGCCAGCACCTCCACTTCGAAGTGCGGATCCTGGGCAAGCCGGTGGACCCGATGCCGTACCTGAAGCACGTCGCCGGCTCGCTAAGATAGCCCTGCGCGGCGCGGTGGTTCTTTCGGGGATCATGGGGCCGCAGAGGTGCGGGCCTGTTGTTGCGCCGACGCGACTCGCCGTGTGACACAATCGGCGGTCCACCGACCTAGGGGAGTCCATAATGCGGAAATGGATTGCTGGCGTCGTGCTGACAACGGGACTGATCGCCGCCGTACCATCTGCGGGAGCCAGCAGCACGATCTGTACGGGTGAGCTAGCACCAGGCACCTACCACAAGCTCATCGTTCCCGAGGGAGCCGTCTGTGGGACAGAACAAGGTCCTGTGACGATCAAGGGCGGCCTGTACGTGAGGGCTGGTGCGACCTTCGTACTCGGAAGCGAGGAGAACCCCGTCCACACCGGCACCATCAGAGGTGGCGTTCACGCCGTGAACGCGATGACGGTGGAGATCCACTTCAGCACGATCAGCGGCGGGGTGTACATCAATGGCGGTTCCGGCCCCTTCGGCGGACCGTTTGACGTCACCTTCAACACGATCGAGGACAGCCGTATCAACGGCTCGGTCTGGATGATCAACTACAACGGTTTCTGGGAGGGCTTCTTCCGCAACACCGTCCACGGTTCCGTCAACTACAACAACAACACGTTGGTCGACCCGGACGGGAACGAAGTGCAAACAAACACGATCCACGGAAACCTGAACTGCTCTGGCAACGATCCGGCGCCGCAGCAGGGCGATTCAGAAGGGAGCCCGAACGTCGTCACCGGTCAAAAGACCGGGCAGTGCGTCGGCGTCTGAGACTTACCCAGAGCCCGGGCGCCAACAGGGCCGAGCTTGCCCGTGCGCTCCGGGCGTGGACGAGGTGCTCGGCCGTGCCCGTCCGAGCGCGCCGTAGGCGTCGAGGACGTGATCGATTCGATTCGGAACGCGCGCTCAAGAGTGGCCAAGAAGCAGGGCATCGCCTAGCTGAGAATTTCGCTGCCGCTTCGCTAGACTGACTCGCCGCAAGGGCGGTTAGCTCAGTTGGGAGAGCACCAGCTCGACAAGCTGGGGGTCACTGGTTCGAGCCCAGTACCGCCCACCTGAAAGAAGCCCTGCTAAACGCAGGGCTTTCTCCTTTGAAGATGGTCGATTGACCAGCTTTCAACCGTGGAGTGGCAAGGAAATGGCAAGACCACCGCGTTGCGTGCGCGAATCTCGACCTAGCGGAAGCTCGGTGCGCTGACCTCGTTGTCTCGGTGGACCGCCCTCGAAAGGTGCGCAGGAACTCCCGAAGCGGCGTTTCCAGGTTCCGGGCCCACACCGTTCGGCCCGAGAAGGGGGTCGAGCTCGTAAACGTTCTGGTAGGCGACCCGACGGACGCCCTCGATGCGGGAACCATCCTCAGCGAGAGCTTCGTCCTCGACGCCACCGGCCCGACGATCGACATCACTTCGCCGGCGCCCGAGGGCGGCGTCTTCGATACCGACAACGTCTCGAACATCATCTTTACGGCCACCGATGTCGGCGCCGGCGTCGCTTCCAGTTCCGTCACCCTCGACGGAGCGCCCGCGACGAACGGGCAGCTTCTCGACATGTTTTTTCTCGCTCCGGGCGTGCACCCGATCGTGGTGACAGCGATTGACAACCTCGGGAACAGTTCGAGCGCGACGCGGACGTTCGAGGTGCACGCGACCGCGGAGAGTCTGGACAGCAACATCGACCGAGCCTGCAACTTGGGGCTGATAAAGGCGAACCTGTGCAACGCGCTCAAGGCCAAGACGAGAGCGGCGCTCGCGGCCCATAACCGCGGACAGCACGCCACCGAGCACAACATCCTGCGGGCGCTAATCCACCAGCTCGACACAAAGCGGGGGAAAGGTCTTGACGCAGCGACCGCCGATCGCCTGATCGGGTTTATCGAGGATCTCATTGCAGAGCGCGGATAGTCACGACGCTGGACACACGCGACCGACGAAGTTGAAAGGTCGACTCCCAATCCGTGACCAGGGAGTAATCCCTCGCGTGCCGCTAGAACCTGCGTTCGCCTCCTGGCTGATCGACTGTGGACGTTCATCGGTGCTTGAACTTGCTCCGGCTTGGGGGGATACTCGATCCTGTCGTCGGACCGGACGAGAGCCGCTCAGGATTACCTGCGGCTCCTCACGACTCCCGCCTAGCCCGCACTGACGCTGGCCGTGTGCAAAGGGGAGATTGGTGAGAGTTCGAGCGATTGAGCAGCCGTCCCCATGGGAGCCACCTGCCCCGGGGTTCTTCAATCCACCGCCGAACATGGTCGTCGGTTCCGAATGGCGACTGATCAAGGGGTTACGTGACGCGGCGAGCAGCGGGAGCTCGCTGACGATCCTGACCGAGGCGGTGGTCGCCCAAGTCCAGGAGGCCCTTTCCCCGGCCCCAACGGGCCTCGGCATGGCACTTGCCGATTTGGCGGTCACTGGTCGCCGGGCTTTTGGTGACTTCCTCTGGACGGTCCCTCAGGAGGGCGGGCCGATTGAGGCGGCAGCGATGGCCAAGCTCTCGGCGCTGGGAACGAGCGGGGTGACGGCGGCCCTGATCAGCGAAACGACATCGGAGGTGCTGGACCGCGCGTACCAGGTGGCGTGGTTTTTGCGAGCGCAAACCGATCGCGGCGGGCTGGGCTGGATCGCGGTATCCGGCGAGGACGATCTTCCGCACCGGCCGGTCAACGTCCCTCGAACACCGTTCCCGCAGCACGATCTTTACTTCTCGGTCCCAGGCAATCTGGGTGAGGTCCCGGTTCAGACGAGGTTCGCCATCGCAACGGCAGCGGACCCGCCGCCGCCGGCGGCTCTTCCCCCGCCTAGTCGGGACCTGCCACCGGTGCTCGCCGAGCCGACACTGCCCGAGGCCGATCAGATCATCTTGTTCATCAACGGATCCGACTCTCGCCTCGAAGAGGCCAACGATCTGATCCCGAAACTCGTGAGGCTTCCGGATGGTCGGCCGAGCGGATTCTCAGTGCTCTCGTTGGATCTGCCCGGCTCTGGCTACGCGAGCCTGATCGATCACACCGAGGTCGGGCCGTGGAGCCCGCACGACCCTGAGCTCGCTCTGCTTCCGTTCATGGAGAAGTTCATCATCAGGTTCGTAGCCGCGCTGAGCACGCGGCTCGGGGACCCAGGTCTCGTCGAGTCACGGCTCGCAGCGGTCGTGGGCGGAAGTCTCGGCGGGAACCTCGCTTTGTGGCTGGCGCGACGAAAAGGGCCGTGGGTCGGGAATGTGGTCGCTTGGGACCCCGGATCGGTCTGGCGCAACGACGACGTGTGGCTCCACGCAGGAATCGTGGGGGCTACTCCGAGGGTCGGGCAGGACGAGACTGCGGCGAGTCGTGACGCCTTCTTCGCGTCAGCGTTCGACGAAAGGATGCCGACGCAGACGCAGCCCGAGCAGTGGTACCGCGACGATTGGCCGGCGAAGCAGCAGTACATCACGATGGCCAGACTCGATCGGCGCGAAACCTACACGTCCCAGTATCGCCGATGGCACTGGCGAGTCAGCCTCGAGGAGCTCATGTGGACTTGGCAGGCCCCGGATCTGATCCAAGAGTTCAAGTCTCGTATTCTGTTGGGCGCTGGCTCGGCAGACGACATCTGGCCAGCTCACATCTTCAAGAACACGCAAGAACTGGCAGCCGAAATGAAACTGGCCGGCACGGACGGCGACACGTTCTTCTTCGACAACACCGGGCACTCCGTCCACTCGGAACGTCCCGAGGCGTTGGCAGGCAAGATCATGGCGTTTCTCGGGAAGCGTGTGTCGACCGACTGGACGAACTTCCAGATCTTCCCGTGGGGCGGCACGAATTACCTGTTCGCCTACAAGGCCGACGACGGGACAGCCGCGTTCCATGAGATCCCCAGCGACCTGCAGAGCACAAGTCCTGTCTGGGAGGGGACGTGGACGACGGACTGGACGAACCTCCAGATCTTCCCGTGGGGCGGCAGGAACTTCTTGTTCGCGTACAAGGCAGGCGACCACACTGTCGCGTTCGATGAGATCGACAGCGACCTGCAGGACACGAATCGTCTCTGGGAGGCGAGGTGGGTGAGGGACTGGACGCACTTCCAGATCTTCCCGTGGGGCGGCAGGAACTTCTTGTTCTCCTACGCGGCTGGCGACCACACCGTCGCGTTCGACGAGATCCACAGCGACCTACAGGGCACGACAAGTCTCTGGGAGGCGACGTGGGTGAGGGACTGGACGCACTTCCAGATCTTCCCGTGGGGCGGCAGGAACTTCTTGTTCTCCTACGCGGCTGGCGACCACACCGTCGCGTTCGATGAGATCCGCAGCGACCTGCAGGGCACGACGAATCTCTGGGAGGCGACGTGGGTGACCGACTGGACGAACTTCCAGATCTTCCCGATGCCCACCACGGATCCGCCGGGGGGCTTGGTCGACTGCTTGTTCGCCTACGCGTCCGGTGACGGCACCGTCGCGTTCGATGAGATCCCCAGCGACCTGCAGGGCACGACGCCCATCTTTAGGGGGACGCTTACGACCGGATGAATGAGCTTCCAAGATCTTCTGCACGGCACAGGTTTGATCTCCGACGTCTGATTCTCGCCAAACGCAGAGCTCGATCGCCCACATCGACGACCACCGCGAGCTTGAACGCCTTCTCGCGCGAGCAGTTGAGGCTTCATGACGACGGAGGAGGTTGGCGTGTTTGAAGGCGATCCCCTCGACGTATCGGGGAAGGGACGGGCCGAGCTCAGGGAGAAGCGCACCGCTCGTTCGAGAAAGCGTGACGACCGCCTCATGGGCATCCGAAGGTCTCATTCGGACGACGAACGCCCTCCGCCTTCCCGAATGGCGATTCTCCCAGTGGGCGCACCGCCTGGTCCGTGAGCCGTATCGAGACACTGCTCTTTAGATGACCGACGCCGAGCAGCACGACCTCCCGCAGCAGGCGCTCCGCCTCGTGTTCGAGTACGAGGGCGACGAGGTCAAGCTCGTGTCGCAGCAGCGGGTCGCGATGCTGGTGCCTCCGGGCGACACGCGCGGCGGTGAGGAAGAGCGCGCAGGATTCCGGTACGAGGTTCAGGACAGGGAAGGCCGGGCGCTCTACCGACGCGCCGCTCGGAATCCGATCCGCACCGACATGGAAGTCTTCGGCCCCGAGCCGGGCTCCTTCACCCACGTCGAGACGGCTGAGCCGCGTGGTGTCTTTACGCTCCTGATCCCGGACTTGGAGGAGGCCCACACCCTCGCGCTCGTCGCCGGCTCGGCAGAACCAGAGCAGGCCGCGCGAGGACCGCGGGAGATCGCGCGCTTCAACCTGAGCGCGGAGCCACCCCGTCGGGAGAGCAAATGAGCACGGCAGACGGCTCTGTCGTCGGCGTGACGAAGATCGTCGAGCGGGGCCCCGACTCGAGGCGCTGGAACCTCGTTCTCGTCTCGGAGGGGTACCGAAGCTCCGAGCTGGCGAACTTCGCGACCCACGCGCAGGACTTCGCAACCACCTTCCTCGCCACCCCGCCCTACGACGCGCTCAAGGGCGGGATCAACATCCATCGGATCGACGTGAGCTCGACGGACAGCGGCGCCGACGACCCCACTGCGTGCGGCGGCAGCGGCGCGACTCCCGCGACCTACTTCGACGCCCATTTCTGCAACAGCGGGATCCGGCGGCTTCTTCTCCTCAACGACATAAGCGTCCTGACCGTGGTGAACGCTCGCGTGCCCGAGTGGCATGCCATTCTCGTCATTGTCAACTCGACGGTCTACGGCGGCGGCGGCGGCGCTGTCGCCAAGTATTCGCTCGCGACCGACGCCGCCCTCATCGGAATGCACGAGCTCGGGCACGCCGCGTTCGGTCTCGCCGACGAATACGAGTACTGGGCCGGATGCGGAATCGACACGAACCGAAACAACCACCCCGTCGGGGAACCGACCGAACCCAACGTGACGACCTCGAACACGCGGGCGGCGATCAAGTGGCGAGATCTCATCGCGGCTGCGACGCCGGTTCCGATAACGACGAACCCGGACTGCACGATGTGCGATCCACAGCCGAGCCCGGTGGCCGCCGGTACCGTCGGCGCGTTCGAAGGCGCGCACTACTATCACTGTCGGGCGTACCGGCCCGAGTTCGACTGCCGGATGCGCAACCTCGCGGCCCCCTTCTGCGCCGTCTGCAGCCGCCAGATTCGCCGGACGATCGGCCCGCACTTGCCCTGGAGCGAGCCCAAGGAGGTGCCCGGCTGGTTCGGCGCCGAGGACCAGGGAGCGGAGATCGCCGTTGCTGACGTCAGCGGCAACGGGCAGCCCGACCTCGTCGTCTTCCACGTCGACAACCCTGGCGGGGAGAATCACGGGTACTACCGCATTGGCTTTGACGTGGATGCCGGCGCTGACATCACCGGTGGCTGGAGCACCATTGAGGCAGTCCCGGGTTGGTTCGGAGCGGAGGATCAGGGCGCGGGCATCGCGCTCGCCGACATCAGCGGCAACGGGCAGCCCGACCTCGTCGTCTTCCACGTCGACAACCCAGGCGGGGAGAACCACGGCTACTACCGGATCGGCTGGAACCTTGACACGACCGGCAAGGTGACCGGCGGCTGGAGCGGGATCAAGGCGGTGCCGGGCTGGTTCGGAGCGGAGGATCAGGGCGCGGGCATCGCGCTCGCCGACATCAGCGGCAACGGCCGGCCGGACCTGGTCGTCTTCCACCTCGACAACCCAGGCGGGGAGAACCACGGCTACTACCGGATCGGCTGGAATCTCAACACCGCGGGTGACGTCACGGGCGCTCTCGGCACGGCTTGGAGCGACGTCAAGCCCGTGCCCGGCTGGTACGGGTCTGAGAGTCATGGCGCCGCGATCGCGCTCGGCGACGCGAGGGGGACCGGGCAAATCGACATCGTCGTCAACCACATCGACAATCCCCCCGGCGAGAACCACGGCTACTATCGGATCGGCCGCAGGGTCAACTTCGGGGGTGACATCGCCGACGGCATCACCGGGCCGAAGCTGATACCCGGGTGGTTCGGCGCCGAGAACCAGGGCGCCGGGGTCGCCCTTGCCGACATCAGCGGCAACGGCCGTATGGATCTGGTCGTCTTCCACCTCGACAACCCGGGCGGGGAGAACCACGGCTATTACCGGATCGGCTGGAACCTGAGCAGCTCCGGGGACGTACTCTGACCCTGACCCGCGTGGCCGCACTCACCGTCTTAGGTGGGGGGAATGGCTACCTGCACGCCCCGCGCTCCCTTTCCGACGCCGGAGGCGTCATTCCCGCTGGCTCCTGGTTCGACGGCATGTTCGGCGACGCGCGTGAGACGCCGCCCGCTGAGCCGTCAATCCAGCCATGCGGGTTAGGGCACCTTGTGCCGGATCGGGCGTCGTCTATGAGTCGCTTGAAGCTCTGTTCGATTGTGACGCGATGTTCTGGCTCTGATCGCGCGGCTGGACGTAACGGCGCTGGCGGGCCCAACCTCCGGATTCCGCGGGAGGAGTGCGGACGGCGACGAATCCGAATCGAGCACGCTGAAGTCCTTGTCGAGGAGCACCCACTGTCCTTCGTACTCGCTCGCCTCGGCCGACCGAATCCAAGCGCGCGCCCGCTGCTTCGTCACGATCGAGGGAACCAGCCCTGTCGCCGACGCAGCCTGGTGTGCGATCAGCCCGAGGAGGTCAAGGAGCTCGTCGATCTTCCACGCTCGCAGGTCGCCGACGGCCTGGGCTGCGCTCGTGAGCCACTCGGCGCTGCCAGCTCCGCCCTCTCCGTACCGGTTCCGAAAGGCGAGATAGGTGCTTGGGCGGGTGCCGTGCTCGTCGCGTTCGAGCACGGTCTCCGCCAGCGCGATGCGGTCGTACAACCACTACGCGGTCGGATGGGCACACGCGATGGATACGCCGTATCAGTGGACAAAGCAGATCGCATCGCACTGGGGCGGGACTCGGAACGGGACGGTCGCATGCTCTGCCTGGGTCGGACTGCGCATGTCAGCGGAGTGTCAGCATCGGATGTCCAAACGGGTCCACTGACGGATAGCCCGAGGTGTGGCAGCTCGGCTGACAATGCGGGTTGTCCAACCCTGTCCGTTCAGGGCTATGTCCGGGGCAGGCTCGACAAGCTGGGTCACTGGTTCGAGTCCAGTACCGCCCATCTAGAAAGCCCCGCAAACGCGGCGCTTTGTCGATCAGGAGGCGCTCATTCAGGATCCAAGACGGCGATCGCGGAAAGGAATTGTTCGCCGGATTCGCTTCGCTTAGCAAGGCTGGCCTGAAGTCAGGTCGGGCGGGCCAATGAGTCCGGCACCCGGTTGAGCTGCGCGCGAAGGGATCGGTTCTGCTGTCCGGGCGTACCTCAACCTTCGTACTGGGGCGCCGTCGGATAGCTCGCCCGAGCCGGACGGGAGAGAATGATGTCGTGCACGAAACCATCAGCGTCTTTCTCGCCGACGACAACCTGATCGCCCGGGAGGGGGTTCGAGCGCTGCTCGCGCTCGAGGACGATCTGCAGGTCGTAGGTATCGCGGCGGACTACGACGAGTTGGTCGCCGGCGCGGATCGGCTCGCGCCGCAGGTCGTGGTCACCGATATCCGCATGCCCCCGGACTTCCAACGCGAGGGCATCGATGCGGCGAAAGAGATCCGCAAACGGCATCCTGGCACTGGAATCGTCGTGCTCTCGCAGCACGACGACCCGCAGTACGCGGTGTCGCTGCTCGGCGAAGGCGCGGCGGGGTTCGCCTATCTCCTGAAGGATCGCATAGCCGAGAGCAACCAGCTCGCCCGTGCGATCCGCGAGGTGACCGCGGGAGGCTCGTTGATCGACCCAAGGATCGTGCAGGCGCTCGTCAATCCCGTCCGTGACGAGAGTCTGACCAATGTCGAGGAGGAGCTACTCCGCCAGATCGCGGCCGGAATGCCGATCAAGGCGATTGCGGTTTCCGAGCGGACGACCCCGGAGGCGGTGGCCGATGCGGTCGAAGACCTCTTCCGGAAGCTGGCCGCCGCCGTCGGGCGTGGCGACGAGCGCGCCCTGGAGCGCCTGCGCATGCTTCACCGCGCGATCGTCGAGCGCGAGGAGCAGGGCGAGCGCCTGAGCCGTCTGTTGCCGACGGGCCTCGCCGAGGAGGTGCGCAGGGGCGGCCGGCGCATCGGAGAGACGGAGACGCTCGACGTGACCGTCCTGATGTCCGACGTACGAGGCTACTCGGCGATCTGCGAGCACGCTGAGCCGAGTGAGCTGGCGCGGCAGCTCAACGCGCATCGGGCGGAGATGACCCGCGCGATCACCGGCGTAAGCGGCACGGTGATGCAGTTCGTCGGTGACGCGGTGATGGGCGTCTTCGGCGCGCCATTGCCTCAGGAGGACCACGCGGCCCGGGCGGTCGCCGCAGCCCTGCAGATGCATGCCCAGCAGACACGTCTCAACGAGCGTTGGCAGGCGGATGGCCTACCGCCCTTTCCGATTGGAATCGGCGTTTCGACTGGTACCGTCGCCGCGGCCCTGCTAGGCGCCGAGGAGCGCGTTGAGTACTCCGTCGTCGGAGACAGCGTCAACCTCGCGCAGCGGCTTCAACAGCTCGCGGCCGGCGGGGAGACCGTCCTTAGCGAGGCGACGCTCGCGAGCCTGCCGTCGCCGCCAGTCGTCGAGACGCTGCCGCCCACGCAGGTCAAGGGCCGAGCGTCGCCGGTGGTCGCGTACCGGCTTTCGGAGCAGGAGAGACCGAGAGAGGCTGGCGCGGCGGTGCGCGTGCTCGTCGTGGATGATCAGACGCCGTTCCGTGAAGCGGCGAAGCTTGTCGTCGATGCAACTGAGGGATTCCAGGTCGTGGGCGAGGCGGAATCCGGTGAGGCAGCCGTCGAACTCGTCGAGTCGCTCGAGCCGGATCTCGTGCTCATGGACATCAATCTGCCGGCGATGGACGGAATGGAGGCGACGCGCCGCATCCTCGAGGCGTCGCCACAGACGACGGTGATCGCGCTGTCGACCGAGGCGGGTCTCGCAACGCGCGCAGTGGCGAGCGGCGCCGTGACGTTCGTGTCGAAGTCCGAGTTCGATCCCGATCGCCTGGTCACCGCCTGGGCATCAGCCCAGCGGTGACGGGCTTGTCTCGGGACGACCCCGCGGTCACAATCGTTCGATGACTATCCGCCCCCGCGCGCGGCTTGCCTGGGGTCTCCTCGGGCTCTACGTCATCCTCGTCGGGGCGGCGGTCGTCCTGGCGGCGCTGAGCAGCTATTGGGAGCCGACCGCCTGGATGAGCAGTGTCGTCACCTTCGCCCTCGTCGGCGCCCTGATCGCCTCTCGCGTCGGGGGTGCGATCGGGTGGATCTGCCTCGCGGTCGCACTCGCGGTGGCCCTGACCGGAGCGTGTGAGGAGTACGCCGTATACGCGCTCCGTACCAACCCGGGATCGCTTCCGGGAGGGACGTTCGCGACCTGGTACCCCACGTTCAGCTGGGTCACTTTCATCGTGCCGATCGCGGTATTCCTCGTGCTCCTCTTCCCGGACGGGAAGCCTCCGTCACCGCGCTGGCGTCCGGTCGCCTGGCTCGCAGTCGTGGCTATGGCGTGCGCCCTCGGTGGCATGTCGCTGGCTCCTGGCAGGCTCGACGGCGCACCCGTCGAGGCCGAGAACCCGGTCGGCGTCGATGCCAAGGGCCTTCTCGCCGTCATCGCCTGGGCCGGAATCCTCACGATCTTCGCCTGTATCATCGCCTCGGCGGTCTCGATCGTCGTGCGGTACCGGCGTTCGCGCGGAGACGAGCGGCAGCAGCTCAAGTGGTTTGTCAGCGCCGTCGTCCTGACGGTCGCCTTGTTCTTCCTCGGCTGGCCGGCGGGTGTCGTTTCCGAGGCGCTAGCGAATGTCTTCAGTGCTCTGAGCCTGTTCGGCTGGCTCACACTGCCATTGGCGGCCGGGCTCGCGATCTTTCGCTACCGCCTCTACGACATCGACCTCGTGATCAGCAAGGCACTCGTCTTCGGCGTCCTGGCGGCGTTCCTCACGGCGGTCTACGTCGCAATAGTGGTCGGCATCGGCGGGCTCGTAGGCCGCGCGGGCGGGTCGAACGTCGTCCTCTCGATCCTGGCCACCGCCGTCGTCGCGGTCGCTTTCCAGCCTGTGCGCGAGCGGGCACGGCGGCTCGCTAACCGGCTGGTTTACGGGCACCGGGCGACCCCGTACGACGTGCTGGCGCAATTTTCCGAACAGGCGGCGGCGACCGTGCCGAGCGAGGAGCTGCTGCCCCAGCTCGCGCGGACGGTCGGGGAGGGAACGGGCGCGGCGCGCAGCGAGGTATGGGTCCGGTCGGGCGACGATCTCCGTCTCGCCGCTTCCTGGCCAGATCGCTCCCGAGGGCGGCGTCGCCTGGCGCTCGAGGATGGAGAGCTGCCAACCTTCGCGGCGGCGGACCGAGCTGTCGCGGTCCGCCACCGGGATGAGCTCCTGGGTGCTCTGACGGTCACTAACGCGCGCGGCCACACGCCGAGACCCGCCGAAGAGAAACTGCTGAACGATCTCGCTGCGCAAGCCGGGCTCGTTCTGCGCAACGTCGGGCTGACAGCGGAGCTGCTCGCGCGGCTTGACGACCTTCAGGCATCGAGGCAGCGACTCGTGTCCGCGCAGGACGAGGAGCGCCGGCGGCTCGAGCGCGACCTGCACGACGGAGCGCAGCAGCACCTGGTCGGATTGAAGGTGAAGCTGCAGCTCGCGTCGCGGCAGGCGGGCGAGACGCCCCTCAAGGAGGCGCTCGTTTTGCTCCAGGCCGATGCCGACGAGGCCATCGAGGCGCTTCGCGCCCTCGCGCACGGCATCTACCCGCCGTTGCTTGCAGAGCTGGGCTTGGCGGCGGCGATCGAGGCGCACGCGCGGAAAGCGCCTGTCGAGGTGGTAGTCGAGGCCGATGGCATCGTTCGATACCCGGAGGCGACAGAGGCGGCCCTGTACTTCTGTTGCTTGGAGGCGCTCCAGAACGTGACGAAGTACGCCGGGGCATCGCGCGTGGTTGTGGAGCTCGCTCACTCGGACGGCAGGCTGACCCTCGCGGTGACCGACGACGGTGCCGGCTTCGATCCCGCCGCCGCGGCGAGCGGCGCGGGACTGCAGAACATGAGCGATCGCGTGGAAGCGCTCGGCGGTGCGCTGAGCGTGGTTTCCGCTCCGGGGAAGGGTACGACGGTGATCGGGTCCCTTCCTCTGCCGCCCACGGACGAGCCCGTCGCCGAACGGCCGGCGGGGGCCCTCGATCCGTATCCCGCGGCGGCCTTGACTCCCCAATGAGTCGGGACTAGAGACGTCGAGCGTGAGCTGGCGGCGGCGCTGGCGCGACTGCCGGGCGGACGAACTCGGGCCAGGGGGACGCCCGAGCTGGGCCAGAACTATCGAGGATCTGGCCTGTGAGGCGGGCGACTGAGGCGCCGCACGCATGTCAGCGCCATGTCAGCTCGTTTTGTCCAAACGTGTCAACGCCCGTCTAATCACAAGAACGGCAGATCCGCTCTAGATGCGACTTTGTCCATAGACGGGCACCATTGTCGACTCTGTGGGCAGGCTCGACAAGCTGGGGGTCACTGGTTCGAGCCCAGTACCGCCCACCTTCTGAAAGCCCCGCTACGGCGGGGTTTTTGGATCTCGATACGACAGACGAGGGGCGCCCCCCGATCGTGGAAAGGATTTGGAAAGCGCGGACTCGCTTCTGTGTCGGCGAACCGGTCCCAAACACGGCCGTTTGGCCAGGCTTCTCTCGCTACCGCTTATGCCTAATCCAGCAGCGTGCAGGCTGCCGCGGTCGTCACGACCTCCGCGAACTCGTCCTGGAGGTTGATGCCGGTCATGCGCGCGATCTCGGCGGCCGGCACCACCTCGCCATCCGGCGCGGCCATGTCAAACGTGTGGGTCGCGTCGAGGACGAACCACACGTCGTACCCAAGGTCGGAGCCGATGCGAGCGGTCGTCTCACAGCAAAAGTTCGTCTGAATCCCGCACACCGCGATCGCGCCGATCCCGCGCTCGCGCAGCCATGCGTCGAGATCGACATCTCCGTGAAACGACGAGTGCACTGTCTTGACAATGCGCAGATCGGGCTCGCCGGCGACGGCCTCTTTCAACTCGAAGCCGGGCGTGCCGCGCTGGAGGGGTCCACCCGGCCAATCGTGCTGAACGATCACGATCGGGTCGCCGCGCCGGCGCCACGCTGCAATCAGCTTGGCGACGTTCTCCTCGGCATGGGGATTGTCGCGGGGTCCGAGCGCTGGATCCTCGAAGCCGCGCTGAACGTCGACCACCAGCAACGCGCGCTGCCCGATCATGCGTCTGACTATACGGAGGTCACCTCTCCGTTTGCAGTGGTTTTTCAGGCGCGGGGTACCTAGTTGGGGCCAAAGAGGCGCGAATCCCTTAATCCATGCGGGTTCGCGTAGAGGGGGAAGTTCTGAGCGGGTCTAGTTTTCGGTGCGGCAAGTTAGGCCGTCAGCCTCGAGGGCTCGATGGCCCAGCGAAGTCCCCGGGTTAGGTTAGCCGACTCGAATCAGTTTCTTGTTGACGAACTCGTCGGCGCCGTACTTGCCGAGCTCGCGCCCCCAGCCGGAGCGTTTGACGCCGCCGAAGGGCAGCTCGGCGCCGTCGGCGCCGACGATGTTGACGTAGACCATGCCGGCTTCGATCTTGTTGGCCACGCGGTCGGCCTGCTCGGGATCGGTCGTGAACAGATAGGAGCCGAGCCCGAAAGGCGTGTCGTTCGCCAGCTTGACCGCCTCCTCCTCGGACCCGACGCGGTAGACGACTGCAACCGGCCCGAACAGCTCCTCACGGTAGGCGTCGTTGTCGGCGGTTACATCGGTCAGCACCATCGGCGAGAAATAGTTGCCGTCGCGCTCGCCGCCGCCGACGACCTTGGCGCCGCCCTTGATCGCGCGGTCGAGCTGATCCTGCAGGCGATCGGCCGCGGTGCTCGAGGAGAGCGGGCCGAGCTGGCAGTCGTCGGCGGTGGGGTCGCCCGTCGTCGACGAGGTCATGGCGGCCGTGAACTTCTCCAGGAACGGCTGGTACAGCTCGTCGATCACGACGAACCGCTTGGCGGCGTTACACGATTGGCCGGCGTTGTCCAGGCGCGCTGCCACCGCCGCTTCGACGGTCGCATCCATGTCGTCGGTGCTGAGCAGGATGAACGGATCGGACCCGCCCAACTCCAGGACGACCTTCTTCAGGTTCCGGCCGGCGACCTCGGCCACTGCCGCGCCGGCGCGCTCCGACCCGGTCACGGATACGCCCTGCACGCGCGGGTCGGCGATCACCTGGGCAATCTGATCGTTGGTGGCGTAGACGTTGACGTACGCGCCCTCGGGGAAGCCGGCGTCGAGGTAAATCTGCTGCAGCGCCGCTCCCGTCTCGGGGCACTGGGGCGCATGCTTCAGCAGCACGGCATTGCCGATGACCAGGTTCGGGCCGGCGAAGCGCGCGACCTGGTAGGTCGGGAAGTTCCACGGCATGATCCCGAGGATCACGCCGTACGGGCTGCGGCGGATGATCGCGGATCCCTCACCCGCGAGCAGCTCGATCGGCTCGTCCTTCATCAGGTCGGGCCCGTTGTCCGCGTAGAAGCCGTAGATGTCGACGCAGAAGTCGACCTCACCGAGCGCTTGCTCCAACGGCTTGCCCATCTCGCGGGTGGTGATCTCGGCCAACTGCTCCCGCCGCTCGCTGTGTAGTTCCCCGACCCGGCGCACCAACTTGGCGCGCTCCTCGACCGTGCTCGATCGCAGCCAGTTCTGATACGTGTCGTACGCCAGGGCGATAGCCGAATCCAGCTCGTCGTCCGTGAACGTCGGGAAGGTCTTGACCTGCTCTCCTGTTGCGGGGTTGGTCACCGCGTAGACGCTCATTCGTTCTCCTCCGTTCGGCGTGGCTCAGACGCTCCACGCGATTGCAGGCTCTTCGTAAACTCGCAGCCTTCAGAGTAACTGGCTGTATCTCTCCGGGCGGCCGTGGTGTCGGTCGTCGCACTCTCGGCGCCCAATATCGCTCGGCTGCTCGGGCCCGGAAGCCCTAGAACGGTCGGGGGCGGTACTGCATTTATCGCGGAGCGACGGGCATCTCTCACTTCCCTACTTTCAAAGCGAGGGCGCTCCCACCATCCAGAGGAAGAGCTCGAGATAAACGGCGAGGAAGAAGAGGAAGGACTCGATCATCAGCTTCTCGTCAGCGTCTGTTGGAGGGAGCGAGAAAGCTCCAGCAGCGGCGTCTTGTGCAAGTCGAGCGCTTTATCAACCATCGGTGCCGGAAGGGGTAAGACCGCGCTGGCCAGCAGGCGCTGCTGCTCTCGAGCCTGCCGCCCAGTTGACCGAACTCGGTAAGACTTCCCATCTGTTGCACGACCCTGCGGCCTGACGCCATCCCTCGATCTGCCTAACGAGCTGACCGAACCCGAGAGTCCGCTGCATCGATTCAAATGCGCGTCGAGCGCCGACGGCGTCTCAGGGCCAACGAATCGCCGGCGCCCCGTAGACGAGCTCGTCGCGTGTTCGCTAAGGTCGGATGACCTTCCACTGCGACCGAAAGGAGTTCGCCATGGCGTCCATTTCGGAGCGGGAGAGCAGGGAGATCGAGGCGGCAAACGCCTCCGGCAGCACTCCGGTGGTCTTCATCCACGGCCTCTGGCTGCTGCCGGGCAGCTGGGCCAACTGGGCGGACGTCTTCAAGCAGGCCGGCTATGTGCCGCTGACGCCGGATTGGCCGGACGATCCGGCCACGGTCGAAGAGGCTCGGGCGAACCCGGACGTCCTCGCGAAGAAGACCTTGAAGCAGGTCGCTGATCACACGAGCGAGATCATCGATGCCTTAGACAAGAAGCCAGCGGTCATTGGGCACTCGACCGGGGGCTTGCTTGCGCAGATGCTCGCCGGCCGGGGCCTCTCGGCGGTCACGGTGGCGATCGACCCCGGGGTCTTCCGCGGCGTTCTGCCTCTGCCGGCGTCGGTGCTCAGGGGGGTGGGCCCGTTCCTGGTCAACCCGCTCACGCGCGGCCGCGCGATCACGCTCACGTTCGACCAGTTCAAGTACGGCTGGACGAACGCCCTCGACGAGGACGAGGCGAAGCGCCTTTACGGCACCTACCACGTGGCCGGGTCGGGGATCGCCCTGGCCCAGATGGGCAACGCCAACCTCAACCCCTGGACCGAGTCGAAGGTCGACACGAAGAACCCCGGTCGGGGCCCGCTGCTGATCCTCGACGGGGAGAAAGACCACACGGTTCCCTGGGCGATCGCCAACGCCGCCTACAAGCGGCAGAAGCGCAACTCAAGCGTCACCGAGATAAAGAAGATGCCTAACCGCGGCCACTCGCTGACCATCGACCACGGCTGGCAGGAGGTCGCGCAGACCGCGCTCGACTTCGTCAAGCGGTTCGTTCCGGCCAAATGAACAAGCCGCGCATCTTCCTCGGGTCGTCGGGCAAGCAGGCCAAACTGCTCCAGGCGATCACGCGCGGGCTCGAGGACGTCGCCGACGTCGAGCCCTGGACGACCATGTTCAACCCGGGGCGGTCCACGCTCGACCGGCTCGTCGAGCTCTCCCAAGAGGTCGATTTCGCCGCGTTCGTGTTCGCCCAGGACGACTGGACGACGACGGATGCTTCCCAGTCCAGCCAAGCGTCACCGCGCGACAACGTGGTGTTCGAGGCTGGGCTGTTCGGCGGCGCGCTCGGCATCCGACGCACGTTCATCCTCCACGCGCAAGATTCGAAGCTGCCGACCGATCTGCTCGGGCTGACCGCCGTCCGCTACGACCCGGTCGCCGGCGCGGCCGAGCTTCGCGCGATCAACCAGAAGCTCCGCAAGGCGATCGAGACGGAGGGTCGCCGCGGCCCAGTCGAGGGGCTGTGGTGGCAGCTCTCGCTGACCATGCGGACCGATGACGAACCGTCGGCCGTGAGCCTGCTGCAGATCTCACGGGACCGCGATGGTGACCTCAACGTGAACGGCCGCTCCTGGCAGGAGGACGGCACGCTGTCGGCCCGCTATTGGAGCGAGGCTGCGAAGGAGCGAAAGGATCCGGCCGGCATCTTCTACTTCTGGAAGGGCGAGCGCCCTCGGGACCCGAATGCTCCGCAGCTCGAGGGAACCGGCGAGATCCGAGTCGAGACCGCCGACCGCGCCGCCGGGTACTGGACGACACGGTCGGATCGCGACACGCAGTTAAACTACCGAACCGCAGGCGTCTACCTTCGAGCCGACCCCTCAGACTTCGAAGTGCTGGACGGCGGAACCGAGGAGGAGCGGGCCGAGCTCATCGCGCAGCGGCTCCAGGAGTGGAAGTCGGCCGCGAACGCGTTCTGAGCAGGGCGACGCTACCTGCGCTCTCCCTCCGAACGCTCAGAAATCGCCTCGACGAGTTCACCGGTCTTCTTCTCGTCCTCGCTGAGGGCGAGCGCGATGTCGGCCTGGGCGACGATGCCGACGAGCCTGCCGTCCTCGACAACGGGCAGCCGCCGAACCTGGTGGCGGGCCATGAGCGTAAGCGCCTCTTCGAGATCCTTGTCGGGCTCGACGCTTATGAGGTCTTGGGAGTACACGTCCCCGACCGACGACGTCGCTAGGTCTGCCGCCTCGGCGACCACCCTCGTAGTGATGTCTCGGTCAGTGATCATCCCCACGAGCGTGTCGCCGTCGGTGATCGGAAGCGAGCCGACGTGCTCGTCTCGCATCAGTCGCGCGGCCTCCACCACGGATGCGGACGGGCCGATCGAGCGGGGATCCTCGGTCATCGCTTCGCGCACGCTGTTCACCATCATTCCTCCTCTCGTTTGCAGGCTCGATTTTAGCCCTTGTGCTCTAAAAGGGCGAAGGCCGCTCCGCAAAGGGTCCGTGCCGGATGCCGTCGAGTCAGCTTCGTGTCAGCGAGTCCAGTCCAAACGTGTCCACCGTAGTCGAACGCTTGAAAACGACTAACCGCGTGGTTGCACGCTCGGGCGATGACAGTCGCGACGGGTCTAACTGGCGCGTAGGCTCGACAAGCTGGGGGTCACTGGTTCGAACCCAGTACCGCCCATCTCTCGAAAGCCCCGCTAGGGCGGGTTTTTGTTTACAGGCGAAGCAGCGACGGGCTTCGCGACGTGCTCCGTCGGGGGAGATCAGCGGGTTCTCAGAGGGCACCGAACCCTGCCCTCTCGATCCTGGCAAGGAGATCGTCCCGGTGCATCGCCTTTCGAACTCCTCGTTGGCGGCTCGGTCACTCGACCACGCAACTGAGGGTGCGTCGCGTTGCCTCTTCTTCGCCCGTGCTCGTCTTTTCAGTGCGTTCCATTGACAACCCAGCGACCGGGGGTTACGGTCGTGGCAGCAACGGGGAAGGGGTCGGCCTGCCGTCGAATCGCCCCACTGAGGTTGCTGCGGCGCAGAAGGCTCTCGCGGGTTGGGGTCTTGAGGGCGCTGGCCTCGGCAGGATCAAGTCCGCGGTGGGGTCTCGCGATCGGGTCGGGCGTCTTACGGCTGGAGGATCCGGGAGAGCCACCGGCCTTGCATTTGTGGGCGCGCCGCCTTGATGGGCGCAGGGACGGAAGACCCACAGTGGCGTTGACCGTCCAGGTTGGGATGCGAGAAACCGCTCCTGGAGGAGTGAGATGAACGCACGACTGGTGATCGTCATCCTGCTGCTTGGCCTTGCTGCTTTCGTCGGCTCCGGGGCCCCTGGCAGCGCGGCCGACTGCGGCTGCCTGCTCGTCGGTGCATACAAGGATCCCGAGTCGAAAGCCCCGAGAGTCAACGCTGATGGCACGTCGCCGAACGGTGTGTTCAGAGTCAGCGCGAGCAGCTTGGGCAACCTCGTTGACCTGACCATCCGCCGTGTCTCGAACAACTCCATCGTCAAGACGTTCAGCGGCATCCCGAGCAATGCCGGCTGGGGCTTCAGCCCGGACGACAGCCGGTTCGTCTACCACTACCAGTCGGGCACGGTGCACAACATTGTCCTCTACGACCTCGCCGGCAACCGGCAGGTCTGGACCAGCGCCGAGTCGGGAAGCCTGCCCCGGCTCGCGTTCAGCCCCCACGGAAAATATCTCCTGCACGCGTCCGTAACCAGCTCGAATTTCACCTCCCTGAGCGTCGTCGACGCAGTCGCGGGCACGCTTGCGCACCAGAGCCAGTTCGCGTTCCAGTCACCGCCCGGCTCTCCCGGAGACTCGTTCGGGACTGTCCACTGGGGCTTCAGCCCTGATCCCGACGATCAGACGTTCGTGTACGGCTACATCACCGGCCAGTCGAGCGTCCAGTGGAACGTCGTCAACCTGGCCACGCGCTCGATCGTGAAGAGCGAGACGATCACGGACATCTCCGCCTTCTGGCAGTTCAGCCCCTGCGGCGACGCGATCGGAATCGTCCAGCAGTCAAGCCCGACCTTCGTTGGCGTCCGGCTGATCAAAACAGGCAACGGACTTGAGCTCGGCTCAGTGAGCGGGATCCCGATCGCCGCAGTAACGCTTAGCTCGACGTCCGCCTCGCACGTCGCCACGATCGGCGGTTCGAACCACGTCCTGGCCTCCAACACCGCCGACAACGCGTGCCCGGCAGGGGCGGCGCTGAGCTCCCTCACGGTCACTCCCACGGCAGTCACCGGAGGGGCAAACACCACCGGCAAGGTCATCCTGACTGCGGCGGCCCCGAGCGGCGGCTTGGTCGTCAACCTTTCGAGCTCGAGCGTTAGTGCGACCGTGCCTGGGAGCATCACAGTGCTCGCCGGCCAGACGAGCAGAACGTTCTCTGTCGCGACATCGTCGGTATCGGCGGTGACGCCGGTCACCCTCACCGCAGCGGCCGGAGGGGTGAGCAAGACGGCGAGCCTCACTCTCAACCCTGCGCAGAGCCTTGCCAGCATCACGGTGAACCCGGCCAGCGTGCCGGGCGGAACCGGTTCGACAGGCACGATCGTGCTCGGCGGCCCGGCCCCGTCTGGCGGTGCTGTCGTCTCGCTCTCGAGCAGCGCTCCCACCGTGGCGAGCGTCCCCGCGAGCGTCCTCGTTCTCGCGGGCGCGACTAGCCGGACATTCGCGATCGGCACGAGCCCTGTGTCTGCTAGCACGGACGTGACGATCACGGCCTCCGTAGGGGGGGCAAGCCTGACCGCGACCCTGACGGTCACCGCTGCGCCCAGCCAGAGCCCGAACGCGGTCGTCAGCGAGTCGGCGTGCCTGGCAACCGAGCTGCCTCAGAACGACGACGGCTCGACGGGAGCCGTTGCCGTCGGCTTCCCGGTGAACTTCTTCGGAACGACGTATACGCACCTGTACGTGAACAACAACGGAAACGTCACCTTCGAAGGGCCGCTCAGCACGTACACACCGTTCACGCTCACCGCCAACGTCCCGCCGATCATTGCTCCCTTCCTCGGCGACGTTGACACCAGTGGGGTCGGTTCGGACACGGTGAAGTACGGCTACGGGACGACGATCTTCGCCGGACGTCCGGCGTTCTGTGTGAACTGGGTGAACGTCGGCTACTACAGCGGCCATGCCGACAAGCTCAACAGCTTCCAACTCCTCCTTGTCGATCGCGCCGACACCGGAGCCGGGAACTTCGACATCGTCATGAATTACGACCGCATCCTCTGGGAAACGGGCGACGCGAGCGGCGGCTCGAACGGGTTCGGCGGATCGTCGGCGGGCGCAGGCTACTCGGCTGGCACGGGGGATGCGACCGCTTTCTTCGAGTTCCCAGGCTCGCTGGTTAATGGCGCACTGCTCGATTCGAACTCGTCGACGGGTCTTACCCGCACCAGCCGGAACAGCCTCCAGCGGGGGCGTCATGTCTTCGAGGTCCGAAACGGCGCCGCGCCGGCCGGGGGCAGCATCTCGGGCCTCGTTTCCGACAACGCTTCGCCGGCCAACGCCCTCGTGGGAGCGCCGGTCCAGGTTTGTCCGTCCAGCGGAGGCCGATGTGTGTTTATCACCGTCACGAACGGGGCCGGGCGCTACAACGCGACGGGGCTCCCGGACGGCGACTACATCGTTACCGCGCGGGCGCCGGCGGGCTCGAGCCTCGCAGCCCGCACCGTCGGCCCGATCACGATCGCCTCGGCGAACTCGGTCGTCCAGGACATCGCCCTCACCGGGCCGGTGGGGCCGCCTGCGGGCACGACCATCACCCCCTCCTCGACCGCAGGGGGCATTCCCCGCGTCTACTGGGGCGACCAGCTCGACCTCACCACGCAAGGCTGCGCAGGGGGCTCGGCGAGCTACGAGATCAGCCGTGGGGGCACCGTGATCGCAAGCGGCACGATGACCGAGGGTCCCTCGGGGACCTACAGCGCGTCGATTCCGCCGCTCAGGCCGAACAGCGGTCTCGGGCACGTCACTATCTCAATCGACTGCCCGGAGGGGACCACAGACGAGACGATCGAGTTCGACATCTACATCGATCCGAGCGGCACCGTGCGCACAGTCTCCGGGAACCCGATCCAGGACGCCGTCGTCACGCTGTACCGGGCCGACAGCGCCGCGGGCCCATTCGAGATCGTGCCTGAGGGCAGCGCCGTGATGTCGCCGGAGAACCGGACGAATCCGGACCTCACCGACGGCAACGGCCGCTTCCACTGGGACGTGATGGCCGGCTTCTACAAGGTGCGGGCGGAGAAGGAGGGCTGCACGTCGCCCTCGGGCAGCGAGGCGTTCGTCGAGACCGACGTCCTGCCCGTACCTCCCGAGTGGACCGACCTTGACCTCCGTCTTGCCTGCGGCGGGGAGGACGTGGCAGTCCTCGATCACTTCAAATGCTACGAGACGAAACAGCTAGGTACGAGGTTTGATCCTCGGCAGGTCACTCTCACCGACCAGTTCAACACGGAGCGAGTGAACGTCCTCCGGCCAGAAGCATTCTGCGCTCCCGTCGACAAGGACGGCTCAGGCATCAACGAGCCGACCGGGCACCTGAGCTGTTACAAGATCCGAGACGTCCCTGGGGACGAGTTCCCAGAGTTCATCAAGCAACCCGTGGACGTGACCGACCAGTTCGGCACGCATACCCTTCTCTTGAAAGAGAGTCGGTCGCTTTGCCTCCCTGCCTCGAAGGCCCAGGTCGCAGAGGTTCCAGGACCCACTCCCACGGGTCTCGACCATTTCAAATGCTACGAGACGAAACAGCTAGGTACGAGGTTTGATCCTCGGCAGGTCACTCTCACCGACCAGTTCAACACGGAGCGAGTGAACGTCCTCCGGCCAGAAGCCTTCTGCGCTCCCGTCGACAAGGACGGCTCGGGTATCAACGACGCCACGGCCGACCTCGCCTGTTACGAAATCCGTGACGTCAGAGGGGATGAGTTTCCGAAGTTCGAAAAGCGGCGCGTCGAGGCGGGAGATCAGTTCGGCACACACAGCCTCCTCTTGAAGAAGACGAGGACACTCTGCCTGCCCTCGTCGAACACCATTCTGTAACACCCGTTCACTCGCCGGCGCGCCCGTCGATCTCGGCCGTGGTCACCGTGTGAGGCCATGCTCCTCGTCAGCCCGCTGACGTCGTCGCTGCCCTGCGGCAGCGCACGTGGGTCGGCCGATGTGCCACCCTCGTTCAAGACCCCCTTTCGCGTGAGGCGCTCGAAGGGTTGAACGCAACTCATACCAACCCGGG
>Ga0307319_10000109_pt1 | contig 25127 bp, 36 predicted proteins | sample ER_DNA_368_FD_194491 | JGI IMG/M metagenome (GOLD analysis project Ga0307319, IMG submission 194491) | Bulk soil microbial communities from the East River watershed near Crested Butte, Colorado, United States - ER_DNA_368 | ecosystem: Environmental > Terrestrial > Soil > Floodplain | place...
CCCCGAGTTGGCCGTTGATCTCCGATCTGCGCTCCTGATCAGCCCGCCGCTGCGCGGTCCAGGATGGCTGTCGGCCAACAGCTGCTGCGACGCCGCTACCACGCACCGCTCCGGCCGCGTAATCGGGAACAAGGGAGTGCCGCCGGCTAAACCCGAAACCTTTGCCATCGACTGGATCCAACTTCACGGCGATCAGCCCTTCACCGGCGACGGCGCCCGCCCGCAGCAGTGGTACGGGTACGGCTCAGACATTCACGCCGCCATCGGCGGGACCGTGATTGAAGTGCGCGACGGGCTACCAGACTCGGCACCTAACGCATTGCCCGCTGGGATCGACCGTGCAGACACCGCAGGCAACCACGTCATCGTCCAGATTCGACCAGATACATGGGCACTTTACGCACACCTGCAACCTGGAAGCCTTGCCGTCGCAGTCGGCGACAAAGTGGCCACCGGCCAAATCCTCGGCAAGCTCGGCAACAGCGGCAACTCCCTGGCCCCTCACCTGCACTTCGGGCTGCTGGACAGTCCACACCCAGACGCCGCAAACAGCCTGCCGTTCGTGCTGGACCATTACATCGTCGCCGAAACCGTCGACCGCGACTCATACCTAGCTGCCTTCAGCGGAACCGGCCCGCTGAAACTAGGCCCCCACAGCCATCCCTCACCACAATCGGGCACCTTTCCGCTGATCCTCGCTGTAACCGACTTCTCATGACCACGGTCCGGACACCAGACAAGAATCGACGGGCCTCAGCCACACAGTGCGCGGTCTTGGCCACACCGGAAGAGATCACAGCTGGCCCGTTCCTAGGCTGCGAAGGAGAGGAGCAACTGAAATGACCGCCCTCAATCAATCGGATCAGCAACCTCAGCACGACCGCAATGAGCACCGCAGCCGCTCGATCGTGCTTGGCAAGATCAATTTGTTGCTGGCATCCCTGGGATTGCTCTTCCTCGCCGGTACCTACTGGCTTATTCCTCTCCTACCCGAGGCCTTTGCCCTGCTGCTACTCGTTCTGCCTCCCCTGATGGTGGCATCGCGGACATGGCTCGCTCGACGAGGACAGCTCGAGTATGGGCTCCTGCGTCAGCCCCTCCAGCGGGACCTTCGACCCTACCTGCTGCAATGCGCTAACCACTGGCTGTTCTTGGCACTGTTTGTTGCCCTTACCTTCACGGGCGCCTTCACGCTCGTCCCAGCCTTCGATGGCTTTCTGTTCGGGTTACCGTTACCCAACCGAATGCCTTACCCGCCGCTCTTAATCGGACTCGGCATCGGGGCGTTCGTAACGGGTGCGCTTGCGCTCGTACCCCACCGCCGCATACAGGTTGCTACCAACGTCTTGGTGGCGGTCGGCACCGTCTTCCTCGCCATCCAACTGGTGCGCTTACATACACCGCCCGCTGACCCCGTGACCCTCGACGCCCCGCTGGCCGGCGACTGGACGGTATCCGCGGGTGGGCGCAGCCCGTTCCTCAGCCACCACTACAAAGATGCCTACGAGAAGCACGCCGTCGACTTCGTAAAACTCGTCGACGGGCGCGCTTACCACGGCGATCCAAAGCGAGCGGAGTCCTGGTACGGCTTCGGCGAGCCCGTACTGGCACCTGCGGACAGCACGGTGGTAAGCGTGAGCGACGTTCAGCCGGATGAGCCTGTCGGCGCCTTCGGAGGGCCACACGGTGAGGGCAACAACATCATCCTCAAGATCAATGATGAGCGCTACGCCATGCTCTCTCATCTCAAGCAAGGGAGCGTGCGGGTTAACGAGGGCGATCGTGTGCTGAGCGGGCAGCCCATCGCCGCAGTCGGCGACTCGGGCAATTCGCTGGGACCGCATCTACACTTCCAGGCCCAGAAGGACCCAGATTTCGATATGCAGCGGACACGCACAGTGCCGATTGTCTTCAGCGACGTGCTCGTCATCCGGAGGGAGACAGAGGTAAGGCCCGCGACAGCGGACATCAGGCGGGGCGACCACATTCGCCGAATCGAGAGTTGACCCAACGTCGCGACGGTAACGGCGTCCGGCGTTGTGGCTGCGGCGTGCTTCAGGAGACCGGAGATCGGTTGGCGGGGTATCTGCTCTTTCGCCTGGCCGAGGTCACCTCCCCGCGGGACGCGGTCATTCTCACTGGCGCCTGCCATGCCGTCTTCCATCTGCCGCTACTCCTGCTCACCACCACCTATCAGGGCGCGGGTCAACGCTGGATCGTGGTACCGATGGTGATGATCACGATCACCCTGGCCGGCGTCTGGTATGGCTGGCTGCGTCTGTCGTCCGGAAGCATCTGGCCGGTCTGTCTGTCCCACAGCGTCTTCAACAATGTGATGGAGAGCCTCGCTAGCGTGGCGATTGTGACCTCCGCGACGGCGATGGCCTACGTGACCACTGAGACCGGGATAGTGACCATGGTCATCACGGTGCTGGTCGCGGCCTTCCTGTTGGTCCGCAAAGGCTCAGACTTCGACAAGGCCCGGCCAAGAGCTGAGCGGCCGACGATGGAGCCGCGGGTCGAAGCAGGACGCGGGCAACAATGACCATCCCGGCTCGCCCGCGCGCCCACGTTCGTGCAGCGGCATCCGCTCGCCATTGGGGCAGCCTTGTCGTGGTGATTTTCTTCCATGCGGCAGTGAACCTGGCGGCGTTCCTGCCGACAGCTGTCGGGTCTGGGGGAGCGGCACCGCTGCTGAACGTGCTCATCACCTGGCTCCTGGCCATCGGAGTGGTTGTCCGTTGTGGGCTGGCGCGGCTGAGATCCCCGTCCCCGGTAGAGGTGGCGACCGCACAATGAGCACCACGACACCCGCTGCCCTGCCCCCAACCATTGGCCTACCCACAACCATTGGCCTGATCGTGGCGCTGGCCGGCCCGTTCCTAGTCCAGTTCGTCCTTGCGCCTCTGATCCTGCAATCACCACTTCGTCCGACCAACGCGGTGTTGCTCAGCCAGGGCATGCTGTGGCTGCTGGCCGGCACGGTGATCGCCATCAGCCGCTGGTGGGAACGCAAACCCTGGTCGTGGCTCGGTCTTCGCCCCATCTCCTGGCGAGCGGCACTGCTGGCCGGCGTGCTTGGCGTCGTGCTCGTCGCCGCTGTCGCTGCATTGACAGCGGCCGTACATCGGCTTATGCCGCCATCCGACGGGGGCACAGTGGAGAGCGTGGCCAGCAGCGGGCCGGCCTGGTTGCTCCTGATCATCGTGCTAACGGCCAGCGTAACCGAGGAACTGTTCTTCCGGGCGTACCCGATTGAGCATCTGGCCCGCCTCACCGGCTCGCGATGGGCAGGGGCATTGCTCGGGCTGGCGGCTTTTGTCGCGCTCCATCTGCAGGGGTGGAATCTGGGCCACGTCGTCGGCGTGGTGCTGCCATTGAGCGCGGTCATGACCGGTCTGTACTTGTGGCGGCGCAATGTCGTGTTCATGATCATCAGCCATTTTGTGCTCGATCTGCCGATCGTCCTGCTCGCCCTAGGCGTCCTGCCACCTCTATAGACAGCCCGACTCGCTATAGACAGCCCGACTCGGCCGGGCTGACCGCAGGTCGGGCGCCGCGTACGTCGGGGATTGGAAATTTTCTTCCAGACTGGGATGACAAACGTCCTTGTACACGCATTTCTGCTTGGTCCGGTCCACGGCTCATCGGGACCGCCTCAAGGCCGCGTACCGCGGCAACTACGACCGGCTGGTGCAGGTCAAGCGGCGCTACGACCCGACCAACCTGTTCGACATCAACCACAACATTCCGCCTTTTTGACTGGCACGGCGGTTGTGCCGCCGAGGTGCCAGGAGAAGATCGCTGTCGGCACCTACATTGATTGGCCAATCCCATAACCGCGAGTTTTGATCAAGCAGACGACTACCTGCGGCGCGGTTGACGTTGGAGCGACCAGCGCCTCAGGTTTTTGAGATGAAGGTTCGGCGCTGCGTCTTCCGCGACTTCTTCGCCCGCCACGACGCCACGCTGGTGACGCCGGTCATGTGCGCGTCCGACGTGAACGGAAGTGGACTTCGGGATGCCCGGCCGGCTGGCCATGCGAGTTCGATTCTCGTCACCCGCTCCACAGCAAAAACACCTAGTCAGCAATACATTGCGTCAGCAGTAGACACCGCGGCGACTCGCCACCCTTGCCACACGCATCTTGGGGCCCCGTAGAGCGGTTCCATCTTGCGGCACGCCTTGTCGATCTTGTCCAACGGCTCCTCGCGCAGTCGGAGGCCGCTGGCTGTGGTCGATGAAGTGGCTGCTGCTTTCGAACGGGCTTCGGCCCATCTCGTATTGCACCTAGGGCGAGCTGCCGCCGACCGCCTTGTCGATCACCTGCCAGACCTCCTTATCGAGCTGGTTCTCCTTCCAAATGCCGTACGCGGTGCCCAACAGCACCGGCGGCACCGCTACCAGCCCGATCGCCCCGCTCACCGCCGCATCGACCCACTCGTGACCGCCGAGGCTGATGCTGAGCTGACCTTCTCCCGGGGTGATGACCACGGTCAAGGCGTAGGTGACTCCCAGCAGCTGGCGCCACAGGCTCTCTTTGCGAGCCTGCATCACCGTGCGGTTCTCACTGGTCCGGTAGACCTGTGCCTCGAACTCCTGTGTGCGGAAGTGGTCTGCCAGCGCCCGGGCAACCTCCTCCGCCGAAACGGTGGTGCCGTAGATCCTCTCGAAGTTCAGCGCCGGCCTCCCGGTCGTCGTGCCTCCGCCTTGCGCATCTGCCATTTCCGCTCCTTCCGCTTCTGCGCCGGGCTGTCCAAACAGCCTGTTGATTTGATCACGAATATGCAGGGTCGACATCTTCCGCTTTGATCACGACAACAAGCTCGTTGAGCGATGGGACGTGCTGAAGGTCACCCCCGAGACCACCAGGGAACAGCGGGATGTTTGAGGCCGATCCGGTTCAACCGACACACTATCCAAGGCCGCGTCCTCTCCGAAAGGACCCCGCCAGAACCAGCGGATGTTCGTCCCGCTATTCGACCAACCGCACGTCGCTGTATAAGCACTTCCCGCACAGGCAGCGCTCGAGGTCGCGATCATCATTGACGGCTTCGAGGAAGCGCCGGAGCATTCGATGCGGCGGGCCGACGCGCTCGGCTCGTTCGCGGCGGCCTACAGGGCTTTCGCAAAGGCGCATCCCACGTCTATCGGTTGGTGACGAACGGCCGTTGCCGCGCGAGCAACTGCCCAAAGGCTGGATGCCCGCAGCGCGGCGCGGTTGCAGCGTGCCACTGGCGACCCGTCCGCGCCCGTGCGGCTTGCGCCTTCATGCATGGGCTGACCCTGCTCGAGCGCAACGACCGGCTACCAGCCGACGAGCTAACTGAGCCAGCGTGGCGAATCGGGGTAGAGCAGTTTTAAACGGCCGCAGCCACGCGACGGGCTACGTGCCCGTGCATGCGCACTTCATCGAACTGCCGATCTCGCACCTGCTCGAGGAGGTCCCGTTCCTGGTCCTCGCTCAGCAGCGATGGAAGGTAACGGAAGCCCGTCGGCCGTTCAACAACGCCGCGCATCCGCCCACTTAGCGACCCTACGTTCAGGCTCGGTCTGCGGTAGTTGCTGAGGGAGGAGCGGGCGTGACGGCTGGCTTCGGTTTGACCGTCTGCGGCCGCTCGGCGGTCACAACGAGAGCGACGCCCAAGATCGCCAGCCCACCACCGATGAGTACGACACCAGTAACAGGCTCGGAGAGGATCACCGCCCCTAACACCACCGCCACTGCCGGGTTGACGTAGGCGTAGGTCGATGTCAGCGAGATCGGTGCGTTCTGCAGCAGCCACGCGTAGGCGGTGTAGGCGATCATCGATCCGACGACGACGAGATAGCCGAACGCAACCCAGGTTGATGCCGGTAGTACCCCGACCTGTAGCGGTACGCCTTCCCCTCGCGCCAGCCCCAGCGCGACGGCGACGATTCCGCCCAGCGCCATCTCATACACCGTTGCCACCAGCGAATCGGTCGGCACTCCCCAAGACCGTGAGTAGAACGAGCCGATCCCCCAGCAGGTCGCGGCGAACAGCGTCAGCAGGACGCCCCAGCGCTCGACCTCGGCCATACCGCCGCCCTGCAGGCCCAAGAACGCCACCCCGATGAAACCGACAATCACACCGAGCCACACCAACGGCCTGGGCATATCGCGCCGGGTCAACCGCAGCACGACCAGCAGCAAGGGCACCGATGCGATGAGGAGAGCCGCAAGCCCGCTTGGCACTGTCTGCTCAGCAACGGCGACCATGCCATTGCCCATGGCAACGAGCAGGGTCCCAACTGCCGCCGAGGCCAGAAGTTCGCGGCGGGTAATGCGCAGCCGCCCAAGACCGCCTCGCAGCGCCACGAATGCAGCGAGCAGCGGCGCTGCCAGGAGGAACCGAAGGCCCATGGTTAGCAGCGGCGGGAGCCCGCCCTGCACGACGACCCGGATCGCAAGGTAGGTCGAGCCCCAAACCAGATAGACGATCAGGAGAGCGGCCCAAACACGCGGCGCCGAGCGTGGATCTGTCATGAGCGTAGCCTCCTCTCGATCATTACACGGTACGGGCTTAGCGGTGCCGTTCGAACGCCGGTCCTGGAAGATGAGATTCCCGGGAGGCAACAGGTCAGTCGGGAAGCGGGCACGCCAGCGCATCCAGGAACTGCCGCCCAGTGGGAAGCATTTACGTCTGAGCTGGGTTTCTATCCTGCGAGGTCTTGCGCTCGTACGTCGCACCATTCCCTACCGGACAGCCCGCGACATCGGCGCTCGCTCTTGCGAGGCCTTAGTTGCGATGCGGGAAGGATGGAAGGTCAGATTTGACTGAGATGCAGCACTGGACCGGCGTGCGTGCGTACGGGAGGCTGCTACGGCACGGTCCGGCGTCTCGGCCGTTCCTCTTCGCCGCCCTAGCACGACTGACGCTGGCCATGATCCCGCTCGGCATCTTGGTCCTGGTCGAGCAGGAGCGGCATGCGTACACCATCGCCGGTGTGGTCAGCGGCGCGTACGCGATCGGCGCGGCGCTGGGGACGCCGGTGTTGGGGGCGGCTGATGGACCACTTCGGCCAGGTTGCGGTGCTGGTGCCGACTGCGGCCAGTAGCGCCGCGCTGCTCGTCGGGCTCGCTCTAGCCACGACATGGGGAGCGCCTGATTATGCACTCATTACGATCGCCGCCGCGGTGGGGCTCAGTTACCCGGCGATCAGCCCGGCATTGAGATCCAGCTTTCGGATCGTCCTACCCGACCCGGGTGCCCGGCGGGTCGCCTTCGCCCTTGATGCGACTTCTGTGGAGCTCGCGTTCGTCTGCGGCCCGCTGCTGTTGTCGGCCCTGTTGCTTCCCCGAGTTTCACTCCTTCCACTTTTGGTCACCGCCGCCCTGCTGGCGGTCGGTGGGCTGGGCTACTGCGCGGACGGAAGCAGCCCGGCGCGCCAGTCCGGCAGTTCAGGAGGCCGCGTCGGGGCACAATCCGCGCACGACAGGCATAGGGCCGCCGACGGCTCTGGCCTCGACAGGTGTGGTGGCCGTCCTGGCTGTGATGTTGATGCTTAGCGTCGGCTTCGGGCAGCTCGACACCTCGCTGGCGGCAACTTCGGACCTAGCCCTGGGTGGCAGCGAGCAGGTGGGCATCTTGTTCGCCGCGATCGCTGGCGGCAGCACCCTCGGCGGGCTCGCGTTCGGCGCGCGGTCCTGGCGCTTCGACGAGCGTCGCGCGGTGACCGTACTTCTCTGCCTGTTCGGGCTGTTCCTCGCCCTGCTCGGCTGGCTGCTAAGCGTGGGCGCCGTAGGTCTGCTGATCTTGGTGCCGGTGCTATTTCTCACCGGGCTGACCATCGCCCCGACATTGATCATGCAGCAAGGGCTGCTGGATCACCTCGCGCCGCCGCACCGGCTGAACGAGGCGCAGGCCTTCCTGTCGGCCTCGAACACGACTGGCGCGGCAGTTGGCACGGCGATCGCCGGCATCGTGATTGACATCGCCGGTCTGGGCTGGTCCTTCGGCGGCGCGGCCGTCGGCGTGCTATGCGCGGCCGGGGTCGCCGCTGCATATCGTCGCGCAGGCCGGTCTCCGACAGTCGTTTTTGATCAACCTGCCGGAGCTGCTTACCGGTAGCGGCGTACAGCCCGATTCTGCCGACTCCCCCAAGCCCGAGAGATGTCCGCTTGGCTCAGTCCGCGTGACGCCGCCGGCTGGTGCGGGCCGCAGTGGAGGCCGTTGCCCCTAACTTCGTGGTAGCCAATGGCATCTCCGCCAATCGCTACCGCCGTGCGGACTTAACGGGGCCGATGGAGCAACTGGGCTACCGACCGGTCGATGACGCCTGACGATCTCCTTAGTCAAGATCGTGGCCCGATGCCTACGATCGGTCCTGTGGTCGACCTCTTCGCCGGGATTTGTGTTGCTGACTATGCCGCCCCTCGAGCCTGGCATGAGCAGCTTCTAGGCTCCGAGCCCAGCTTCGTCGCGCACGAGACGGAGTGCGTATGGGAACTCGGATTCGACGCGCTCATGGACGACATCGCGCTCCGGGGCATCGAGCCCGCGAAGTGCGAGACGTACTCGAACGGGGTGCGCAAAGCGACCTACCACGACCCCGACGGCAACGGGATCGGCTACGGCGGGCCGGCCCTTGATGGCGCTGTGACGTGACTAACCCGTTCGGGCGCCTTGGAGAGATGTTGACGACAGGTGTCGGCTGGGCTCTGGGGGGAGCCTTTTTCCTACTCGGCAGGGTTCGGGGCAGGAAAGCGCTGCATCCTCGGGGTGAGGTCTGCCAAGGGGTGATCGATCGACAGGGCGCAGCCACCACAACTGGTGTTTCCTGGCTTGATGAGGCAGGTATCGACGATGTTGCGGTGCGCTTCTCGCGATCGGTAGGTTTGCGGGCTCCCCGCCCAGACATCCTGGGTCTGGCTCTGCGAATCCCCGTCGCCACAAGCCGGTTCGGTGATGTGCTCTTGGCGACGACTGGAACCGGAGTCGTCGGCCGATATGTGTTGCTGCCGGCACGCCGTCACGGTTCGCGTGCCTACACCTCGTTGTTTCCCTACCGGACCGGAACCGGTCCCCTGCTGCTGGCCGCGATTCCGACCGCCGGCAGTCCGCGACAGTTCGAGCTGGCTTACTCGGGGCTGACGGGTCCCTGGCGTTCGTTCGCGACGCTCGAAGTGACGCAGACGCCACACCGTGGTGATCTTGATCTGTCGTTCGACCCCGTCCTGAACATTGTGCCCGGCTTGGGCAGCTACAACTGGGCTGCTCGGCTACGCAGGTTTTCCTACGCCGCCTCTCGCCGGGCGCGCGAGCACCGCAGCGGTCGGCACTCCCCGGCGTGATGCTCCTTGCGCCGACGATGGTGCACCGTTTGTGGGCAGAATGCAGAATTTCGACAAGACGTCATCGACCAGGGCAACAATCTCCCTTCGATAAGACGCCGCACCGGCAGGGCTAACGAGTCGATGCCCGTGGGGGGCCATCTACCTATCCCCCATGCAGGCGGCGGCCACGCTGATGATCACATCAGGCCATACATGACCAGTCATAGTGCCTCGCACACGCGGCGCCCAGCAGGGCTCATGGGACCGAACGTAGCGCCCAGTTGATACCGTCATTGAGAAGGCGCTCGCAGCATCTACCCCCCGAGAGCTGACAGCCGATGAATGACCTCGACGAGTCCCAGAGGTCGCGTTAGCGATCTTTGTTGCGCTGACCCTTCTAATCTGGCTCCTGACCTATCTCGAGCGAACTCTCACCCAACCGGTGCCAGAGAGACGCACACGCCGCGTTATCCGGCGCGGATTGCACCGGCAATCGCCCCCACCTACGGCAGACGATTAATCCGCAAGTGCATTCTCGGACCGGGTGCGTGGTCTTAGTAGCGCTCGCCAGGAGATCTTTTACTTGCCTGGCCGCGTCCACGGACCCGGCGGCTTGGCCGGCCCGGGCTTGCACAATGTTGATCAGCGCGGCCAGATCCTCAATCTCGCGATATACGTCGTAGGGGAGGGTGTCACCGCTCTCGCCACTACCGCGGCGGCTGTAGTCCATCACCATGAAGTCTGCAGCGAGCGCTTAGGATTGGCGCGCTCGCCACGAGGGGCCGCATTCGACCAGTGAGAGGACGTTGAGAGATGTTCACACCGATCGCGGGTCGTACGGTGCTCGTCACCGGTGGAACCAAGGGCATCGGCAAGGGCGTTGCGGGCGTCTTCGCGCGGGCAGGCGCGAACGTCGTCGTGCTGCGGCGTGCTTGAGGAGACCTGAGCAAGAAGACAGTAAATCGACAGCAGTCGCACGCCGGGCCCTTCGCGGGCCCTATGCCAGAGTCGATGATGGTGCCTCGCGGTGCAAGGAGGTCAGACCAGCAGGCGCATCCGAGTCGGCTCGCGCAGGCGCGCAGATTCCTTCCAAGCTGGCCATGCGAGTTCGATTCTCGTCACCCGCTCCACAGCATCGCTCCTAGTCAGGGCACTTTAAATGTGGCCTAGTTATTCGAACAACCAAATGACAAGAATGACCAGGCTGGTTATGCGTATTTCATGATCGTCGGGGCGCGATCTGCCGAAGTGCCTTGTCACGCCGGACTTCAAGGCCGCGAATCGGGCTCTGCTGACGTTGATGACGCCAGATGTCGTGCCCAATTCGTGCCCAATATTGACGAGCTTCGGTTGGGGACGCCGGATCGCGAGGGTGTGGTCGGCTGATAGGCCCATCGCGATCAGCACCGAGAATGGGTCGGTCTGGTCGGCGTCGCAGGTGGATCCCATGGAGGCGGCAGGGTTTGGCGTAGCGGATTCGGCCAGGCAAAAGCGTCCTGGTGCATGCGATGATCGGGTGAGAGGAACTGCTGCGCCGGCTGCGGCACAACGACTTCCTCGTCTCGCGGACGACGCGCGCCGGCGGCCCGGGTGAAGGTGGGCCGACGACGCTTGGTGTACTCGATACCCCGCGCGCCGCCATAGTTCGCTCCGCCGCCTCCGACGGCCCCGGTTGACACCGGGATCGGCGCGGTTGGGGACTGACCACATGCATCTGAGTCGCGTCGCGGATCCCTCGCTTGACCAGGTGGTCGTGAAGCAGCAAGATCCCTCATATGGCGCAGGCGGGCACTTGAAACGGGATCGACAAGACCGCGAGCAACACCTTGCCGCCGCGGAATGACGGCAGCTGGACCCCAACCTCGCCGACACGCTGGTCGAACGAGCAGACGAACTGCTCGCCGACCTCGCTGAGAATGACCCGTACGAGGCCGTGCTCGGCATCGAACCAGAGCCTGTACGCCGGGTCGCGAAGAATGAGTTGGCCGACGTGTCACGAACCTTCGGCAATCTGGTGGACCTCAAGAGTCCCTGGCTACACGGCCACGCTCTCGAGTGGGCGATCTCGCTGATCTGATGGAGTCACGCGCTCACGACGATCCTCAACTTCAGGACGCGGCCAAACGCTTACGGGATACGGTCGTTGGGAAGAACGACACTAGGCGAGTGTTCGGCGGAGGTGCGCCACCGTCTGCGCGAACGCCTCATCGGTGATCTCGGGATCGTACCGCGGTCCGATGTCGCGTCCGAATGCGTGTTCAGCGTCGTATTCCAGCCAGGTCACATTGTTGTCCCGAACTCCACGCCGAACGACCTGGCGACCGGCTTCGGGCGTATGCGGGTCACGGGTGCCGAAGATCAACAGAAGGTCACCCTTGATCTCGGGCGCGCGGGCAAGCGTCGCTGCGTCCGGTTCAGCAGCCAACTTGCCGTCATGCAGGCCCGTGGGGTACCAGCACGCAGTGGACCGTACGCGAGGATCGAAGGCCGCGCGAAAGGCGATATGTCCACCAGTGCAGTGACCAGCCGCACCAAGTGGAGCACCGCCCGTACGCTCCTCGAGCCAGTCGAGGGCAGCGGCGGCGTCGGCATCGAAGTGGCCTACGGGTGTTGTCTCCGCATCGCGCTGACCTCGGGCTTTGCCCTCATCGTCGAATTCGAGGACGGTTCCCGATGGTTCGATCCGGTGGTAGATCTCGGGCGCTGCAACCAGAAAGCCGTAGCTTGCCAGGCGAACACACCAGCGCAAGGTCGGCTCGGTGAGCTGGAAGATGTCGGAATAGAAGACGATCGCCGGATGCGGACCGGGGCTGCGCGGCGCAGCGACGAAAGTCCGCATCGCCAGATCCCCGACCGGAACGTCGACGTACTCCTGCGTGACCACTGCCATGAGTGGAATCGTTGCATGTCCGGCTGGCTCCCGGATCGACGCTGGGAACCACTAATCACAGTTAGGCAGCTGGCTTGCCAACGCCAAGTCAAGACAAGAGTCTGTCGAGTATGGCTCCGAGCTTCGCTCGCTCATCGTGGTTCAGATGGGCACCTACCGTCGACCCCTCGGCAACCGCGCAGCCAGCTTCGCCCGCACCCGTTGCCGCGTCTGGTCAGCCGGAGAGTTTCACCCGCCGATCCGGACCGGTAACGCGCTCGACCAGGCCATGGGTCTCCAGTCGGTCGGCAAGACCTGTCACGTTGGAGGCATCGCAGGACAGGTGCTCGGCCAGACCGCCCATCGCGGACGGCTGTTCAAGCCACAGCACGGTGCGGGCCTGCAACGGAGTCAAGCCGAGCTGGCCGGCAACCTCAGCGAAGTCAGCCTTGGCACGCTCGGCCACCGAAAGAGCGCCTGGACTGCCGGTATTGCCATCGGCATCAAACTGATCGTGCTTGGTGTGGGTCGCGTCGCCGGTGCTGATATGAGCGTGCAGCCACCCGGCTCGGCTGCGCCAATGATCATTGGGGGTCCTGCCGGTCGTGGCCACGTATAGGTGCCGCTGCTCATAGCCACCGTGCTGTTGATCGCGGCTCGCCGGCGCGGCGCTCGTGCCTGGCAACTGCTCGCCGCCGCCGGGCTGGCCTTCGGACTAATCACTATCGTCATGCCGGTGCTGGCGACTGCTACGGTCGCGACCACCATGACTCTGGCGACCATACACGTGATCACTGGACTCGTGTGGTTCATCCTGGTCTGGCGCGCGGCCCGATGATGGGCCGCTGAGCGCCGCGCGATCGGCTCGCGCGATCATCAAGACATGAACCGGATGGTGTGGTGGAACGGGCTTGATCAATGGCGGGCGGAGGTCAGTGAGATCGACCTGGGCTCGGGCCGGCTGTCCGCCTCCGGCGTGCAGATCGGCGTCGATCCACTGCCGTACCGGCTGGACTACGCCGTCGTCACCAGCTCAGGCTTCGTGACCGAGGCGATCCGGGTGATCGTCAAAGGAGCTGGCTGGCACCGCCGCCTGGACCTTCGCCGCGATACGAGCGGTCATTGGTCCTGCGATGTCGAGAACAGTGGGGCCGCGGACCTGCCCGCGCCTGGTGGCGATATGTCGGCAGTCGCCGGAGCTTTGGACTGCGATCTCGGCCGCTCGCCGTCCACCAACACGATGCCCGTACGCCGCCACAACCTGCACCGCGAGCGCGGAGCCGTCGACTTTCTTATGGCTTGGGTGTCCGTGCCTGACCTGAGTGTCCACCCGTCGCGTCAGCGGTACGAGCATGTGCGCCTCGACCCGGACGACACCTCCGTTGTCCGCTACGTGGGAGAGCACCGCGACTACGTCGGGGAGCTGAGGTTCGACCGCGACGGGGTAGTCATCACCTATCCCGACCTCGCCGAAAGAGTCGGCACCAGCGGGTCCTGATCTTCATGCCCGACCTATCGACACTGCTGCTGTTCATGGTGGCCGCCGGGATCGTGGTGGCCATCCCTGGGCCCAACCATCTCTACATCATCACCCGCAGTGTGTCTCAGGGTCGGTCGGCCGGCCTCACCTCCGCCGCAGGTGTGGAGACCGGCACTCTCGTCCACATCGCCGCCGCCGCGCTGGGCCTTTCCTCGATCATCGCGTCCTCGGCGCTGGCATTCTCGGTGATCAAGTATGCGGGTGCGGCCTATTTGATCTTTCTCGGACTGCGAACACTGCTGCGGCGGCCCAAACCCCTTGATCAGCAGATCGGATCGCGGTCTGCGGACCAGCTGCCGAAGGTCTACCGCGAAGGGATATTGGTCAATGTCCTCAACCCGAAGGTCGCCCTCTTCTTCCTGGCGTTTCTGCCGCAGTTCATCGATACCAACAGTGGACTTGCCGCGCTGCAGATCATCGTCCTCGGCTTGGTGATGAGCCTGATGGGTATGGCCAGCGATATCGTGTACGCCCTCACGGGCGGGGCACTCCGCAATCTGCTCGAGCGGCGGCCGCGTTTCTTGCAGGCACAGCGCTACGTCACCGGCACTGTCTATCTCGGCCTCGGAGCCGCCGCCGCACTCGCCGGAGGGACCCGCCGCTGACCACCCCCATGCCTTACGTCGACGGCTACAGCACACGCAGCTGCGCTCGGGCGTCGTTGACGAAATGAGCTTGCTGCTCCCATGCGCCAAAGTGGCCGCCTCGATGAGGTTCTCTCCAGTGCACGATTTTGGTGGACCGTCTGACCGCGAGCCGGCGCGAAGGTTTCGGTACGCTCTCAAGGGCGCAGGGCGGGCGGATGGCAACGCTTCAGGAGTGAGGTGTTGACCTAGCTCGGCCAAGCCGGGTGCACATTGTTTGGGTTAGCTGTCTGACTCAATAGCACCGCCGTCATGTGGGCACGAACAGTGACTTATCGCGTGCCCAATTCGTGCCCAATACGGCGTGCAACCGACTGGGAAGGTGGGCGGGGCAGTCGACGCGTAACCGCATCGTCAGCCGAAGAGGGCCCGGGCCTGCTCGGCAATGAGGTCTGGGCGCTCCTCCGGCATCCAGTGGCTGCAGCCCGAGATGACGTCGAGGGTGAGGTCATCGCCGTGAGCCTCGACCTCCTCCAGCAGCGCCAAAGGAATGTAGAAGTCGTCGGCGCCGAACAGCAAGCGGGTTGGAGCGCTGAGCCGCTGGCCTGCAAAGAGGTGGCGCTGCAGAACCGCTTGCGCCACCAACTGAAGGTAGTACCGGTACAGCCGTGACGCCGCCGCGGCGCGGGCAGAATCGCGGAACTGGTCGGCGTAGAGCGACGCATCCGCGTCAGGGAACAGCGCCGCCTGACCACCCAGCCGCAGAAACCACTGAACAAATCCTCGACGCGCCACCATCCGCTCCCCCAGGACGGGGAATGCCACCAGCGCCACGTACCAGGCCCGCCGCAAGCCGATCGCGACCCGCGGATTCAGCCGCGCCCACGGCCCAGGCGTGTTGCAGAGCAGCAGTCGGTCGATCCGCGAGGGATGCTCCAGTCCCAGCAGGAACCCAGTGAACCCTCCCCAGTCGTGGCCGACCACGTGCGCTCGGTCAATGTCCAACGCGTCCAGCAACCCCACCGCATCGCGAGCGAAGGTGACCGCAGAGTAGCCATTGCCAGGAGCCTCGCTCCATCCGAAGCCGCGCAGGTCGGGCACCAGCAGACGGTAGCGGCCCCGAAGCTCCTCCATCACCCTGCGCCAACACCACCAGTGCTGTGGTCAGCCGTGGAGCAGCAGCACCGGTGCCCCGTCGCCCACCTCGGCGATATGGAGCCGGACCCGCCTACCGTTGCTTCGGACATCCATCCAGAAGTGATCGACACCCGGCAGAGCCGGGAGCCCATCGAGTCGCGCCGGCGAGGTCGGAACCGCCATGATGACAATCTGTCACCGCGGCACTACGGTGCCAAGCACCCGACCCTTTCCCACGACCGGTTCCATCCCTTCCCCTGCAAGAGAGTGGCAGACGGCTCACCGCCAGTGCCACTCCCGGTTCCGCCGGGTCCCCCACCAGGGAGAACCTCGGGCACTTGCCGACATCGAACAACATCTGTCCTCTTGACGGACGCTCGGGCACGTGCCAGTGCCTACTGTCAAGTCTCAGCACTGGCAACACGGCGCACATCGCCCCAGCCCGTCGGTTGTCCTCCGTGGCAGCATTTCGGCTCTTCGAAGGTGGAAACCCGGGCTGGCCTCTCGCTAGCGCTGTCGGCGTTTTGGGCTCATCCATGGGCCACATTGGGCCATTAGCGGGCCATTACGGACCGCGAGCGCGGGTCATCCACGGCCAGCCATGAGCGCACCCAGAGGACTCAATGCCGGCTTGCAGGCGCAACGACCGCGACCTTCCAAGCTGGCCATGCGAGTTCGATTCTCGTCACCCGCTCCACAGCATTGCTCCTAATCAGCTCACTTTCAGTGCGCCCAAACTATTCGAACACCCAGGCGACACTTTTGGGTGCAGTCCGAGTCGTAGATCCCACGACCTCTTCGGGTGGAGCGACCGGACCGCATCTTCGGCGGGGAGCTGATGTCCTGCTCGCCTTAGTCGACTCGACCACTAGAGCTATTGAACCAAACCGGAGACGGCCCGCAGCTGATCGTCGCGAACGTCCTCGGGGAGCCCTAGGACGGTGATCTCAGCGATATCGCCGTCGCGGAGGTCTAGGTAGTTATCTGAGAACCGCACCTGCGGCGCGGGTGTGCGAATTCGGACAAAGTAGTTGAACCCCCTCGCGCGGACTCGAACCGCGGCTCGATTCGCGCTTGATCGGACGACCTCGGACTCAACCTGGCCTCGACCGAATTCCACATCTTTGATCTCGGCGAAGAAGCACCGGTTAGGGCCGAACGCGTCGTTTGGACTGCGTACCCAGGCATACCGATCGGGGGTCGCCTCGTACGCGCTGCTCGGTATGGACCAGGCGAGCGTGGTCTGTCCGGACGGCACCTTGGTCGCCACGCCAGCCACAAAATCAGGCACTGCCGAGAAGCGCCCGATCGTCACCTCGGCGTCGCAGGAGACAGGTGCGGCGGAACTGTTGCAGATCCACAACTGCAGCTCCCCGTCCTCGCCTTGGCAGAAGCTGGCGATCGTTGGGGCGAAGGCCCGTCGGGCGTAGTGGTAGCCGGCCTTCGGGACGCCGGCATAGTCGATCACCGACCAGCTGAAGCCGGGCCAGACATCGTTGAACTGCCAGATCAGAGTGCCGCTGCAGTGCGGCTCACGGCGGCGATAGTGCTCGATGCCGAACTTGAGCCCTTCCGCCTGGCTGATCATGGTGAAGTCGACGTACTGCTCAATACTGCTCGGCAATCCAGTGACGATCTCAAGCACCGGATCGTGCTTGTTCTTCGGATGATCTTTGTTGTGATGATCAAAGCCAGGACTGTGCACTTGGAGTTGATCTTTGGGCAGCCACCGCTGCAGGGTGGCCAACTCCGGAGAGGCATGGATGCCGAACTCGCTGATGAACTTGCCACGGTCGGCGGCGTACCGCCGGTAGAGCCGCGACTCCCCCACCGATGCGAATGCGCCGCCGCCAGCCCCGAAGTCCAGTCCGTGCCACACTTCCCAGGCATGCCGGTCCCCATCGAGTACGCCGTTGATCGCCGCGACCGCGTCTTCGCCGTCGGCTGACTCACCGTACGGGCTGCCGGGCCAGTACGGCACCCCGCCATCGTGCGCGGCCATCGCGGCCGGCAGCACCTCGTCGAAAAAGACCGACCCCCAGCCGCCCGGGCCAAGATCGCGATAGCCCATGACGTGGATCATCTGTACCTCGTTGTTGCCGCACCACAACGCCAGGCAGGCGTGGTTGCGTAGTCGGCGCACCTGGTGGGCTGCCTCCCGCTCAACCTCGGCCCGCAAACCTGGATCATCGTCTGGGTAATCCATGCAGGCGAACGCGAAGTCCTGCCAGACCAGTAGCCCAAGCTCGTCACACAGTGTGTAAAAGGCATCGTGCTCATAGATGCCGCCGCCCCAGATGCGGAGCATGGTCATCCGCCCGTCCCGCGCGGTGCTGAGCAATTCCCGGTAGCGCGCTTCGCTGACCGATCCGACGAGCATGTCGGCGGGTAGCCAGGCTGCGCCCCTTGCGAAGATCGGGACGCTGTTGAGGACGAATCGAAAGTGGCGCCCGCCCTCGGGATCCCCACCGCGATCCAAGGCGATGGTGCGTAGGCCGATCTGGTCGCGCCGCTCGTCGAGGACCTGTTCGCCGTCTCGCAGCCGGATGGTGGCCTGGTAGCGAGGTTGAGCGCCGAGGTCGTGCGTCCACCACAGTTCGGCGTCCTCGACCAGGACCGATGCCGCGCCTGACAATGCGCCCACTGCTCCGCCGTCCGCCGCCAGCGGGACGGTGAGCACTGTGATCTTGCTGCTGGGTGAGACCAGCTCAACGTCGGCCATTGGTCGCAGGTCCTGCTGCAGCTGCGTCGCCTCGATCCGCACGGTGAGTTCAGCTGTCCGGTTGTCCACGTCCACCCGGTCAGTGCGTACGTGGTGTCCGGTCAGCACAGCACCCGATTCCTGCACAAGCTCGACCGGTCGCCACGGTCCGATTGAGGGCAACCGCGGGCCGAAGTCCCAGCCCCAAGAGAAGGTTGCCTTACGCCGCAATGTGGCCAGCGGCAGCGTCGGAGACATCAGGCCGACTTCCTCGCCGTCCTCGGCCGACTCCGAGGGCGCGATCGAGGCGAGGGCGTCGCCGAGCCGCTGCAGCAGGTTGGTGGCGGCGGCAGGTGGCGCAAGACCAGCGAGCGGCGGCCGGAAGCAGATCAGCAAGTCCGCTCCGGTCTCGAGCCGACCGGTCAGGTCGAAGGTGGCGGGACGAAACATGTTCTCGCTGTGACCTAACGGCTGGCCGTCGAGCCAAAGATCGGCAACCGTGTCCAGCCCCTGACAGACGAGTAGGACGCGGCCTCCGGGCCACGATGAGGCAGTGGGGATTTGAGTGCGGAACCACCAGTCGCGTTCCTCGACCCACCGCACGGCACGCTCGTTGCGATCGAAATAGGGATTTGGGATCCGGCCCGCCGCCAGCAGCGCCTGGTGCACGCCTCCCGGCACGATCGCGGGCAGCCAGTCGGTTTCCGGCCGATCGCGTACGGCGTCGAGGCTGCTCCCTGGCTCCGCATCGCAGATGGTGAACCCGGTCAGACGGATCACCCGTCGCGGCATCGGCGCTCCCTTCCGCAGGCGACGGCAGCGGGACCAACGCCAAGCACCGTATCAGCCGGTCTCGTCTCGACCGACCGCTTCGGGTGCGACGGTCCTGGCTCGACGAACACCGAGTCCACGCCAAGGAATCCTTCCCAATAGGGCTCACGCCGTGCGAAAAGGGTCAGGACGCATGCCGGCGGCGATCCGCGGCAGCCGCAGACTGTGCCACACACCGGAGAGACGGGTGCGGACGGTCGCCGGCATTGAGGGAAGACTCACCGCCCATCCGATGAATGCGGCCAAGGCGAGGACTGCTGCCGCCACGAATCGAGACCGGCGAAATACTGATTGAGGCACCGAATTGGTCTCTCGACGGCGCCTCCCTGTTTGTCAACGGGCGCGGTCTTCTTGGCGTCTCGACCTCGGGTCGATGGAACGGGGCTGGTCCGGATCGATCTCGAGGATCTCCCGGAACTGAACAATGACCACGTGCTCGACCCCGACGGCGAACACATCTACATGTCCGCGATGGATGGGCACATCTATCGCGGCGCCCTCGCCGGCGGCGAGGTGGATCGGGTCTCGCTTGATGACGGCAATTGGCACATCTCCATGGTGTGTCTCCGGACGGATCCCGGCTTGCCCTCGAGATCGGTGACCTCTCCGATCCTGGAAGACTCGCATTGATGGAAGCCCATCGGCGCGGAGAACCAATCGAGGCGCATCGAGACAGGAGAAGGAATGACCGAGGCTGTCAGTGACAGGATGGCGGAGCTTGCCGCGCACGAGACCCGTTTCGTGCTTGACTCCTTCGACCATGCTGCAGCATGGCGGTTGGGGACGTTGATGGCGGAGCGTGCGCTCCGCGAAAATGCGCCGATCATCATCGACATCCGCACGCCCACCATGGTCCACTTCCGGTCAGCCCTCGCTGGTACCACCGCGGAGAACGAGGTTTGGCTGGAACGAAAGGCCCGAACCGTCTTTCGGTTCGAGACGAGCACCGCGCTCTTGGCAGCCCGTTTCGCGGCTCAGGGCGTTGACCTCGAGGCGGCTGGATGGTTCGACACGAAGCGGTTCACGGATGCCGGAGGCTCCTTCCCCCTGCGAGTCCGCGGAGTCGGCGTGGTCGCAGCGGTGACGGTCTCAGGACTGACGTCGGACGAGGATCACGATTTCGTGATCGAAGGCCTCACCCAGTACATCGACCGGCAGGCTCCGCCGTCCTGAATATGTGCCCTTGTAGCGCTGTCGCGTCGGACTCATCCATGAGCCACGCTTAGGCCATTAACGGGCCATTACGCACGACGAAAGCCGGTCTGTTGCGGTGTGCCTCGGGCACACCCGCGCAGTCTGGACGCGCGCTCGCACGCATCCTGAACCCGACTTTCCAAGCTGTTCGAGACCCAGTTCTTCGGTGCGGTCGCGATGATGAAGGCGACGCTCAAAGCCAGGTCCGGCGCGCTACACGGCGAGCTGAAACCGCTCGGCATCTCCGTCACCGTTGTTGAGCCTGGCGCGTTCCGTACCGACTTCGCTGGCCGTTCGCTGACCCTGTCGAGCACCGTCATTGACGACTATGCCGAAACCGCCGGCAAACGCCGTAAGGAACACGACACGGTGCACGGCACCCAGCCCGGTGACCCGGCCAAGGCAGCTAAGGCCATCATCGCCGCGGTCGAATCCGACGAGCCGCCCGCGTTTCTGCTGCTGGGCAACGATGCGCTCAGCACATACCGCCGGCTCGTCGCAGCCAGACTCGACTCCATCGAAGCTTGGGAGTACCTCACCACAAGCACCGACATCGACGCCTGAACTGAACCAGTAGGCGCCCTCGAACCCCTGTAGCGGTGGACTCTCCCGAACCCGACCTAGCTGATGTGAACTAGCGTTCGTGCAACGCGCGGGCGATCGCGTCCAGACGCCAGAGCGTAGTCCAGATCGATCTCCCTACTTCGGAGCGAGTTCGCCAAACCGGTAGGCAGCGGTGACTCCACCGTCCATCAGGAAGTCGCTGCCGGTGATGAACCCGCCCTCGGATCCCATCAGGAGCGCCCCGACGGTTCCCACCTCATCCGGCGTGCCTGCACGGCCCGCCGGGCAGAGCTCAATCATGCGCCGGTAGCCCTCACCACGGGGGCCGGTCAGTTCGTCCTTCGCCAGCGGAGTGACGATGATGCCCGGACTGATCGTATTGACCCGCGCACCACGCTTGCCCCACCGCACCGCCTCAGCCATCACCCGCAGAGCGTTCCCGCGCTTGGACAGTTGGTATGCGTGCAGGGAATCCTTCACCTTCTCCGGCTGAAGCATCGACAGGGCGAGCAACTCGTCGGCGGGCGTCATCGCGAGAGCCGCGTCCTCCTCCGCCGTCAGCGCTCCCAGCCGGTGCCCGGACTGCGACGCGATCACGACGCCGGCACCACCTGCGGCGATGACATTGCCGAACTCCTCCAGCACCAACGCGGTCCCGTACAGATCGACCGACAGGATTGTCGCCGGTGATGCCTGGCTGGGGGAGACGCCGGCGGCATGGATGACGCCGGTGACATCCCCAAGCGCCGTGGCGGTTTGTACCAGTGTGTGCATCGACTCGCGCGACGACACGTCGACGGTCGCGGTGCTCACCTCGAATCCTGCATTGCTCAATACCTCGGCAGCCGCGTCGGCGTTCTCCTGGCGCAAGTCAGCGAGCAGGACCTGCTTGCCAGCGCTCACCCGCCGCGCGATCGCCTGGCCGATCGACCCGGGTCCGATGACGACAATGACGTTACTCATGACGATGCCCTTTCCTGATCTGCCCACTTGAACACTTCTGTTGGGCTCCAAGTCCACACCACTCCTGGACGGCGAGCGCCGACACGCCGTGGTCGAAGTTGCCCTCGGGCAGTGGGTCCTCGAGACGGCTCACGCGCAGATCGGCGGCGGCGACGTCTGCAGACGCCGCAGCGAGCATCTCCGCACTCTCGTCGATGCCGACCAGCTCCGCCTCCGCGACCTCAAGACCGCCGGTGAGGCAGACCATGTCAACATCGGCCGATTCGATGAGAAAACGGGGCCCCCGTGTTGCCCGACTCGGTGAACATGTTGACAACGCCAGCAGGCAGTGACGGCACCTTGGACACAACGTTGGCGACAAGCGCATTGGTGAGCGCGGTGTGCCCGGGCAGCTTTGCCGCGACGGTATTCCCGGCGAGCGCAGGGCCGAGGGAACAGATGAACAGCGCCACCGGCGCGTTCCACGGCACGATGATCGCGACGACGCCGACCGGCTCGGCCACGCTGCTGTTCGACCGAGACCACAACCGCGAAGACGTTGCCTGAGCCGTGCGCGACTACATCACCGGCTGCTGGCCGACGGTGTGGTGCGCGACTTGCTGGACTGAGCTGACCGCTCTTCAGTGATGATCTTCGGTGACAAAGTCGATCAGCTGCTCGACCACGGTGAGCAACGGGCGTTCCAGGTCGTCCCAGGAGCGCACCTGGTCCAAGATCATCCTCCAAGCTGCGGCCAGGTCGGCCTGATCCCTGTGCGGCAGCCCCAGGGCGGCGCAGATCCCATGCTTCCATTCGACGGTCCGCGGCACCTCCGGCCAGCCGGCCAGTCCTAGCCTGGCCGGCTTCACCGCCTGCCAAATGTCCACGTACGGATGACCCAGCACCAGCACGTGACCGCGGCCAGCCCCGCTCCAGACCCGGTCCGCGATGCGCGACTCCTTGCTCCCAGGCACTAGGTGATCGACGAGGACCCCGAGCCGCCGCCCTTCTCCCGGGGCGAAGTCGGCCACGACGCCGGGGAGGTCGTCGATGCCGCCGAGGTACTCGACGACCACCCCAACGTGGCGCAGGTCGTCGCCCCAAATCTTCTCCACCAGCTCGGCGTCGTGGCGCCCCTCGACATAGATCCTGCTGGCCAGTGCGGTCTTGGCCCCATCGGCCGGACCGACGACCGAACCCGAGGCAGTCCGGGTGGGCACCGACCGTGCTCGCGGCGGAGCCTTGAGCACGACCGGGCTTCCCTCGTACCAGAACCCCGCGCCGAGGGGGAAGGTCCGCCGCTTCCCGTGCCGGTCCTCCAAGACCACCAGACCGCGCTCCCAACGCAGCACCGCCCCGCAGAATCCCGACGTGACATCCTCCAGCACAAGCCCGACCTCAAGCACGAGGTCGGTGCTCGTCAGTCGGCCCGCGCGCTGCCAGTCCGACGCGAGTACGTCGCGCGGGTACCGGCCGGTCGAGGTCACGCCGAAAGCGTAGGGGAACGACGCCCTTGTGCCGGGGATCTCCGCGCGCCGGCCCAGGCGGTTTCCCTGGGCCATGGCTGCCTTGCCGATGTCCCCGCCCGGCTCGGCGCTGTTCCCCTACAGGTCACCCGGCTGCGTATGGGCCACTAGCGGGCCATTAAGCACGGCGAAGAGCGGTAATCGGCGGTGTCCTCCGTCGCTGTGGCATCAGATGAGAGGTGACATTCAGCCGAGTTGCAGCCTTAGCTGGCGTTATTGGCCGGGTGACGGCTTACCACCGGGATGCAACAACCACTAGATTGTCCGCATGAGCCGCTTCGTGGTGTGTGGAGAGGCTCTGATTGATCTGGTTCAGTCCGATACGGCCAGCAAGGACTCCTTTAGCTCGACCTGGCTGGCATTGTCTGCCGGCGGACCAATGAATTCCGCGGTCGCTCTGGGCAAGCTTGGTGCTGACACGCATTTTCTAGGTCGGCTCTCACGGGATGCCTTTGGTCGCCAGCTGCGACAGCACATCCTCGAGGCGAACGTCAAACTCGATCTTGCCACCGAGGCCTCACAGGCCACCTCGATTGCGGTCGTAAGTCTGGATGAAGAGGGGGTGGCGACTTACACGTTCCATTTCAACGACACGGCAAATTTCGGCTGGCAGGTTGACGATCTGCCGGAGCTGAACAGCGATGACTGGCTGCATATTGCGTCGTTGTCCTGCATCGTGAGTCCGGGTGCAGAGGTGCTGCTCGATTGGATGCGTGACGTTAGGGCCGGGGTCTCACACGACATCAACGTGCGACCGACCGTGATCACCGATCCCGATGTGTACTGGAGCAAGGTGCAGCCCTGGCTCCGTGTGGTCGGTCGACGTCGGGGGATCGTCAAGGCAAGCGACGAGGACATCCAGTTCCTCGCCAAGGCGGCCAGCAGTGGCGCAGGCGAAAGTGGCACCGATCCAGTTGGGCTGGCGGGACGTTGGGTCGAAGAGTACGGCTTGGGGCTTGCAGTGATCACACTCGGGCCAGGTGGTGGAGCGGCCGTCGAGCCAGGCGGAAACATCACACGCGTCCCGGGCTTCCCCACCAAGGTCGTCGATACGGTCGGTGCCGGCGATACGTTCATGGCGGGCTTCTTGGATGGCTACGTGAAGCTTCAGCTCGGGCTCGCAGGCTCCTTGGAACGCGGCGCGGCGGCTGCCTCAATCGTCTGCTCGCGGCGGGGGCCGCAGCCGCCGACATCGGCCGAGGTGGACGATCTGATCGCCGAGAGTGCCTAGATTCCTGCGGATTCCCTCCGGACATGAAACCTGCGGCTTCGCCCCCGGGCATCGGCTCACGGTCTAGTCAGCCGGATAAGCCTTCGAGGCCGAAGGTCCAGCACGTGACCACCGGGAAGGTAAGTGCGCACCGTCTCAGTGGCCGGCCATCGAGATCTTCGGCTCTTCCTCCGGCACGTCAGCGAACCGGTCCTTCGACCTGAGGTCGTAGATGGCGTAGACCAATACGCCCAAGAAGCAGACCGCGGCCACGACGAAGGCCGGCGCGATACCGAACCGGTCGGCGAGCAGGCCCTGGATCGGTGGCATGATGGCGCCACCTACGATCGCCATGACCAGGCCGGCGGCTGCGAATTTGGTGTCCACACCGAGACCGTGCAGCGCCACCCCGTAGATCGTGGGGAACATCAGCGACAGGCAGGCGGACACCCCGACGAGCGCCCACGCCCCGGACAGGCCGGGGAAAAACGCGGCGTAGAGAACGAGCAGAATGGCGATGCTGGCCATGATCGCCAGCAGCTTCGTGGCCCTGACGTAGCCCATCAGCCAGGTCATGACGAACCGGGAAATGAAGAAGAGGATCAGGCTGACCTGCAGAAAATAGGCACCCCGGACCGCGGTGCCACCGGGGACCACCTCTGCGACATAGAGCACAATGTAGGTCCAGGTGCAGACCTGGGCTCCGACGTTGAAGAATTGGGCGAGGACCC
>Ga0307319_10000110_pt1 | contig 25112 bp, 20 predicted proteins | sample ER_DNA_368_FD_194491 | JGI IMG/M metagenome (GOLD analysis project Ga0307319, IMG submission 194491) | Bulk soil microbial communities from the East River watershed near Crested Butte, Colorado, United States - ER_DNA_368 | ecosystem: Environmental > Terrestrial > Soil > Floodplain | place...
GCCGAATCCGGTGAGTGCCTGCAGAGTGGGCCGGGGATCGACCACGGGAACATCGCTCCCGTAGAGAAGCGCGCGAACGCCGTAGGTCGAGAGGCAAAGCTCGAGCGCGCGGTGTCCGTATGACGCGGTGTCGAGGAAGACATTCGTGTCAATGAGGCTCTGCGCCTCCGGCCCACCTCGCCCTCGGAGCCGCTCGAGCTGGAACGGTGCACCGCCGCCCAGAATCGCGAACACGACCGGCACGCCCGGTGCCGCTTCCGGCCCCTGGTTGATCCACCACGCGAACGCGGCCTGCATCTGAGCCGTGTAGTCGACAACGGCCGTCCACCAGGGCGGTGCGTCGGTCGGCACGGGCTCGGGCGGGCCCGGGTGGATGAAGAGCGCCTGGCCGGCGTCGGCGAGCTCCGACGCGAGCCCGGCCACGCCTGCGATGAGCCGCCGGCCGGAGACGCACGCGCCGGCATACCCCGGGCGGCACTCGCCGCAGGCGAATGCCCGCAGGCGCCCCCGGGACTCTCCCGCCAGCCGCTCGATCCCCTCATGGAAGGCAACGGCGAGCTCGCGCGCGGACTCCCAGCCCATGGTGGGCGGAAAGGAGACGATCGCCACGTCGACCCCGTCTCGGTCGAGTTGCTCGAGCCGCCGGTCGAGCCGATGGGCGTCAAGATCGATCTCGAAGCGGCCCTCGGCCAGTTCCAGCATCGAGCCGCGAATGCGAGGCATCTCCCGGCGGTTTGCCAGCGCCGCGATGAGCTCTTCCGGCCACAGGTGTTGGTGCACGTCGAAGCTAGGCATAGATGGTTGGTCGGTAATTGGCGTGCCTGCGGGGACGGGCCAGACCAAGCCAGGGTGCGGCATCTTCCGCAGGCAAGGCTAGAAGCCTTGGCTGCAAGGGCGAGGGTGCGGCCTGGCGCCGCGTCTGGGCCGCCATCCGTGGGTGCGGTAATTGTCGATCAACCATCTAGCTTGATTCCGAGTCCGGGCGCCGTCGGGACGGCCAGGCAACCGTTCGCGTCGGGGCCGATCGGCTCGGCGAGCATGAAGTCGCGCCGCTCCGGCGTCCAGCCTGGTGGGTCGTACGGGAACTCAAGATAGGGGCCGCCACCGATCCCGGCGGAGAGGTGCAAGTTCGCGAGGAGCCCGATCCCGTTCGTCCAGGTGTGTGGCGTGAACGCGAGCCCCCGCGAGAGCACCCGCCGCCCGAGCTGCCCTGCGCGTGTGAGGCCGACCGCGAGGACGGCGTCAGGCTGGTAGACGTCGAGCGCGTCCGCTTCGAGATACGCGTCGAGGAGCGCCGGAGTGCGCGCCATCTCGCCGCCCGCGACGGGGATGTCGGACTCGCGTCGGAGCCGCGCCAGACCCGCCACATCCTCACCTGCAAGAGGTTCCTCGAGCCAATGCACGCCGTATGCGCCGATCTCGTCCGCGAAACGGCGGACTGCCTCGTAGGGGAGGGGGTCCCGGACGTCTCCCGGCATGCGCCAGCCCTGGTTCAAGTCGACCATGATCTCCATCGCGTCCCCAATGGCGTCCCGGATCGCAGCCACGGAGGCAATTCCCTCTTCGAGACCTTCGGGCTCCACCCGGATCTTGAGTGCCCGGAAGCCCTCCTCACGGAGGCGCAGTGCGAGCTCGGCTCGCTCCTCCGGCGAGCGGATCGCGCCCGTCGACGCGTAGAGCGGCAGCCGATCTGCCGCTCCCTCGAGGAGCCTGGCTACGGGCTTGCCCCGTGCCTTGCCGAGGAGATCCCAGAGCGCCGCCTCGAGCGGCCAGTAGCGGCCGGCGTGGAAGGCGATCGTCTCGAGGACGCGCGCGTGGTGCTCGACGTCGAGGGGATCGCGGCCGACGAAGAGGTGCTCGTACGCCTCGAAACCGTCCATCGTGTCGCCCGAGCCGATGCCGATGAGCCCTTCGTCTGTCTCCACGAGAACGATCGTCGCCTCGAACCGGCGGCGTGGAACGGGATCCCACGCGGCGCAGAACGGTGGATCGAGCTCGTGCTCGACCCGTCGCAGCCGGATGGCCTTGATCCGCATCTAGGAGATGGTCTGGCGCCGTGTCGGGGCCACCATCCGAGGGTGTGGTAATTGCCGATCGACCATCTACGGTCGGAAGAATGCATTCCACGGCTCGCCGGCCCCGAGGACGTCATCCACGTGGGGGAGCCCGCGCGCACCGGCCTCGAGGGCGAGCCGCGTCGCTTCCGCGTTGTGCTCGTACACGGAGGCGTCGTCATCAGCTTCCCAGTTCACCCAGACGGCCGCGATCAGGAGAAGCGCGTCCGCCTCGCCGGCGGGGATAGTGCCGTCCGAGACGGCCCTGGTGACGCCGCGAGCGACGCCTGCCTGGGCTGCGCCCCAAGTGAGCTCGGCATGGCGGTCGCCGCGGATTTCAGCCTTGTTCACGAAGAGCGTGGCCGGCTTCACGGCGAGGCTCGGCTGGTGGGCAACCACGAAGGCGGCGTGACCCTGGCGCGGAGTGGCGAGCGCCGTCGCCCAGGCAGTCTCAACTGGACCGCCCTTGCGTCCGAGCACGGTGTTCACGTGCGCCGCGTTCGCTCCCTCGCCCACGAACGCCTCGCCGATCTGGCACTCCCCGGTGCCGTTCAGAGCTCGATCACTCCCCGGGCCACCTGGCCCGCGTTCATGGCCGCGAAGGCTTCATTGACCTCGTCGAGCCCGTACGTCCTCGTCACGAGCCGGTCGAGGTCGAGCTGTCCAGCCATGTAAAGGTCGAGCACACGCGGCATGTCGATGTGTGGACGGCACGATCCGTAGAGGCTTCCCATGACGACCTTCTCCTCCCGCGGGAGCCGCGAGGCCGGAAGCCGTGCTTCGGCGCCTTCCGGCGGTATTCCGACCGCCACCACGGTGCCACCGGGGCGCACCGAGTCGTACGCAGTTGCCACGAGCCCGGGGGCGCCTGCGGTGTCGAAGGCATAGTCCGCTCCGCGCCCGCCGGCCAGCCTCCGGATTTCGGATGCGACGTCGCCGGCCACCGGGTCGAGCGCATGCGTCGCGCCGAGCTCTGCGGCAAGCTCTCGCTTGAACGGAATCGGGTCGACCGCGACGATCGTGCCGGCCCCTGCGAGCCGAGCCCCGAGGACCGCCGAGAGGCCCACCCCGCCCGCGCCGAACACGGCGACCACGCTCCCCGGCTCTACGCGCGCCCGGTTGATGACCGCACCGACCCCGGTCATGACCGCGCACCCCACCAGGGCTGCGACGGCGAGCGGCGCGTCGCTGCGGATCGGTACGCAGCTTGCTTCGGGGACGACGCACCGCTCCGCGAACGTCGAGAGGAAGGAGTAGTGGTGATGCCGGTCGCCATTCGACGAGAGGCGGGTGGTGCCGTCGGGCATCGTGCCGGCGAGCATCGCCGGGGTCGACCACTCGCAGAGAACGGGCCTCCCGATCGAGCAGTAGAAGCAGCGGCCGCAGGAGGGGAGCCAGGAGAGGACCACGTGGTCTCCCTTGCCGAGCGTCATCACTCCATCGCCGGTCTCTTCGACGATGCCGGCCCCCTCGTGGCCGAGCACGACCGGGAGCGGATTCGGGGTCGCACCCGAGATCACGTTCCAGTCGGAGTGGCAGACGCCGCTCGCCGCGAGCCGGATGCTCACCTCGCCCGGCCCGGGCGAGGCGAGGTCTAGATCCTCGATCGTGAGGGGCTCGTTGACGGCCTTGAGGACGGCAGCTCGCACCGCGCGATTGTACGCCGCTCGTGCTTGTAGGCTCGCCGCTGTGAAGACGAGAGCAGCAGTGCTCTGGCAGGCCGGTGAGCGGGTCGAGATCCTCGAGGTCGATCTCGCTCCGCCGAAGGCACAGGAGATCCTTGTCAAGATCGCGGCGTGCGGTGTCTGCGCGTCGGATCTCCACGTAGTTGACGGCGACCTGCCCGAGCCCCTGCCGCTCGTCCTCGGCCACGAAGCGGCCGGAGTGGTCGTCGAGGTCGGCCCGGGCGTCGAGCAGCTCGAACGCGGCGATCACGTCGTGCTCGCGCTCGTGCCGTCGTGTGGCGTCTGCCGGCCCTGCCGTGAAGGGCGGCGAAACTTTTGCCGGCTCGCAGGGCAGATGTCCACGACGGGAACGCTTGCCGACGGGACGAGCCGCGTCTCCCTCAATGGGACGCAGCTGCACCATTTCAACTCGATCTCGTCGTTCGCCGAGCACGCTGTTGTCCCGGCCTCCGCCGCGGTCCGGATCCGCCGCGACGTTGCCCTCGAGGTGGCGGCTCTCTGTGGCTGTGCGGTCATCACGGGCTACGGAGCGGTCGTTCACACGGCCCAGGTCGAGCCCGAGGCGAATGTGGCCATCTGGGGCTGCGGCGGCGTCGGACTGAATGTCGTCCAGGGTGCGCGCTTGGCCGGAGCCGCGACGATCGTGGCCGTGGATACTCGCGCGGAGAAGCTGGAGCTCGCTCGGAAGCTCGGCGCCACCGAGACGGTTCAGGCCGGCCACGGCGTCGACACGGTGGCAGCCGTCCGCGACCTGACGGATGGGGGTTCCGACTACGCCTTCGAGGCGATCGGCCTCGAGCCGACGATCCAGGCTGCCTGGGAAGCGGTTCGTCCCGGGGGGACCGTGGTCGTCCTCGGTCTCATGCCGAAGGGGAGCACGCTGACGATCGATCCTTGGGGCTTCATCAATGAGAAGACAATCAAGGGTTCGTTTCTCGGGTCAGCCCGGATCGAGGACGACATCCCTCGCCTGCTCGACTACTACGCGAACGGCAGCCTCCAGCTCGACGAGCTCGTCAGCCGTCGATTGACCCTGGACGAGTTGCCGGACGCTTTCGACCGCCTGCGAGCGGGAGGCGTCGGCCGCCAGCTCGTAGTCTTCGCCCCGGAGGAGCGCCCGGATGCTTGACCACATAAAGCTCTTCGTATCAGACGTCGACCGGAGCAAGGCGTTTTACGAGCTCGCGTTTCAACCGCTCGGATATCGCGTCCTGCTCGAGCCGGCTCCGGGCATCGTGGGCATGGGCCGCGATTTCCCGAACTTCTGGCTGGCGCAGGCGGAGGGATCCTCCACGACGGCACACGTCGCAATTCGGGCCGACACCAGGAGCGTGGTGGACGAGTTCCACGCAGCCGCCCTGGCCGGGGGCGGCACCGACAACGGTCCCCCAGGGCTCCGGCCGCAGTACCACCCGAGCTACTACGGTGCATTCGTCCACGACCCCGACGGCAATAACATCGAGGCCGTGTGCCACGACCCGGCAGGTTAGGGGGCTAGCTCTCGCCGCAGAAGCGGAGCGCGGCCACGGCGAGCGCCTGGGAGGCGGCAACGAGGTCCGCGACAGGCACGCTCTCGTCGATCGTGTGCGCCCGCTCGAGCTCCCCGGGGCCGAAGCAGATCGACGGTGTCCCGGCGAAGCGGGTGAACGTGGCGCCGTCGTGCCACGAGTCCATCCCTGTCGCTCGGCCGGGCCTTCCGATGTCGGCGCCTGCGCCGAGCGCCGTCTCGACGATCGGGTGGTCGGGCGCCACCTCGGAGGAAGGCACCTCGGGAGCCCACTCGAGCATGAGGGGGTTCTCGGCGAGCCAATCGTCCTCACGGGCGGCGCGCTCGAGCCATTCCACGATCTCGCGCTCCACCTTCGTGCCCCAGCCATGCTCGTCGGCGTGCACGGGCAGGTAGGCGACGTGGTAGACGATCCGGCAGGAGCTCGGGTAGCTCACCATCCACTCCCCACCCGAGATCATGGTCGGAACGACGTCTCCGGGGGAGAGATGAGGATGGTGGTGGTCGGGACGGGCTCGCCAGTCCTCCTCGAACCGGCGCAGGGCGTTCATCACGGTCTGAGCCTTCTCGATCGCGTTGACAGCGCCCCCTTCCCGCCAGTGGGGCTGTCCGACGCCGGCGTGTCCAGGCCGGCCGGACACAGTGATCGTCGGCATGAGGCTGCCGCGGCACGCCACCCAGGCGTCCAGGCCTGAAGGCTCGGTGACGATCCCAGCATCGGCGCAGACCCCGTGGGCGACGGCGGCGAGCCCGCCGATTCCGGTCGACTCCTCGTCGGTGACCGTGCAGACGGTCAGGTTGCCCGCGAGCCGAAGTCCAAGCGAAGCCAGGATCTCGGCGGCGAACGTCATTGCCGCGACGCCGCCTTTCATGTCGCAAGAGCCCCGGCCGTAGAGCCTCCCATCCCTGATCTCCGCGCGGTGCGGGTCGCTCGTCCAGCGTTCGCGTGGCTCGATGGAGACGACGTCGATGTGGCCATTCAGGAGGAGGCTTCGGCCTCCGCCTTCGCCGGGAAAGCGGGCGGCGAGCTGCGGCCTCCCGTCGAAGCGCACGCCGGGAGGGGCGAGCGGGCTGCCGGCGACATCCTCGGGGGCGGGCTCCCAGATGTCGACCTCCGCGCCGGCCGTGCGCAGTCGAGTTGCCAGGTACTCCTGGAGGAGCGCCTCGTCACGAGCCGGCACGTCGGGCTCACGTGCGGTCGTGTTGAAGCTGATCAGGTCGGTTGTGAGCTTCACGAGCTCGTCCGAGCGCCGCTCGATCTCCTCGACCGCGCGCCGTTCGTTCTCGCTCAGGCCCATGTGCTCGCGGTCGGGCCGTGAGTCAAAGTTTTCGCACTCAGCCGGGAGTCGGAGTAGCCCGTTGCGGCGGCACAGTCGCCTGAAGCTGCCGGAGCTCCTCGATCGGAATGTGACAGCGCATGAAGTGGCCGGGCTCCACCTCGGCGAGCGGCGGCTCCTCGGTCTCGCAGATTGCTCCGATCTTGCGGGGGCAGCGCGTGTTGAAGACGCACCCCGACGGCGGGTCGGCCGCGCTCGGGGTCTCTCCTGCCAGCTTGATCCGGGGCCGCTCCTCCCCTTCGAGGGTCGGGACTGCGGAGAGGAGCGCCTCCGTGTAGGGATGGTGCGGCGGGTTGAAGACAACTTCCGCGCCCCCGAGCTCCATGATTCGCCCGAGGTAGAGAACGGCGATCCGATCGGAGAGGAAGCGGACGACGCCCAGGTCGTGCGAGATGAAGATGTAGGTGACTCCCTCGTCGGCCTGCAAGTCCGCGAGGAGGTTGAGGATTGCGGCCTGGACCGAGGCGTCCAGTGCTGAGGTCGGCTCGTCGCAGACGACGACCTGCGGCTCGCCCGCGAAGGCTCGCCCGATGGCGACCCGCTGCTTGAGCCCGCCCGAAAGCTGCACGGGCCGCGCGCTCTCAGAGCCGCATCGAAGCGCACCGACTCGGCGATCTCCCGCAGACGCTTTTCGCGTGTTTCCCCCTCCATGCCGAGCAGTTTCTTTAGGGCGCGACCGATGATCCGACGCACGGAAAAGCGGCGGTTGAGCGCCGAGTCCGGATTCTGGAAGACGATCTGGAGCGCCTGCACCTGCTTCGGGTCGCGGTTGACGATCTTGGCCTCGAGCGGCTGGCCGGAGAGCTCGATCGTCGAGTCCTGGTCGGGCGAGGTTAGGCCGAGCAGCACGCGGGCGAGCGTCGTCTTGCCGCTTCCAGACTCGCCGACCAGGCCGAGCGTCTCACCACGCTCGACGGCCAGGTTGATGTCGACGAGCGCCGCAACCTGCTGCCCCTCCTGCAGGAAGGTCTTGTTCACATGGTCGAGCCGCACGACCGGGCCGTTCCCGGTGGGCGCATCTGCTGCGCGCTCCGCGCGGGGCGGCGTCGCCCGCGCCAGCGCGGCCGCCTCCTCATGGAAGTGGCAGCGGCTCGAGTGGCCGCCTCCGAGGGCGTGAAGGGGGGGCTCGTCCGTGTGGCAGACGTCCCGCGCGAGCGTGCAGCGCCCGACGAAGACGCAAGCGGGGAGATCGGCGCCGAGTTGCGGCAGGTAGCCCGGGATCGTGTCGAGGCGATCGCGATCCTTGCTCAGCCCTCCTCGCGGGATACAGCGCAGGAGACCGACGGTGTACGGGTGCCGGGGGTTGGCCAGGACCTCCTTGGTCGCTCCCTCCTCGACCAGTCGCCCGGCGTAGAGAACCCCGACCTGCTCGCACATCCTCCGGATCACGCCCAGGTTGTGGCCGATGAAGAGGATGCTGGTGCCGAACTCGAGCCGAAGGGCCGCGACGATGTCGAGGACCTCGGCTTCGACGGTCGCGTCGAGGCCCGTCGTCGGCTCGTCGAGGATGAGAAGCGTCGGGTCGGACGCCAGCGCCATCGCAATCACGACCCGCTGCTGCATCCCCCCGGACAGCTGGTGCGGGTAGCGGCGCATGACGCGTTCCGGGTCGGAGATCTGAACCTTCTCGAGCATCGCGCGCGTACGCTCGACCGACTCGTCCTTCTCGGCACCGAGGAGCCGGAAGACCTCAGCGACCTGCGAGCCGACGCGAATAGCCGGGTTCAGCGCCGCCGCCGGGTTCTGGTAGACCATCGAGATGGTCCTGGCGCGGAGCCGGCGGACATCAGCTTCGCCCATCGCCAAGAGATCCTCGCCGTCGGCGCGAATTGAGCCCGAGACCACTCGCCCGTTCCGAGGCAGGGAGCGCATGATCGCGAACGCCGCCGTCGTCTTGCCGCAGCCGGACTCGCCCACGAGCCCATAGGACTCGCCCTTGTCGATCGTGAGGGTGACGCCGCGAAGCACTCGCCGGTCGACTCCGCGAACGCGGTAGACGACCTCGAGATCCTGCAGCTCGATCGCCGGCTCGCTCATCGCTCGAAGGTCTGGGCGATCGCGTCGGCGATCAGGTTGATGCCGATGATGAGCGTCGCGATTGCGATCGAAGGAAAGAGCACCGGCCACCAGACGTCGGCGCTGATGAACTGGTAGTGCTCGGCGATGTCCTTGCCCCAGTCGGGAATCGACGGGTCGGCGCCGAAGCCGAGGAAGGAGAGCGTTGCGATGGTGAAGATCGCATAGCCGAGGCGCACCGTGAACTCGACGATGATCGGTCCCATCACGTTCGGGAGAATCTCTGCGAACATGATGTACGGAGATCGCTCGTTCCGCAGTCGCGCTGCCTGGACGTAGTCGAGCTCGCGCTCGCTGAGAACTGCCGCCCGGACCGTCTTGGCGATGATCGGTGCGAACACGAATCCGATCACGAGGATGATCGTGATCCGCGACGGTCCTAGCGCAACGATCGCAAGCAGCGCGGTGATGATAAGTGGGATCGCGAGCACCGCATCGACGAGCCGCATGATCGCCTCGTCCACGAGCCCCCGGTAGTAGCCGGTCACGAGCCCGATTGCCGTTCCAAGGACGGTGCCGAGAATCGTTGCGATCGGGGCCATGATCAGGATCTCGCGCGCGCCGACCATCACGCGGGAGAGGACGTCGCGGCCGAGCCGATCGGAGCCGAAAAGATGATCTCCCGAAGGCGCCACCAGCTTGTTCAGGATGTCGTCGGCCTGCGGGTTCTGCGGCGCGATCAGCGTCCCGAAGATGGCGCAGACAACCCAGACCCCCAAGAGAACACAGCCGATGATGAAAGTCGGCGAGCGCAGCAGGAGACGGAGGCGCTCCCGCCGAGCTACGCTCGCCTCGTCCGGGCGTATCGGAATCGCGATCGGAGCGGCTGGGTCTTCGATCGTCGTCATTCGGCGCGCGCGTAGCGAATGCGCGGGTTCAGGAGTGAGTAGGAGAGATCGGCGACGAGCGTGGCACAAAGGAAGCCGATGCCGCTGATCAGGACGGCGCTCTCCAGGAGCGGAAAGTCCTTCTGTGAGGCGGCCGTGAAGATCAGCTTACCCATCCCCGGGTAGTTGAAAAGCGTCTCGATGACGACAAGGCCGCCGACCAGGAAACCGGTTTGGGTCGCGACGACTGCGATGGTCGGGAGGAGCGAGTTACGTAAGACGTGGCGGCGGAGCACGACCTGGCGCGGTAACCCTTTGAGGTACGCAGTTCGCGTGTAGTCGGCATCGAGCGACTCGATCGTGCCGGCCCGCGTGATGCGCGCGATGTACCCGAAGAGGAGGATGACGAGCGTCAGGGCGGGAAGGAGGAGGTACTTGAGCTGCGTGAAGAAGCTGCTCCCCTCGGGCGCGTTGGCGCTGACCGGCAGCAGGTCGAGCCAGAGCCCGAAGACGAGGATCAGGATGATCCCGCTGACGAACTCGGGCACGACGGCGAGCGAGAGTCCCCCGATCGTGATCACGCGATCGATCAGCCGGTCGCGCTTCAGCGCGGCGATCACGCCTCCGAGGATGGCGAGCGGAACGACCATTACAAACGCGAACGCCGCCAGCTTGAGCGAGTGGAGGAGGGCGTCTCCGATCAGGTCGCTCACGGGAACGCCGTACGAGAAGGAATCGCCGAAGTCGCCCCGGAAGAAGCTCGAGATCCAGTCCCAGTACTGCGTCAGGAGCGGACGGTCGGTGCCGAGGTTCTTGTTGAGCGCGTCGACGGCTGCCTGATCCGCGAAGGGGCCAAGGATCCTCCGCGCGACGTTCCCCGGGAGGACCTGTGCCCCGAAGAAGACGATCACGCTGAGGAGGAAGAGCGTGATGGTCGCGAGGCCGAGCCGCTTGAGGAGGAACCGTCCCATCGCTGCTCCTACGCCTTAGGGCTGGCAGAGCCGGTCGGCTCCGCCAGCGCGTTTGGTGTTCCTCTCAGGCCGTGAAACCGGCCTTCGAGAGGTCGAACTGTCCGGTCGCAGCAGACACCGCTCCCTTCAGGCTCGGCTTGGCCGCAGCCAGGAAGTAGTAGAAGTACGGGAAGATGATCGGCGTCTCGTCGAGCAGGAGCTCCTCGATCTGCTTCGCGACACCCCGCTGGGAATCGAGATCGAGCGCGGCCACGTAGTCCCGCACAAGCCCGTCATACGTGTCGTTCTTGAAGTGCGCCGAGTTCCAAACACCGATCTTCGGATCGCCCGAGAGCGGAGCGGTCAGATAGACGTTCGGGACCGGTCGATGGCCGTAGTCGGTGATGCCCATCACCGAGTCGAGCCAGGTCGACTTCCCGAACACGCCGTCGCCGTAGTACGTGGCCCCGTCCGTGATCTTGAGGTTGATCGTGACCCCGATCTGCTCGGCGTAGTTCTTCACGAGCTGCGCCAGGTCGGGGATTTCGAAGCCGTTCCAGGTGTCGAGTTGTACGGTGAAGCCGTCGCCCTTACCCGCGTCCGCGAGCAGCTGCTTCGCCTGGTCGATGTCCTGCTCACGCTGCGGCACCGACGTGTCGGTCGACGGGTAGAGCGGCCCGAAGGGGCTGTCGTTCCCGATGTCCGCCTGACCCTCCCAGAGGCCGTCGACGAGCGCCTGGCGATCGATCGAGAGCGCGATCGCCTGGCGGACGCGCTTGTCCGTGAACGGCTCCTTGTCGGTTCGCATGTGGAGCTCTCGGTGCGTGGCCGCCTTGACGGCGATGACCTGGACGTTGTCGTCGCCCAGGAGCGCCTTGCCGCCGGAGACGGAGAAGTGCTCGACGAAGTCGACCTCGTCGCCCTGGAGGGCGAGGATCATCGGCGCTTCCTCGTCGTAGAACTTGATGTCGAGCTTGTCGACGTTCGGCTTCGGGCCCCAGTAGTCGTCGTTGCGGACGACCGTCAGCCCGACCTTCGGCGTGAACTTCTCGAGCTTGAACGGGCCGGTGCCCTGGAACGTCTTCCCCCAGTCGCCCGGATCCAGGTCCGCCGGGATGATGATGGCGTTGTAGTTCGCGGAGCTGACGAGCGTGGGGAAGTTGCCGTTCGGGGCGTCGAGGTTGAAGACGACGCTCGCGTCGTCCGGTGCCTCGATGTTTCCCGGCGACAGGACGCCTCCGAGGGCCGACTGGGCGTTTGCCGAGCCTCCGTCGGGGTTGATGAGCTTATCGAATGTGGTGACGACGTCGTTCGCCGTCAAGGGTGTGCCGTCGTGGAACTTGACGCCTTGCCGGATCTTGAACGTCCAGACCGACCCGTCCTCGTTCGGCTCCCAGCTCTCTGCAATGCGCGGCTGCAGTTCGAGCTTGTCGTCGGAGAAAGAGAGGAACTCGCCTGTGGCGCCGAGGATGCCGGCTCCGCCCTCGTCCTGCACGAGGAGCGGGTTGGGCGCGGTCGTGGGCTGGATCAGCGCGACCCGGACCGTGCCGCCCTTCTTGAGGTCGCCGGTTGGTTCGGCCCCGGTGGTCGTGCCTCCGGTTTCGCCGTCGCTGCCACCGCAGGCGGCCGCAAGGAACCCAAGGAGGGGAATCGACATACCGACGACCGTGCCGCGGCGGACGAACTCCCGTCTGCTGATCTTCCCGGCCCCGTACTCGTCGATCAGGTGGTTCTCGACCTCGCTGCGTTCCCGTCGAACCTCGTCGACTCGGCGCTGCGTCTCATCCATGTCGCCTCTCCTTCCCAGAAGCTCGGCGGCTCCCCGTTGGAGGGGTTGGTATAGCTGATACCGCTGACAGGGTCAACGACGCACGCCGCTCCCAACACGCCGCTCCAGCGAGTCAGACGCGTTCAAGGTCTGGAAGTTGTCTGGTGGACGAGGCGCTTGCGCAGGGAGCGGTCTATCTCACGCCGCAGCGCCGGCGAGGGAGCGCAGCCGGCCGAGTAGAAGCTCTCGGAATCCGCCCACGTCGATGTCGACCGCGACGCGGGCGGTCGGCTCCGGGGCGGCGAGGCGGCGCCGCATGTCGACGACGGTGCGGCCCCGGCACAGCCCTGACCCGAGCTCGACGGCGACGTGGCGTGCGACTGTCTCCACGAGCCCCGGGCGAATCACGTGGGCGACGGCGACAGCGTCGTGGACGGGACAGCCGCCGTGGTCGTACACCTCGCGATAGAAGCTCCCGTAGAAGTCGAGCATCTCGGCGACGGCGGTACCGACCCCGCCGGCGCTCCGAAGGCCGTCGGCATGCTCGGCGGTCAGCACTGCCCGGTCGGTGACGTCGAGGCCGACCATGGTGATGTCGTGGCCGCTCTCGAAGACGCGGGCAGCCGCCTCGGGGTCGACCCAGATGTTGAACTCGGCCGAAGGCGTCATGTTCCCCTCAGCGATCGCGCCGCCCATGAGCACGATCCGATCAAGCTTCGCCGCCGCTTCCGGCCGCTGGGCGAGAAAGAGGGCGACGTTGGTGAGCGGACCGAGCGGCACGAGCGTCACCGGACGTTCCGACGCCAGCACCCGCTCGGCGACGAAGTCGACTGCGTGCTGCTCGAGCGGTTGGCTGCTGGGCATCGGCAGTGCCGGTCCGTCAAGGCCGGTCTCACCGTGCGCGTCGCCGGCGGTCACGAGCTTGGCGACGAGGGGGCGATCCGCCCCCGCGGCCACCGGCACGTCGCTTCGTCCGGCAAGCTCGAGCACCTTGAGCGCGTTGAGCGTCGTCTTGTCCAGCGTCTGGTTCCCGGCCACCGTCGTGACGCCGAGAAGCTCGAGCTCCGGGCTCGCGAGCGCGAGCAGGAGCGCGATCGCGTCGTCCTGACCGGGGTCGCAATCGATGAGCACGGGTATCCCGTCCACGGTTTAGCCGCCGACGCCAGGAGATGGCCGCGCCACCGACTTGACCATGTCAGGCCGCGCGCGCGGGGTCGAAGGGTAGGAGCTCCGGCGCACTGCGCCCTTCCAGGACGAGGGGTGCGAGCGCCGCGGCCGACGCGGGGGCGAGCGTGACGCCGAGCATGCCGTGACCGGTTGCGACATAGGCGTTGTCGAGCGCCGGTGCGCGACCGATGAGTGGTAGCCCGTCGGCTGTCATCGGCCGGAGACCTGCCCACTCGAGCAGCGCCGGCTCCGAGCCTGGACGCCAGTCTTCGAAGTATGGGTCGACCGTCGAGAGCATCGCCGCAAGCCGTCGCCCGTCGACCCGGTCGCTCGAGGAGCCGAGCTCGAAGACGCCGGCGATCCGGACCGAATCGTCGTAGGAACTGATGCCGACCTTCGCCTCGGCGAGGTAGAGGGCATGGTTCGGGCGGGTGTCACCGCCTGCCAACGTTACGCTGTAGCCCCGCGCACCGACAAGCGGCATGCGGACGCCGAGTCGCGCTAAAAGCGGGCTCGAAGTGGCTCCGGCAGCGACGACGACACGGTCGGCTTTCACCGGCTCAGCGGCCGTCGTGATTCGGATGCCCCCATTGGCGGCCGCGAGGTCGAGGACCTCGATCTCCTCCCGCATGTCGACGCCGTGCTCTGCCAGATACCTGGAGAGCCCGTGGGTGAGGCTTTCAGGCCGTACGTACCGGTCGATGACCGCGCGCACGCCGCCCACAAGCCCTTCGGCGGCCAGCTCTGGCTCAAGTGCGCGCGCCTCCTCCGGCCCGAGCTCGACGATCTCGCCCGTGAAGCCGATCGACCGGAGCCGGCGAAAGAGGTCGGTATACGAGGTGAGCCCGGCTGAGGTCGTCGCGACGAGCAGGAGCCCCGAGCGATGCATCTCGAACCGGACGCCGTCGTCCGCATAGATGTCGAAGAGCTCTAGCGTGCAAGCATTGAGGGCGAGAAGTGCCCGCACTCCGTGCTCCCACCGCTCGCGTGTCGCGCTCCGGCGGAACCCGAGGAGCCAACGCAGGAACGTCGGGTCCAGGCTCGGGTGAATGACCAGTGGCCCCCCACCTCGGAGCATTCCTCGCAGCCCCTCGCCGATGATCCCGGGCGCCGGGAGTGGGTAGGTGAAGCTCGGGCAGACCCAGCCCGTGTTGCCACGCGAGGCGCCTTGACCCAGGCGTCCGCGCTCGAGCACACAGACATCGGCCCCGCCCCGGCTGAGCTCGTACGCGCAGCAGAGCCCGACTATGCCCGAGCCGATCACGACGACCTTCACAGTCCCACCGTATCCCGCTCCGCCCGGCCGCTGCCGGGCACGGCATCGTGCTCGACTTACGCGCGTCAGAGCTCGCGGGCGAACTCCCGGTTCGACTCCTTCAGTCGCTCGTCGCTCCCGAAGTACGCATGCTTGGACATGTCCGGGCTGTACCGGCTGGCCGGCGGGGTGCGGCCGAGCGCCTCGGCGAGACTGCGGGTGTAGTGCGGGGCGTTCCCGCAGCAGACGCCGAGGTAGCGGACCCCGAGCTCGAAGGCCGCCCGCCCGAACTCGGCGATTTCGTAGCGGTTGCACGCGAGCGGGTCGAGTGCCGTCGGGAACGGCCGGCCGTCGGGTAGGTCCTGCGCGCCAGGATCCCGGAGAGCCTGGAACGTCGGCTCCTCCTCGTGTGTCCGGTACGGGACGGGTAGTGCCGCGATGTGCCCGTCGACGGCGTCCCGGATCGGCCCGAGCAGCGACAGCATGGTCCTCGGGCCCCGGATGCAGTTCACGCCGACGACGTCGGCGCCCGCGTCCTCGAGGCGCTTGCACGCTTCTGCAATCGTCCAGCCGTCACGGGTGATCGGGTCACGATGCACCGCCATCGTGACGACGGCCGGCAGTCGAGCGGCCTTGATCGTCTCGAGCGCAAGCAAGGCTTCTCCGACATGCGAGATCGTCTCGGCGATCACGAAGTCGACGCCGGCCTCAGCGGCCCACCCGACCTGCTCTTCGAACATCATCCGCACGGCGCGAATGGAGTCGTCGTCATCCGGCTCGAAAACGTTGGTGTTGCAAATGTCGCCGGCGACGAGGGTTCCCGTTTCGTCCGCGACCTCCTTCGCGAGCATGAGCGCCTGCCGGTTCAGGGGCTCGAGCAGCTCCTCCTTGCCGATGATCCGTAACTTCTCGCGGTGGCCGTAGTACGTAAACGCCTCGACGACGTCCGAGCCGGCATGGACGAACTCGCGGTGGAGCTGAGAGACCAGCTCCGGATGCTCGAGGACGACCTCCGGCACGAATGCCCCAGCCTGGAGATAGCCACGCCGTTCGAACTCGAAGAGGTACCCCTCGGCGCAGATGACCGGGCCCTGCTCGAGTCGCTCGAGGAGACCGAGTCCAGCTGCACGGCGATCTGCGGCCATGGGACTACGATAACGACCGGCGCCGGGAGGCTGAGCCGTGAGCGATCCCTAGCCGGGCCGCAATCGCTCCACGACGACGAAGCCGAGCCGCTCGTAGAGTCGCTGCGCGCCGGAGGGGTTTTCTGACTCGACCTTCAGGTCGACCGCCACCGCATCGCGCCGCCGGAACTCGCCCAGAACGTGATGGACGAGCGCCGCTCCCAGCCCCCGCCCGCGCCACGACTCGTGAACCACGAGATCCTTGAGAAACGCACTGGTCCAGCAAAGGGCCGCACCGGCGAGCGAGCCGCCGTCGGCCTCGGCCAGGAACCAGAGCTCCGGATCGAACTCCGCATCCGACGTCATCGCCGGCAGCCACGTCTCGAACTGGTCGACCGAGCCGCCTCCGCTGCGGTACGCGTGCTCGAGCAGGGCGTGGACGGCTGGCGCGTCCTCGGGACGAAAGCTCCGGACGCTAATCCCTTCGGGCCATGCCGGTCTCGGCACATCGTTCTCCAGCGTCCGACGCATCCGCCAGAGCTCGGTGGGCTCTGGCGTGCTCGGGTCGCTCACCGAGCCAGCTCGGCAAAGCGGCCCGACCGGATCGCATCACTCACGGCGCCGAGGTCAGGCGGGACGGGGTCGCCGCGGCCGGAAAAGGCGATCCCCTCCCGGATGATCTCCCGCGCGCGGCGCGTACCCTGACCAAGCCCGCCTCCACGGAGGTCGACTGCCTGGGCGGCCACAACGAGCTCGATCGTCGCGATCCGCTCACCCAACTCGACCATCTCGCGGAGCCGGCGTGCGCCGAGCGGGGCCATCGTCATCCGGTCCTCGATTCCCTCGGCGTGTGACGTGCTCGCCACCTCGAACGACACCGGCAGCGCCAGGAGCCGCGCCTCCGCGGTGAGCGCCTGGCTCGACACGCCGAACTCCGCCAACGAGTCTTCGGCAAGACCACGTTCGGTTGCGAGTCCTTCGGGAAGCCCCGAGAGCGGATATTCGAGCAGCTTCACGAGGCGCTCGTTCGCGGCCGTCAGAACGGAGGCGAGCGTGAGTCGCAGGAAGTCGATCGCGGCGGCGAGCGGCAGGACGTCGAAGTTCCCGACGGAGACGATCCGGTCCTCGTCGGGGATGATCAGCGGGTTCTCCTGCGAGGCGTTCAGCTCGATCGCGATCTGCCTCTCTACGAAATGGAGCGCGTCGCGCCCGGCCCCGTGGACCTGCGGGACGCATCGGAACGTGAGCGGGTCCTGGAGGTTGCGCGCCGCGCCCTCGTCCCAGAGGTAGCTGTCCGTGAGCAGCGTACGCAACCGCTCGATCGTCTCCCGGAGGCCCGGGTACGGCCGCACCTCGCCGATTCTCGGGTTGAGGATGGTCAGGTTGGCGGCAAACGCCTCGAGATCGAGCGCCCCTGCGACGTCGAGCGTGTCCAGGAGCCTGCGTGTGTCAGAGACGGCGAGCGTCGCGATCGCCGTCGAGAAGGAGTTGCTGTTCAGGAGCGCGAGGCCTTCCTTCGCCGCGGGTTGGAACCCGTCGAGAAGCCCGTGCGCGAGGTCGGCCATGGAGGCGAGATCGGCCTGCCCGATCGAGCCGAGCATGCGGACTGGGGGAATCGTGTCCTCGTTCAGCCTCGCGAGGACACGTTCGGCGAGCTCGGGTCGGACTCCGGCGGACCCGCGCGCGAAGCCGTTCGCAAGATGAAGCATGGCCCCGCGGACAACCTCATCTGGGGCGTTGGGGCCGGAGGCGACCAGGTGGTTCAGGATCAGCTTGCGGTTGAACTCGTCGAGGTCCTCAGCGTTCACCAAAACTCGCTTTCGGACGCCGACGCCCGTCGTGAGGCCGTAGACCGTGTCCCCGCGCTCGATCACGCGCTCGACGAGCTCGCGCGCGGAGCGCATGCCCGCCACCGCTTCAGGGGCGAGCTCGGCCGGCTCCCGCTCGCGTGCAACCCGAACGAGCTCGTCGGCGGTCAGGCTTGATCCGTCGAGGATGACGGTCATCCCCAGACCACCCTGGCTGTCTCGGCGATCGTGCGGAGCTTCCCGCGCTCGTCGTCCTCGGAGATCGCGTTCCCGACCACCGACGTGGCGAAGCCGCACTGCGGTGAGAGGGCCAGGCGCTCGAGTGGGACGAAGCGCGACGCCTCCTCGATCCGCTTCGCAAGCTCGTCGACACTCTCGCGCCTCGGCGTCTTCGTCGTCACGAGCCCGAGCACCACGATCTTGTCCTCGGGAACCGCGGCGAGCGGTTCGAAGCCTCCGGAGCGCTCGTCGTCGTACTCGAGCAGGAGCCGCCCTGCATGCACGGCGGGGAAGATGCGCTCGGCGAGCCAGTCGTATCCGCCTGAGACGAGCCAGCGGCTTGCCTGGTTGCCGCGGCAAAGGTGGAATCCGAAGGTGACGCCGGGCCGGTCGGCGATCACGTGGTTGTCGAGCTCGAGGCCGAGCTCGAGCCATCGCTTCGCGGGCCAGCCCCGGCTTTCGTAGAAGGCCTTGTAGCCCTCGTCCACGAGTAGGGGGTACTGCGGCGCGTCGAGCTGCAGATACGTAGCGCCGAGCGCGGTGAGCTCGTCTGCCTCCTCGCGCAGGATCTCGGCCACGTCGCCGAGGAACTCCTCGAGCGTCGCGTAGGCCGACGTGGAGCGCTCGGGGTCCCAGAAGTTTGCGAAGAGGCTAGGGCTGGGGAGCGTGACCTTGAGTGTCTTCGTCGTCCGCCGCCGTGCATAAACGAGCTCCTCGCCCGAGAGCGAGCGGCGGCGGCGTAGCTTTTCGACCACCGCGATCGGCGGCCGCTCGACGTTCATCGGGCCGAGCTCGTCGCTCTGCCAGTTTCCCCAGAGGAAGGCGTCGAGGCCCCACTCGGCGAATCCGTCGACGGCCGCCGTGAGCTGGCTCTGGAAGGAGAGCCGGCGAACCTCGCCGTCGGTGACGACGTCCATCCCCGCTTCCTCCTGGAGCGCGAGCACGTGGTCAACGGCCGCGTCCTCAACCGCCTTGAACTCCGGTACCGGCAGCTCGCCGTTCTCCATGCGCTCGCGAGCTTCGAGCAACTCGGGCGGGCGCAGGAGGCTGCCGACGACGTCCGCGCGCGCCTCGATCACGGGCGCAATCTACGTTCTTGGCCCGAGCAGCGGCGCAGGACCCTTCCGGTACGATTTGCGCTCCGCCGAGCGGGGACGGACCTCATGAAAGACATTCTTGTCGTCTGCCCGCAGGAGCGGGACATCAGGAACATCGAAGCTGCCGAGCTCGAGCAGCGCTTCCGCGTGCACTACGTAGGATCGGATCTCGATCAACTCGAGATTTTCGACCCGGAAGCGTTCCTCGCCGAGTACGCACAGGTGCCCGCGGACGGAATCGTCGCGACCAAGGACCAGTCCGCCCTCCTGGCGGCCCTCCTGGCCGAGCGTCGAGGGCTCGCCGGACCCAGCTCAGCTGCGCTCATCGCCTGTCAGCACAAGCCGATTTCCCGCGCCATTCAGGAGCGTGCGGCGCCGGAGTCGACTCCTCGTTTCGCCATTCTCGACGGCCGGCTCCCGTTCCCGCTGCCGGTGTTCGTGAAGCCCGTCGTCGGGCGACTCTCGCAGAACGCGTACCGGATCGACGAGCCGGAGGACCTCCTGCAGCTTCATGAAGCCGACCGCTACACCAACCGGTATGCGGAGATCGCCGCGCTCGCGGGCGCACCCAGGGAGTCGGCACACGGGTTCCTCGTCGAGGAGCTCCTGACCGGGGCGGAGGTGACGCTCGAAGGCTACGTCCACAACGGGCGTGTTGTCACAATCGGTGTCACTGACTCGGTCAAGTATCCGGGCACCCTCTCGTTTGAGCGCTTCGAATATCCGAGCATCCTTTCGCCGGAGCGGCAGACCGAGCTGTCCGACATCGCGGAGCGAGTGTTATCGGCGCTCGGGTTCGACACGGCCTTCTTCAACGTGGAGTTCTTCGTTCCGGAGTCGGGGCCGGCGCAGATCATCGAGGTGAACGGCCGCCTCGCCTCGCAGTTCGCTCCTCTGGTCGCTGGGCTTCACGGGCGGTCGACGTACGACGCCCTCTTCGAGCTCGCGGTCGGGGCGGATCCACAGTGGCAGACCGGCATTCCCGATGGGGTCGGCGTCAGCTGGTGCGTGCGAGTCTTCACCGACGCGTTCGTCGAGGGCGTACCGGACCCGGAAGAGGACGTGGAGCTCCTCGTTCGACCAGGGCTCTTCCTCTCGGAGCAGGGCGTCAACGACGCCCAGAGCTATCGTCTGGCGATTCTCCACGGGTTCGGGGAGACCCGCGAGGAAGCCGTCGAGCGCTGCCGGCAGCGTGCTGCGGCGCTCAACTTCCGGCTGGCGCCGGTGCCTGTTCGCTGAGCTCGCCGCGCGCCTCCCGATCCGAGATCCAGAGCGCCGCGGCGCCTGCGCCCGCGAAAGCGAGCAAGGCCGCGAGCAGGATGCCTGTGTGGAACGCGACAATGGACGCGTCGCGAAGCGCCTCGTCGGTCTGACCACGCGCCAGGGGCACCGCGCCGGTGTCTCCCACCCGGTGCTCGAAGACGACGGAGATGACCGCCCCGATGACCGCCACGGTGATGAGGCTGCCGAGCCGTGAGACGGTCGAGTTGATGCCCGAGGCGATCCCCGCGGCCTCCTGCGGAGCAGACTTGAGCGCCGTCGCCGTGATCGGCGCGACCAGCATCGAGAGCCCCAGGGCGAACAGAAGCAGCGAGGGCACGCCGAAGTACCAGAAGTCCTCCCTGGTCCGGACGAGCAGCAGGAGGAGGAGGGAGCAGCCGATCAGCGCCGGCCCGGCGGTCAGGTAGAGGCGCGGCCCCTGCCGGTCGGCCAGCGCGCCGAAGCGGGAGGCGAGCACGATCATGATCACGCTGGCCGGAATCCCGAGGAGCGACGCTTCGAAGGGGCTGAAACCCAGGAACTGCAGGTAGAGCTGGACGTAGACGAGCTGCCCGTAGAGGGCGCCGTAGACGAGAAACGTCTCCAGGTTGGCTGCCGCGAAGTTCCGCCGGCGGAAGAGCTTGAAGTCCAGCATCGGCTCCGCGACCCGGCGCTCCACCCAGACGAAGGCGGCGAGCGCCGCCACCGCGAACACACCTGCCCACCAGACGTTGGCGAACCCCTTGTCCGCCCCCTCTACCAGTGCATACGTGAGCGCCCCGAACCCGACTGCGGACAGGGCGGCGCCCGGAAGGTCGAGCCGCCCCTCGCGCCGCATGCTTCGCTCATCGCAGCGGCCCGCCACCGCCGCCGCGAGCGTCAGTGCCGCCACGGGCAGGTTCAGGAAGAAGATCCAGCGCCACGACACCCACTCGACGAGTGCGCCGCCCGCCGGCGGGCCGAGCAGCACGGCCACGCTCGTGAATGACGTCCAGAGGCCGATCGCCCGTCCTGCGTTCTCGGCGTAGACGGCGCGCAGGAGGGCCAAGGAGTTCGTGGTCAGGAAGGCGCCCGCGACACCCTGGAGGACGCGAGCCACGATCAGTGTCGCCCCGTTGGGTGCGGCCCCGGCAAGCACTGAGGCGGCCGCAAAGCCAATGACACCCCAGAAGAAGACTCGCCGGCGTCCGAAGCGGTCGCCCAGGGCGCCGCCGACGAGATAGAGCGCGGCGAGGGCGAGGGAGTAGGAGAGGAAGATCCACTGCTCCCCGGTCAGACCGAGATCGAGATCCCGTTCGATCGTGGGCAGCGCCACGATGACGACGCTCGCGTCGATGAACGCTAGCGATGACCCGAGGATCGTCGCCACGAGGGTCAGGCGCCGCCGCGTTTCGAGGCTTAGCGTGGCCACCCGTCGAGCATAGTGTGGTGCGATGCGACGAGGGATGATTCCGGGCATCGCTGCGGCCGCTGTCTGGGCCGCCGCCGAGCCGCTCGTCGGGCGCGCCCTTGGCGTTGCCTGGTATTCCGATGCGAGGCTCCTCGGCCGGACGCTCACGGTAGGGCCGCTCTGGCGCCAGCTCGGGATCGCCGTCCACCTGGCGAACGGCGCCTCGTTCGGAGCCGTCTTCGCAAGGCTGGGAGGGCGGGGTTGGAAGCAGGGCATGCTCGCCGCGGAAGCCGAGAGCGCCCTCCTCTGGCCCGGCATGGCCGTGATCGACCGGCTCCATCCCGACCGGCGGAGCGGTGAGTGGCCGCCCCTGCTCTTCAACGGCCGCGTGTTCGCCTACGAGGTTTTCGTGCACGCCATCTTCGGAGCAGTGCTGGGCACGCTTCTGTCCGAGGTCGACTAGCCGACGGATCCGGCGCGCGCGACGGCGCCGCTCCGGCCAGGAGCTACGGTAGCCACTCGCGTGGCGGACCGCGTCTGAGACGCTTCTCGCAGAGGTCGTCCGGCCTATTGCAGCAGTCCGATATGCGTGCTTGACTCCTCGCAGGCGTGCTGAGCTTCGGGGTCACACTCGAAGCTGCCAGTCCGTCGAGATCAGGAGGGGCCGTTGAGTCCGAGAAGGAAGCTTGGTCCGAAGATGCGCATCCGCGGCCTGTGCCTCATCGTTTTCGGTGGTCTCGCGGGCATCGCTTTCCTCCTTGCGACGACGGCCGGCGCGCAGACAGAAGAAAGCCCTGTCAAGGAGCGCGGTGAGGAAGAGGCGCACGAGACGCCCCTCGAGCAGGCACGGGAGGAAGCTGGGGCGGAGGAGGATCGTCCGCCTACTCGCTTCGAAGTCTCGGGCGGCGAGCTCCGGCTGTCCGCCTCCGAGCTCGTGGCGGCCAGGCTGGAGCGGCTTGCGCTCTCCGTGACGCTCAGCCGCGATGTGCGCCGCGCGACCCTCACGATCACGCTCCCCGAACGGTGGATTGAACGATCGAAGATCAGCGGGCTGCGCTTCGCACACGTGGCCGATACCGGTCGCGGCACTCCGGGGCGCGCGACCGCGAGTCGGCAGGACAGGAGCGTCAAGTTGTCGTTCTCGAACGCCAGCGCGGGCGATTCGGCGAGCTTCGCGATCCGCGACATCGGCCTCCCCGCGGGCACGTACGAGCTGCCCTACGGCTGGCGAGAGGACGGGACCGCCAAGGAGAAAGGCATCGCCAAGGTGATCTTCTATGCCCCGGTCCGAGAAGCCGGCGAGCCCGTCTCGGCTTTATCCAGGCTGGCCGCTCCCGGGCTCGAGTTCAACGTCACCAACGACGCCGCCACCGAGTCGGAGACGTTCGTCAGCATGGTCCCGGGCGACAAAAACCGCTTCCTCGTCGGCGCCAACGGCGCCGGCTTCAACGCCTGGGTCACGAACAACGGTGGCCAGTCCTTCACCAAGGCTTCGATGCCCACGGCGCTCGACGCTCCGGGCGAGGCCTCGCCAGAGGCGGCCGCTCTGTGCTGCGACCCGATGTCCGTCGCGGACACCGCGGGAAACATCTGGTACGGGGGGCTCTCGACTTCGAACGGGGCGGGGAACCCAAGCCGGATCGTGGTCAACCGCGTCGCGCCGGGGCTGACGACGTTCCAGCCGCAGACCGTCGGGCTGCGGCAGCGCACGGCGGGAACGCAGGACAAGCCGATGATGACGATCGATAACGCGCCGGGGAGCGGGACCTTCGGCCGCCTCTACGTCATCTGGGACGAGCCGTCCGGCGGCGGCATCAACATCGTGATCTCGCAATGCGACACTCGCCCGGGCGGCGTTCTCAACGCGGCGAATTGCGACAACGCTGACAGCTGGACGACACCGGTGTCCGTAACTCCGTCCACGGGCAGCTACATCTACGCGGATGTCGCCGTCGGTCCCGACGGAAGGGTTTACGCGGTTTGGTGGGACTACTCGGCCGCAAACGCGATTCGCGGCGACGTGTGCGCGCCCGCCACCCAGAACTGCGCGACCACGTTGGGCTGGGGGACACCCCAGACCATCGCCACGCTGGATGCCACCGGGGCCGTCGCGGTCCCGTTCGCCTGCCCCATCCTTGCGCAGCCCGGTGGACGCGCCTCCACCTCGCCACAGGTCGACGTCGACCGCTCCCTCGGCCCCCAAAATGGGCGCGTCTACGTGACCTGGAGCGATCTGCGGACTGGAAGCGGAGCGACCCGTTGCGCGGGCTCGACTGCACCTGCGAGCACGCACCTGACGTGGGACAGCTTCGTCGCCTCTGCGGCGAGTGCGCTTCCCGGGAGCGCGAACCCGTCGCCGAACGTCGGGACGCGACTGTTGACCGACGGCGAGGGCGGCGGACAGGCCAACTCCGACGACTGGTTCGCCTGGCTCGCCGTGGATCAGACGACCGGACAGGCATGGGCGGACTTCTACTCCACCCGTGACGATGCGACTCGCGACAAGACGAACTTCTACGTGCGCACGGTCACTCCCGCCGTGAGCGGCCACACGCTCGGCGCCCTGAACAAGGTGTCGAGCCAGCCGTCCGACTACAGCAACAACACGTGTTGCACCTTCGGCAACGACTACGGCGACTACACGGGAATCGACGCCACGCAAGGTGTTGCGATCCCCGTCTGGTCGGACAAGCGTGACCCGGGAGACGGAGAGGCCTACGCCTTCGTTGAGGCACACCTTGCCCCCACGACCCGGACCCTCACCGTCGCCAAGGCCGGGTCCGGCTCAGGAACGGTGACGGGGCCCGGAATCTCCTGCGGCGCCGACTGCAGCGAAGGGTACGCCGACGGCACGACCGTGGCCCTGACGGCAACACGCGCCGCCAACTCGACCTTCGCGGGTTGGTCGGGAGCATGCAGCGGAACTGGCTCGTGTGTCGTGACGATGAGCGCCGACACGTTCGTCACAGCCACGTTCAGGCTCCGGCCTGCGCTCCGTGTAAGCAATGTAGCCGTTACCGAGGGCAACTCCGGCTCGAAGCTCGCTGTCTTCAAGGTAAGGCTCAACCGTGCGAGCGGCAAGAGGATCACGGTTCGCTTCGCGACGGCGAACGGCACTGCGCGGGCGCCGTCAGACTACGCGGCCAAGAGCGGCATGCTCACCTTCCGTCCTGGTCAGGTGCTGAAGAAGGTCTCCGTCATCGTCAAGGGTGACCGGCGAAACGAGGCGAACGAGACCTTCTTCCTGAGGCTCTCGAGGGCTGTGAACGCGACAATCGCCGACGCCAGAGGTAAGGGAACGATCGTCGACAACGACTAGCCGCCAGTCTCGGGGGGTTCGGGCTAGAAGAAACGGTGCGCGAGGCGGCGCAGGCCAAGAGCCATGCCGCCCGCGCCCGCGAAGAGGAGCCCAACGATGTTCGACGTGGTGCAGGTTCGGCACACGTTGCAGCACGTCGTCGCCATCGGCGCGTGTTCCACCGCCCGGTTCAACAGCGGAAGCGCGCGGATGGTCGTCCGTTCCAGCACAACCGAAGTGTAGGGGGAAAGCCGGGCACTAGCAGGTTGTTTTTGCACCCGTGGCCGGGC
>Ga0307319_10000111_pt1 | contig 25098 bp, 28 predicted proteins | sample ER_DNA_368_FD_194491 | JGI IMG/M metagenome (GOLD analysis project Ga0307319, IMG submission 194491) | Bulk soil microbial communities from the East River watershed near Crested Butte, Colorado, United States - ER_DNA_368 | ecosystem: Environmental > Terrestrial > Soil > Floodplain | place...
GATCAACTCCTCGCGCTACGGCGTCGCCCTCGCGCCGCTGCAGAACTGGTACGCCGACCGCTTCGCGTGGGGCCGTCGGCCCCTGGCAGAAGCAGGGCTTTCCTAGTCCAGACGGATCAGGCGAACCCCCCGATCGGGTGATGGCACGGCCCCTGGCGAGGCGGAAAATCGATCCCGTCTTCGCGGGAAAGGGAGCCAGATGCTGGAGTGGAAGGCAAGGATTCTGACGGTGTTGGTCTCGGCGGCCGTCATCTGGGATCTGTTCGGCGCCCAGATCGACAACAACTGGAACTGGTAGCGCGGCTCAGGCCATGAAACGCCTGCCGCCGCGACTGCTTCTGCTGGTCGTTCCGGTTTGCGGCGCCGGACTTGCGATCGCGCTCGCCGCCGCGATCTCGTTCGCGACGACTCCGGTCGGGCTCGGTGAGCTCGTAGGGCCGCTGGCGCTGCTCGTCGCCTCCACCGTCGCCAGCCGCTACCCCGTGCCGATCGAGGGAGCCGAGAGCGGCGGCGTCACGCTCTCGTTCGTGTTCGGGACGAGCGGGATCGTCCTGTTCGGCTGGGATGCCGGGATCATCATCGCCTTCGCCGCGCCGGCCGCGATGCAGCTCTTCGAGCACCGTCCGCTGGAGCGCGTCGCCTACAACGCCTCGGTCTTCGCGATCGGCGCGGCGGTCGCCGCCGGGCTCGTGTCTCTCGTCCACGGCGAGGGCACGGGCGCCCTCGTCGCCATGGTTCTGCTTTCCGCGGCCGCCCAGTACACGATCAACCTCGTCCTCGTCTCCGCCGCGGTGGCGAGGTCGGCGCGGCGCGCGTTCGCGCCGCTCGTCGAGTCCTCGGCTCGGTCGACGGTGGTCCCGTTTGCGCTGATGGCCTCCGCAGCACTGATGCTCGTCGTGCTGTGGCAGCGCTCGCCGTTGCTCTCGGCTGCGCTCGTCGGTCCGCTCCTCGCGATCTCGCTCTACCAGCGCTCCGCGTACCAGGCGCTGCGTGCGATGCGGCTCGCGCTGACCGACCCCCTGACCGGGCTCGGGAACCACCGCTCGTTCCAGGAGCGCGTGCAGCGGGAGCTGATCGGGGCCGAGGCGCGCGCGATCCCCTTCACGCTCTGCCTGATCGACATCGACGACTTCAAGCGCGTGAACGACCTCTTCGGCCATCCGATGGGCGACAAGGTCCTTGCCGAAGTCGGATCCCGGCTGCGTCAGAACGGCGAGGCGTTCCGCCTCGGCGGTGACGAGTTCGCTCTGCTCCTGCCGGCCCGCAGCGCCGAGGCGGCGCTGCCGCTGGCCGAGACCGTGCTGGCCCGGATCGCGTCGCTCGACCTCGACGAGGTCGGCTCGGTCACCGCCAGCGCGGGGATCGCGAGCTTCCCAACCCAGGCGATCGGCCGCGGGGAGCTGATCCGGCTCGCCGACAGCGCCCTTTACTGGGCGAAGGAGCACGGCAAGAACCGCGTGCACCTCTACCGGCCGGAGGTCGTGGAGCTCGCGGAGCTCCGCCGCCTCGCCCAGGGCCCGGACCGCGCCGCCCGCTTCCGCGCCGCCGCCAGCCTCGCCAAGGCCGTGGATGCGCGTGACACCTACACCGGCAGCCACTCCACGCGCGTAGCGGAGCTCGGCGCCTGGATCGCGGCGCACCTCGGGCTCGACGTCGAGCAGGTCGAGCTGACGCGGCTGGCCGGGAGCCTGCACGACCTGGGCAAGCTGGCGATCCCGGAGGAGATCCTGCGCAAGCCCGGCCCGCTCACCCCGCCCGAGCGCCTCGTGCTCGAGCGGCACCCGCAGATCGGCTTCCGGATGCTCGAGAGCCTCGGCGTCGACCCCGTCGCCGACTGGGTGCTCCACCACCACGAGCGCTGGGACGGCACCGGCTACCCCGACCGCCTCCGGGGCGAGCAGATCCCGCTCGGGGCACGCATCATCTTCGTCGCCGACGCGTACGACGCAATGACGTCGGACCGAGCCTACCGGGGACGGCTGACCCCCCACGACGCGGTCGAAGAGCTCCAGCGCTGCGCCGGCACCCAGTTCGACCCGCAGATTGTCGGGGTCTTCGCCCGCGAGCTCGGCTACGCGCCGTTCACCGCCGCGGCCGCGAGGTAAAAGCGCCGCGGAACGGGCTTTGCCCGTTCCGCTCACTGCGCCGGATAGAGACAGGAGCGGCGGTGAAGTCCTGGGTAGTCACGGTGCGTGGCGCCGGCGACTGATTTCCTCGCTGAAAGTCGCGAGACTTTCAGCGATTAGAGCGGAATGTTCCCGTGCTTGCGGCGCGGGCGAGGCTCCCGCTTCGTGAGCGCCGTCTCGAGCGCGTTCACGAGCACCGGTCTCGTCCGCCTCGGCTCGATCACGTCGTCCACGTAGCCCCGTTCCGCCGCGACGTACGGGTTCGCGAACTGCTCGCGGTAGTCGGCGATCAGCGCTTGGCGGCGGCCCTCGGGGTCGTCCGCCTCCTCGAGCTCCTTCCGAAAGACGATGTTGACGGCGCCTTCGGGCCCCATCACGGCGACCTCCGCCGTCGGCCAGGCGAAGTTGAAGTCCGCCCGGATGTGCTTCGAGCTCATGACGTCGTACGCCCCGCCGTATGCCTTGCGCGTGATCACGGTCAGCTTCGGCACGGTCGCCTCGCAGTACGCGTAGAGGAGCTTCGCGCCGTGGCGGATGATCCCGTGCCACTCCTGGTCGGTTCCCGGCAAGAAGCCGGGCACGTCGACAAACGTGACGAGCGGGATGTTGAACGCGTCGCAGGTGCGCACGAACCGCGCCGCCTTCGAGGACGACTCGATGTCGAGGACGCCGGCGAGCGACTGCGGTTGGTTCCCCACCACGCCGACAGAGTGGCCGCCGAGGCGTGCCAAGCCGCAGACGATGTTCTCCGCGTAGTGCTCGTGCACCTCGAGGAACTCGCCCTCGTCCACCACCCTCCGGATCACGTCCTTCATGTCGTACGGCTTGGTCGGCTCGTCCGGAATCAACGTGTCGAGCTCCGCATCCTCCCGGTCGGGGGCGTCGGTCGGCGGGAAGTGCGGCGTCGGGTCGAGGTTGTTCTGCGGCAGGAACGAGAGGAGGTAGCGCACGTCCTCGAGGCAGATCTCCTCGTCCGCGGCGGTGAAGTGCGCCACGCCCGACTTCGACGCGTGGGTCGCCGCGCCGCCGAGCTCCTCGAACGTCACTTCCTCCCCGGTCACCGTCTTCACCACGTCGGGGCCGGTGATGAACATGTACGAGCTGTCCTCGACCATGAAGATGAAGTCGGTCATGGCCGGCGAGTAGACGGCGCCGCCCGCGGTCGGGCCCATCACGAGGCTGATCTGCGGGATCACGCCCGACGCCTGCACGTTCCGCCAGAAGATCTCCGCGTACCCGGCCAGCGAGACGACGCCTTCCTGGATCCGGGCACCGCCCGAGTCGTTGATCCCGATCAGCGGGCACCCGAACTTGAGCGCCAGGTCCATGACCTTGCAGATCTTCTCGGCGAACGACTCGGAGAGGCTGCCGCCGAAGATCGTGAAGTCCTGCGAGAAGACGAAGACCTTACGGCCGAAGATCGTCCCGTAGCCGGTGACGACCGCGTCGCCGTACGGCCTCCGTTCCATCATGCCGAAGTAGGGGTTCCGGTGGCGCACGAAGCGGTCGAGCTCCACGAACGAGCCGGGGTCGAGCAGCTTCTCGATCCGTTCGTGCGCGAGGAGCTTCCCCTGTGATCTCTGGCGCTCGACCGCCTGCTCGGTCGCCGGGTTCAGCGCCTCCTCGCGCAGCCGGCGTAGGAGGTCGAGCTTGTCGCTCGTCGACTCGGTGCGGTCGTCCGTCGCTGCCACGCCGTGAGCCTAACTAGCATCGCGGCAGATGCTCGACCGCTCGACGATCTGGCCGTACGAGAACGCGGAGCCCGGCGAGTTCTACTACCAACGCTACGCGCACCCGGCCGGCGTCGCGGCGGAGCGGGCGCTCGGTGAGCTCGAGGGCGGACACGCGCTGCTGTACCCCTCCGGTTCCGGCGCGACGACGTCGCTGCTCCTGACTCTCCTCGAGCCCGGCCGGACGATCGCCGTCGCGGACGGCGCGTACTACGGCACGCCGACGCTCGTGCGCGCACTCGAGCGGTGGGGGATCCGCCTTCTCGAGTTCGACCAGACCGGCCCGCCGCCCGACGGTGTCGACCTCGTCTGGATCGAGGCGCCGTCGAACCCGCTGCTCTCGATGCCGGACTTCGAGGCTGCCGCGGCGCACCCCGCACCCGTCGTCTGCGACTCCACGGCCGCGACCCCCGTCTACGTCCGGCCGCTGGAGCGCGGCGCGGACTTCGTCCTGCACAGCGCCACGAAGTTCCTCGGCGGCCACCACGACGTACTGCTGGGAGCGGTGATCACGAAGGAGCGGGCCGACTACGACCGGCTGCTCGAGTTTCGAACGCGGAGCGGCATCGTCGCGGCGCCGGACGCCGCGTGGCTGCTCAGCCGCAGCCTGAAGACGCTCCAGCTGCGCGTGGAGCGCCAGACCGCGACGGCGACCGAGCTCGCCCGGCGGCTGGAGGCGCATCCCGCCGTCGAGCGCGTCCGGTATCCGGGCTTCGGCGGTCTGATGTCGTTCGACGTCGCCGGGGGCGCGGAGGCCGCACGGCGCGTGGAGACCGGCACGGAACTGATCAAGAACGCGACCTCGCTGGGAGGCGCGGACTCGGTCCTGGAGACGCGAGCGCGCTGGGAGGGCGACCGGGTGCCGGAGAACCTCGTGCGGCTCAGCGTCGGGCTCGAGGACGTCGAGGCCCTCTGGTCCGACCTCGGGCAAGCGCTGGAAGAGAGGAGCAAATGATCACCACCGACATCTCACTCGACGCGTTCAGGCAGGCCCACGAGCACGTCAAGCAGCACGCGCACCACACACCCCTCGTCGGCTCACGGTCGCTGAGCGAGGCGACCGGCTTCGACGTCTCCCTCAAGGCGGAGTCGTTTCAGAAGACCGGCTCCTACAAGATCCGCGGGCCGCTGAACAAGTTCGCTCACCTCGACGAAGCGGAGAAGCAGGCCGGCGTCATCTGCTCGTCGGCAGGCAACCACGCGCAGGGGGTGGCGCTCGCCGCCGCCCTCCACGGGATCAGGGCCGTCGTCGTGATGGCGGAGAACGCAACGCCCTCGAAGGTCGAGGCGACGCGTGCATACGGCGCCGAGGTCGTGCTGCACGGGAGCATCTGGGACGAGGCGAACGAGAAGGCCCTCGAGCTCGTCGAGGAGCAGGGGCTGACGTACGTCCATCCGTTCGACGACCTCGATCTGATCACCGGGCAGGGCACGCTCGGCCTCGAGCTCTACGACGACCTGCCGACGGTCGACACAGTGGTCGTCCCGATCGGCGGCGGCGGGCTCATCTCGGGCGTCTCGACGGCGCTGAATGCTCTGAACCCGAAGATCCGCGTGATCGGAGTCGAATCGTCCGGCGCGCCCGCGATGAAGCGCAGCGTCGAAGAGGGTCAGCGGGTGCAGCTCGACGAGGTCGACTGCGCGATCGACGGGCTGACGGTCAAGCGCGTCGGCGAGAAGACGCTGGAGATCGTGCGCCGGAACGTGGACGAGATCGTCGCGCTTCCGGACGAGCAGATCTTCGAGGCCCTGGTCTGGACGCTCTCCAGGACGAAGATCGTCGTCGAGGGCGCGGCCGCCGCGCCGGTGGCGGCGCTGCTGAACGGCCTGGTGGACGCCGACCCCGGCTCGAGCGTGGTCTGTGTCCTGAGCGGCGGCAACATCAAGCTCGACCAGCTCGCCGGCATGCGCTGGAACTAGCGCGCCCGGGAATATCCGGACCCCCGCCGGACGTTGGGTTCCGAATGGCCTCGGTCCCGGACACCCCGCAGCTCGAAGAAACGCACAGGCTCCGACTTCGCCCGCTGGCGCTCTTCCACGGGAGAGGTCGCGCCGTTGCGCTCGTCGTCGCGGTCGTCGCGGCGGCGCTGCCGCTCGTCGGACTCGTCTCGCTGCTGCTTCGGTCCCGCCTGGATCCGCATCTGGAGAACTACCAGGTGCACTTCCTCGTCTTCGGCGTCACGGGCTCCGTCGCCTTCATCCTCGGGTACGCCGCAGGCGAGGCGGCGAACCGGCGCAGGGACGCGCGGGTGCTGCTCCTTTCCCTCGCGTTCATGGCCACCGGCGGGTTCATGGGGCTCCATGCGCTCGGGACACCGGGCGTCTTGTTCTCGAGCGAGTACGCCGGCTTCCAGGTTGCGATCACCGTCGGCCTGCTCGTCAGCTCGTTCTTCGCGGCGGCATCGGCCTTCGTCGACGTTCGTCCGGAGATCGCACCGCTGCTGATCCGCCGGCGGCAGCTCCTGCGGGTCGGTGTGCTCGTCTCGATCGGACTGTGGTCCGTGTGGACGCTCAGCAAGCTGCCGCCGCTGCACGGCCCGGAGAGCGAAGCGGCGCGCGGCATCCTGATCGCGTCGATGGCGGCCGTCGGCACCTTCGTGTACGCCCTCAGCGCCGCTCGCTACTGGCACATCTTCCGCCACCGGCCGAACCTGCTGCAGGCGGCCGTGATCGCCTGCTTCGTCCTCCTCTCGGAGGCGCTGGTCGGCGTCGCGCTGACGGGCGAGCGGAAATGGCACGCGAGCTGGTGGGAGTGGCACGGGCTGATCGTCACGGCCTATCTCCTGATCGGCCTCGCCGCCCGCCGCGAGTGGCGCGAGGAGCGATTCCGGCGCCTCTACCTGTCGAGCACGCGCGGGCGCCGCCAGGACATCACCGTCCTCTTCGGAGACCTCGTCGGCTTCACCGGCTTCGCCGAGCGATCCTCGCCGGACCAGGCGGTCGAAGTGCTCGAGGCCTACTGGGGCGTCGCAGCGCCGCTGATTACGCGTCGGTTCGGCGGGGAGCTCGAGAAGTTCATCGGCGACGGCCTCGTCGCGGTCTTCAACAGCCGCGGCGACCAGCGAGACCACGCTGTGCGCGCCTCACGGGCCGCCCTGGCGCTGCAGCGAGAGGTCGCGCACCTCGTGTTGGAGCATCCGGAGTGGCCGCGGATGCGCGTGGGTGTCAACAGCGGGGAGGCGGTCCTCCGCGAGATCGGCGGCGACGGTCATGTGGCGTACCCACTCGTCGGCGACACCGTCAACACCGGCTCGCGCCTGGAGGCGCTTGCGCCGGCCGGCGGCGTGCTGATCGGCGCCGACACGTACGACCAGCTGCCCGACGGCTCGATCGTGGAGCAGCGCTCCGGCCTGCGGGTCAAGGGCAAGGACGACGCGGTGGACGCGTACGTCCTGCTCGCGCTCCCCTCGTAGAGCCGGAGGTCGGACTCGAACCGACGACCACGCGCTTACAAGGCGCGCGCTCTACCAACTGAGCTACTCCGGCGCTCCGCACATGGTAGGCGGAGCGCCGGAGCGGGACTGCTAGCTCGCCGGCGGGATCAGGACGCCGTCGATCACGTGGATCGTGCCGTTCGACGCCCCAATGTCCGTCTTCACGACCCGAACCTTCCGGTTCAGGTAGACCCGGTTGCCCTTCACGCCGACACGCACCGTGGCGCCGTTCAGGGTCTTCACGGTCCGGAGCTTCACGACCTGGGCCGCTTTCACGTCGCCCTTCGCGACGTGGTACAGGAGCACCGCCCGCAGGAGCGCTCGGTTGCGCTGGAGCTTGCGGAGCGTCGCCTGCGGCACCCTCGCGAAGGCCTTGTCGGTCGGCGCGAACACCGTCACCTTCGTCGAGCCCGAGAGGGCACCTGCGAGGCCGGCCCGCTTGACCAGCGCGACCAGCGTCTTGAACTGGCCGGCGTCGTTTGCGGTCTGCACGATGTTCCTGTCACTCGCGGTGCTCGAGCTCGGCGAGGCGGCTGCCCCGCCGACTGCCACCGCCGTGGCCAACGCGGCGGCGACGCACGCCACCAGCTTGCGGGCGGTCATGCCGCCACCGCCCGCGGGTCCCGCCGCTCGCGCGCCGCGAACGCCGGCAGCCTGATCGCCTGGTAGACCGCCGAGAGGCCGACGAGACCGTAGATGATCCGGCTGAGCGCGTTCGTGGTGCCGAACTCCTCGCCGGCGATCTCCGCGACGAGGTCGAACTCCGCGATCGCCACGAGCCCCCAGTTCAGCCCTCCGACGATGATCAGCCCCAACGTTGTGAAGTCGAGTGCTTTCACGTTGTTCCTCCTTTCTCTGTCCTACTTCTGTCCAGGGAAGGTACAGGGTTGTCCGAGAGTTGTCAAGGCTTTGTCCAAATTTCGTACAATGAAGTCATGAGCAGCGACGGGCAGCTTCGGATCGGCGAGCTAAGTCGGCGCACAGGCGTGGCGCCGGAGCTCCTCCGCGCCTGGGAACGGCGCTACGGGCTTCTGCGCCCCGAGCGGTCGGAGGGCGGCTTTCGGCTGTACTCCGGCGGCGACGAGCGGCGCGTCCTCCTGATGCGGCAGCATCTCCGCAGCGGGCTGGCGGCGGCCGAGGCGGCTCGCCTCGCCGTCGCAGCGGGAGACGCGCCCGAGCCCGGGCCTGCCGCAGCGAAGCCGGAGCTCGAAGCCGGCGCGATCAAGCTCCGTTCCGCGCTCGATGAGTTCGACGAGAACGGCGCGCAGGCGGCGCTGGACGACCTCTTCGGCGCCTTCACGGTCGAGACCGTGCTCGCCGGGGTGATCCTTCCCTACCTCGTCGAACTGGGCGAGCGGTGGTCGACGGGCGAGGCGACCGTGGCGCAGGAACATTTCGCGAGCAACCTGATCCGGGGGCGGCTGCTTGGGCTCGGCCGCGGCTGGGACGCCGGCGAAGGGCCACGGGCTGTCCTTGCCTGTGCGCCAGGCGAGCTCCACGACCTCGGCCTGATCGCCTTCGGCCTCACGCTCGGCCGGCGCGGCTGGCGCATCACCTATCTCGGCCCAGACACCCCCGTCGACAGTCTCGTCGACGCGGCAACCCGACTGAGGCCCGAGCTCGTCGTCGTCAGCGCGACGACGAAGCGGCGCTTGACGCCGCTCCACGAGCCGCTGAAGGCGCTCGGACGTAAGACGCGCGTGGCGGTGGCCGGCTCGGGCGCGGCCGACGTCACCGAGCTGGACTCGCTCGGCGGCGATCCCGTCGCCGCGGCGCTCGAGATCTGACTACTGCACGACCTGGCGGCCGGCCTGGTGCTGCAGGATTTTGCGCTTGACGCGCTGGAGCGCGTTGTCGATCGTCTTCGTGTCGACTTCCAGGCGCTCGGCCATCTCCTCGTAGGACGAGCCCTCGAGGTAGAGCCGTAGGGCGTCGGACTCGAGCCCGGAAAGGCCGGTCCCGAGGCAGAAGACGAGGCTCTGAAGCTCCTCGGTCGAGATCACGACCACCGACGGCTCGTCCACGCCTGGCCCCGGGAGCGCGTCGCCCAACGTGCAGTCGCCTTCGGAGTCCTGGCCGGCGGGCGTCTGGCTGAAGGAGACGTAGGTGTTGAGCGGCGCGTGCTTGAACCTCGTCGCCGTCTTGATCGCCGTGATGATCTGACGGGTGATGCACAGCTCGGCGAAGCTCCGAAACGAGGTCTCCTTGTCGGAGCGGAAGTCGCGCACGGCCTTGTAGAGCCCGATCAGGCCCTCCTGGATCAGGTCCTCGGAGTCTCCGCCGGCGAGGAAGTACGAGCTCGCCTTCAGGCGCACGAACCCGGTGTAGCGGCGGATCAGCGTGTCCATCGCGCCGCCGTCGCCGTTGCGGGCCTTGATCACGAGCTGCAGGTCTTCAAGCTCCCGCTCGGCCCGCTGGGCCGGGGTCATCCTCGTGGCAGGTCTGGCGGCCATTTCCCGTTTTCGAGCTGGACCGGGTGATCGCCCGGATCAGCCTCAAGGTCAACTTGAACGGGAAAATAGCATTGAAACTACAACATTACAAGGGTTTGCATAGGACCCTCTCAATCGGTCCTTTGCGGTGGTCCCTGTGCGCTCGGACCACGTCGCAGCTGTTCGAGGCGTGCCCTCGTCTCTTCGTCGACCCGATCGCCAACCCTGCTCGGTCGGTCTTCGCGGTGTGCGACATCCTCGAGCGTCGCCGCGAACTCGCGCGAGCTGACCTTCGCGACCTTCAGGCCGGACGTGCCCCGGACGGCGGCGTCGGACGAGACGAGGCAAACCTGCTCTCGATCGCGGTGCTCGGCCGCCAGGCGCTCGAGCAGCGCGTCCGCGTGCGGCGCATACCGAACCTCGAGCGCACCGTAGCGCTCCTCCTCCCCCACCCCGTCGAAGACGACCACGCCGCGCGCGCCGCTCATCGCGACGAAGCTCGCGAGATCGTCGATCAGCTCGCGCCGGTCCTCCAGGCCCGCCGCGCGCAGGACGTTGTAGCCGTCGAACAGGTACAGGGTGGCGTCAGCCACCGCGCCGCCGCCGTGCCTCGTACACGAGCAGCGCCGAGGCGACGCTGACGTTCAGCGACTCGATCTGCCCGGCGAGCGGGATCGCGACGATGCCGTCGCACGCCCGCCGGACGAGGGGCCGCACCCCCCGTCCCTCGGCGCCGAGCACGAACGCCAGGCCGCCGTCGAGGTTGGCCTCCCACAGCGACTGACCACCCTCCGAGTCGGCCCCCCAGACCCAGAGGTCGGGTCCCTTCACCTCGTTCAGATAGCGAGCCAGGTTCGGCACGACCGCGATCGGGAGGTGCTCGACGGCCCCGGCCGAGGCGCGGGCGACTGCGGGCGTGACACGCGCCGAGCCGTGAGCGGGGACGACGACACCGGTCGCACCGGCGCCCTCGGCGCTCCGCGCGACCGCGCCGAGGTTGTGCGGGTCGGTGACCTGGTCGAGGCAGACGAGCAGCGGCCGCTCGGCCTCGGCGAGCTCGTAGGCATCGGCGTAGCGGTACGGCGCGACTCTGGCGACCACGCCCTGGTGGTCGCGCGTCCCCACCTCGTCCGTCAACGCACGCTCCGGCTTCACCTGCACCCGCGGACCGTCACCGTTCCCGAGCCACGGGGCGGCGGCGACCGCCCGCTCGGTCGCCCAGAGCTCGAGCACCTCCCTCGGACCGCGGAGCGCCTCGCGCACCGCGTTCCGTCCGTAGACGTGGTCGGCCGTCATTTCGGAACGAGCTGGAAGCTGTCCGCGACGTCGCGGACCTCCCAGCCGGCGGCGTCGATTGCGTCCCGGAGCCGGTCGGCCTCGAAGAAGTCGCGATCTGCGCGCGCCTGCCGGCGCCGCTCGGCGAGCTCGGCCACCTCCGGCGGCGCCTCCCGGCTTTGCGCGAGGCCGCCGAGCCCGAAGAGGTCGAGCGCGCGGCCCACGAGCTCGTGGTCCCGCCACTCATGCAGCTCGGCCAGCGCACCCGGCGTGTTGAAGTCGTCGTCGAGCTCGGCGCCGAAGCGCTCCCATGCTCCCTCCGGCGCCGGCTCCGAGGGATTCCGGAACACCTCCCGGAAGCCGGCGGCCCGCGCCGACGCCTGTTCGAGCGTCTCCTCGGAGAAGTCCATCGGCTTCCGCCAGTGTGCGCCGAGGAAGAGCATCAGCAGCGTCTCCGCCCCCCACTCGTCGATCCCCTCGCGAAGCGTGACGACGTTCCCGAGCGACTTCGACATCTTGTCGCCCGTGAACTCGAGCATCCCGTTGTGCGCCCACAGCTTGGCGAACTCGTGGCCGACGGCCCGCGACTGCGCGAGCTCGTTCTCGTGGTGCGGGAAGACGAGGTCGAGCCCGCCGCCGTGGATTTCGAACACCGGGCCGAGCAGTTCCTCCGCCATCACCGAGCACTCGATGTGCCAGCCGGGGCGGCCGCGCCCCCAGGGCGAGTCCCACCACGTGTCCTCGTCGGGCTTGTTCGCCTTCCAGAGTGCGAAGTCGCGGGGATCCTCCTTCAGCTCGCTCGGCTCCTCGCCCTGCTCGACCTGGTCGGGCCGCTGGCCCGAGAGCCGTCCGTACTCCGAGTCCTCCCCGACCCGGAAGTAGACGTCGCCGCCCGCCTCGTACGCGTAGCCGCGCTCGATCAGCTCCTCGATGAACCGGATCATCTGCGGGATCACCTCGGTCGCCTTCGGGAGGTGGTCCGGCATGCCGAGGCCGAGGTCGGCCGTGTCCTGGAGGTACCAGTCCGTCGCCTCCGCGGCCAGCTGCGCGCTGGCGCCCGGTGCCGCTTCGTAGATCTTGTCGTTCACGTCGGTGATGTTGTGGACGAAGGTCACGTCGTAGCCGCGCTCTCGCAGCCAGCTGCGGAGCCACATTCCGAGGACGAACGGCCGTGCGTTGCCGACGTGCGCCCGCGCGTAGACGGTCGGGCCGCAGATGTACATCCGCACCGGGCCGGGCGGCGGCGGCAGCTCGTCGAGCCTACGTCCGAGTGTGTTGTAGAGCCTGATCGACACGGCGAATCGCTTCCTCCTCGGGCAGCGCGGCCAGTATCGCCGTTAGCTCCGGGCCGCGGCCGCGCCCGGTCAGGGCAAGGCGCAGGGCGCGAAGGTCGCCGCCCACCGCCTTCAGTTCCCGCACCACCGTTCGCGGCTCCGCGCCGGCGAGCTCCTTGAACCGTTCCAGCGTCTCCGGCGACTCAGTCGGCGCCGGATCGGGCGGTTGGACGACCTGCCCGGCGTAATCCGCCGCTTCGCGCAGGTCGCGCGCGCCGCGAGCCGCCGGCACGGCCGCGACCGGGATCCCCGCGCGCGCCGCCAGCTCGTCGTCGGCGAGACCCTGGATCGTCTCGACCGCCAGCCGGCGGATGCGCGGCAGGTCGTAGTGGACGTCGTGGCGCGGGATCCCGAGCTCCTCGAGGTAGGCTCGGACGGCCTCAGCGGGGATGCCGAGCTCGCGCAGCGATGCCACGGTGGACCCGGCCTCGCGCTTCGAGAGCTTCCTGCCGTTCTCCCCGAGGATCAGGCCGTGGTGGACGTACTCGGGCGGAGTCGTCCCGAGCGCCTCGTGGAGCCGACGGTGGAGCTCCTCGTTGGGGCGGTGGTCGTTTCCGCGGTAGACGTGTGTGATCCCGAACTCAGCGTCGTTGACGACGCTCGCCAGGTGGTAGGTGGCCGTGCCGTCCTCGCGCAGCAGTGTCGTACGGCCGAAGCGCTCGCCGCCGAGCTGCTCGGCGGCGTGGCGGTAGCTCTCCTGCCGCTCGCTCTGGCGCACCGGGCCCTCGTCCCAGGCGAGCCCGAGCCATTCGAGGTCGCGGAGGATCTCGTCTTCCCCACCGGGGACGTTGCGCGCCGGATCCGTGTCGTCGATCCGGAGGAGCAGGTGCTCCCCCTCCCGCCGGTTGATCACGGCACTGAGGGCGTTCCCGACGTGGAGCGACCCGGTCGGGCTCGGCGCGAAGCGGACGCGCTTCATCTCGCGAATGTAACGGCCGCCCGGCACAGAGCCGGGCGGCCGCCTCATGCACAGAGCTCAGTCGTCGGTCGAGCGGAAGTAGTGGTGTTCGCGGTAGTTCGCGATCTTTCGCGCAATCCGGACGCTCGTCTCGTCCGCGTTGCGGAAGTGGATTCCGGACCAGATCCGCGCCCCGACGATCTCGTCGATCGCATCGGAGACACGGGTGAAGCTGCGGGTCCTGCCCGCCACATTCGTGTCCGTCCAGGACAGGCAGTCGGTGTCGAAGAACTGCTGGAGCGTCCTGCCCATCGAGCCGCTGAGGCCGAGGTGGCCCGACGGGTGCTCCGGGTACGGCGGGTTGGCGATGAACGGCAGCCAGTTCGGATCCGGGTCGGTCCGCGGGTTGCCGTCGCTCGCCGCCTCGCGGATCGCCGTCGTAGGCCGCCAGAACGACCAGTGCGCCTTTTCGTCCCACACCGCGACGAACGCGTCGGCGGCGGTCATGTAGGTCTCGGCGAAGAGGCGCGCGTTGTCCACGATCGTGAGGCCGTGGGAGACGGAGAGCGAGTTGAGGATTCGGTTCCACGTCCTCGGCGGGTTCTCCATCCAGTACAGCGCTGCCTGCCCCTCGTCGGCCGATCGCGTCGTGCTGTTCACCGAGCCGAGCGACTTGACCTCGTCGAAGTCACGCGCGTACTTCTTGCTGGTCAGGTCGTACGGCCCGGACGACCGGAACTGCGACACCCGTTCGATCAGGAACGGCTTCACGTCCTTGACCCAGGCATTCGGGTCGCTCGTCCCGCCGGGCAGCGGGATCCGCCAGGCACCCGGCGCGAACCCCTCCACGAAACGGAAGGAGCCGAAGCGCCCGTCGGCCGTCCGTGAGGCGATCATCGCGGCGGCGGCCGCCTCGCCGACGGCGACGCCGCGGGTCTTCTCCGGCCCAGCCGGGATGCCGAGCAGCGTGGCGTCGTACAGCGCCTGGAGCGCGGACTGCTGCCCCGGGACGATGTTGAGGAGCACCTTGTAGGCCGCGGCCGCAGCGGCTGCGTCCTTCGAGTCCGTCGGCGTCGCAACCCGCGACGTGAGCAGGTAGCCCTCGTGGCCCCCGTCGATCGCGTTGACGGCGTCGTAGACGGCTCCCTGCACCATCGCCATGTGCAGCGTGGACACGTTGGGCGCCTGCGCGGCGGTGACGTAGAGCGCGTTCGCCGCATACTGGTTCCACTGCGTGACGGTGTCTGCGCAAGCGACCGCCGGAGCGGTCAGCACTGCGAGCGCCGCCAGCGCAGCGGCCAGCGTCGTTCTGAGCATCTCAACCTCCTGTTGATTGCCCAGAGCCTCGAACGTCGCCGCCTTGGAGTCCATGCGACATTCGTCGTATCTTTAGAGCCCGTGACGGAGTTTGTGAGAGGGGATGCGCAGCGCTTGCTGCGATTCGTTGCCGACGCCGAGTCGGTTGCCGGCGACGATCCGTTCAGCGGGGATTTCCTCGCCGAGCTCGGGCAGCTCGTCGAGGCGGACTGGATCAACTTCTGTGAGCTCGACCGGGTGCGTTGCCGAGACCTCCGAAGGGTGCGACGCACGGGGGACACCGACGACGAGGTGGAGACGGGCAACGCCTTCTGGGAGTTCGTGATTCACGAGCACCCCGTGTGTGCCGAGCACCAGCGAGGCAGCTTCCTCGCGCTGAAGCTCTCCGACTTCTTGAGCCGCCGGGAGCTCACCCGCTCGCGCCTCTACAACGAATGGTTCCGCCCGAATGGGATCCAGCACGAGCTGACCGTCCCGATCCCCTCACCTCTCTGGCACACGAAGACATTCCTCTTCGACCGGACGGGGACGCGCGACTTCACCGAGCGCGACCGGCTCATCCTGGATCTCCTGCAGCCGCACCTCGCCCGGATCTGGCAGGAAGCAAAGACGCGTCGACTCCTGGAGTCGATGCTCGAGGAGCTGGCCCAAGGGACGGAGAACGAGTCGCGCGGTGTCGTGTTCCTCGACGCGTTCGGCGACGTGGAGTTCGCCTCACCTCCGGCGCGCCGGCTCATCCGTGACTTCTTCGGCGCGGAGCTGGGCTCCCTCCTCCCGCCGGAACTGCAGGCGTGGTTCGCCGACGGGCCGAGCATGCTCGTGCTGCCGCAACCGCCGAGAAAGCTGACCGTCGAGCGGTCGGGTGATCGGCTGCTCCTGACCGAGACTCGTCCGGAGGTCGAGCTGACGAAACGAGAGCAGGAGGTGCTCTCGTGGGTCGCGCGTGGGAAGACGAACGCGGAGATCGCGCGACTGCTCTGGGTCTCGCCCGGAACGGTCCGCAAGCACCTCGAGAACGTCTACGCGAAGCTCGGCGTCAGCACGCGAACCGCGGCCGTCGCCCGCTTCCTTGGGCTGCTCGAGGCCGAGGCTTCCTGAGCTAGCTCCGCAATTCCGACGAGGCCCAGAGCACCGACAGGATCGGCGCCGCCACGACGAAGGCGAGCATGACAAGCGCCCGCAGTGTGTCCCTGGTTCCCATCGACCCTCCTGCATCGGCGCGCCGGCGCGGGAACTAAAGTCGTGCCCGTGAAGGAAGCAAGCTCGCAAGAGACCCCGTACGGCCGCTACATCACGTCCGACGGTTGGTTCGTCCTCAACCTTGGCGACGCGCTCGCCGTGCGCAACGACGAGAAGGGCGGCGCGACGTACCCGCTCGAGTCGCGCGAGTGGCCGTTTCGCGACGTCGGCGTCCGCGTGACCGTGCTCTCGCCGGGCGAGCCGAACGCGCTCTACCACTCGGAGGGCGTGCAGGAAGGGTTCCTCGTGTTGTCCGGCGAGGCCACGCTGGTCGTGGAAGAGGAGGAGCGTCCGCTCCGGCAGTGGGACTACTTCCACTGCCCGGCCGAGACCAGTCACGTGATCGTCGGCGCCGGCGAGGGACCGTGCGCGATCCTCATGCTGGGAGCGCGGCCCGAGGTCGAGACGCTGCGCTACCCGGTGAGCGAGGCGGCGGCGCACCACGGCGCCTCAGCGACGAAGGACACGGAGGACCCGGACGAGGCCTACGCGGACTGGCCCGGCGAGTACGTCCCGGTGCGCCTGCCGTGGCCGCCGGACGCGAGCTGACCTCCGGAGCGGTGGAAGCCGAGCTCCTGGCCTGGTCCCGCGCGAACGGCCACGACCTGCCCTGGCGCCGGCGGCGGGATCCCTACGCCGTCCTCGTCTCCGAGGTGATGCTCCAGCAAACGCAGGTGCCGCGCGTCGTGCCCCGGTTCGAGCGGTGGCTGGAGCGCTGGCCGACGGTCGAAGCGCTTGCCGCGGCCGGGCTCGACGAGGTGATCCGCGAGTGGCAGGGGCTCGGCTACAACCGCCGCGCGGTCAGCCTCCACCGGGCGGCGGTGCTCGTCGCCGAGCGCGGCTGGCCGGACGACCTGACCGAGCTTCCCGGCGTGGGCGAGTACACGGCTTCGGCGATCCGCAGGTTTGCCTTCGGCGACGATGTCCTGCCGGTCGAGACCAACGTGCTCCGAGTGATCGAGCGGACCGGAGCGAGCTTTTCGCCGGCCGCCGCCGAGGCGCTGATGGACCTGGGCCGAGAGGTCTGCCTGGCGCGGATACCGCGCTGCGACGTCTGCCCGCTCTCGTCAGCCTGCCCTTCTGTCGGACGCCGTTACGAACCGCTTCGCAAGCAGTCGCGCTTCGAGGGGTCGTTTCGCCAGCGCCGCGCGGAGACGCTGCGGCAGGTTGCCGAGGGTCACAGTTCCGGTCTTGACGCCGACGCTGTCGCCTCGCTCGAGCGGGACGGGCTCGTCGAGGTTCGCAGCGGCCTAGCCCGCCTGCCGGAGTAGCGCGACCGCCTGCGCGACGAGCCCTTCGCGCCGGCCGGTGAAACCAAGGTGGTCGGTGGTCGTGGCCCGCACGGAGATCCGCGCGGGCTCGACGGCCAGCGTCTCCGCCAGCCTGGCCCGCATCTCCTCGCGGCGGTCGGCGATGCGCGGCTGCTCGCCGATCAGGATGCAGTCGGCGTTCACGAGCTCGAACCCGGACGCCGTGACCTTTCCGTACGCGTTCCGGAGCAGGAGCAGGGACGAAACGCCACGCAGCATCTCGTCGTCGGACGGGAAGAGCGAGCCGATGTCCCCGAGGCCGGCTGCGCCGAGGAGCGCGTCGATCAGGGCATGGCTGACGACGTCGCCGTCGGAGTGGCCCGCGAGCCCGCGGTCGTCGTCGAACGTGATCCCGCCGAGCACGAGCGGGATCCCGTCGGCAAACGCGTGGGCGTCCACCCCGAGGCCGATGCGGAGCTCAGACAGCGAGGGCCTCCTCGAGCTCCTCCAGCGACCTGATGCGGATCGCCTCCGAGGGAGGCTCGTGCAGGTACCCCCACGGGCCGCGTCGCACGTGGACGGCCGTCATGCCGGCGGCGAGCGCGGGCTCGACGTCATTGTCTACGCGGTCCCCGACGTAGGCGATCTCCGTCGGGCTCAAGTCGACGGCCTCCGAGATCCGCTCGAAGAACTCCTGCGCCGGCTTCTCGACGCCCCAGCGCGCCGAGGATCCGAGCACCTCGACGTGGTCGCGGAGCAGCTCCTCGGTCTCCCGCGGCGTGTTGCCGACCGCCGCCACCCGCAGACCGCGCGACCGCAGCCGCTCGATCGCCGGCAAGGCGTCGGGGTAGAAATCCGGCTCGAGCCAGGTGGAGGCAGCAGGCTCGATGCCGAGGAGCTCCCAGACTCGACGGTGCTGCTCGCCCCGCGCCGCGAGACCGCCGAGGATGCCCATCAGCGTAAAGCGGGGGACGCCCGCAGCGTCCGCGGCGCGCTCCCACATCCCGGTCTCGTCGACGAGAGTCTCGCCGACGTCGAAGACGACCGCTTTCAGAGCCAGGCGGCCACCAGATCCAGGTCGGCCTGCTCCGTCACCTTGATCAGACGCCGGTCACCCGCGACGACCTTGACGCGGCCGCCCCTCGCCTCCACGAGGGCGGCGCAGTCGGTCGCCTCCGCGTCCTGCGTGGCGGCCGCCCGCAGCATTGGCCAGACGAACGCCTGCGGTGTCTGTGCGCCCACGAGGCTGTCGCGGTCGAGCGTCTCGACCACTCGGTCGCCGTCGACCCGCTTCACCGTGTCCGGGATGGGCACGGCCGGCACGGCGCCGTCCCATCCCTCGGGCAGCGCCGTCAGTAGGCGCTCGAGCACTTCCTCGGCGAGGACCGGCCGCGCGGCGTCGTGGACCAGGGCGACCGCAGCATCGTCCGGCACCTCGGCGAGCCCGGCGCGGACGGATGCGGCCCGCGTCTCCCCGCCGGTGACGACGGACTCGACCTTCCCGCACGCGAGCTCCTCGGCGAGGAGGATCACCGGCTCTTCCCAGTCCGGCGGCGCAACCACGACGATCGAGTCGATCCAGTCGGACGACTCGAGGCGCTCGAGGCTCTCCGCCAGCAGCGGACGTCCGTTGAGCTGCGCAAAGGCTTTGGGCCGGTCCAGTCCCAAGCGCTCGCCGCGACCCGCTGCGACGATGACGGCCCAGACCGACATCAGGCGGCGAGCGGCGTTACGCCGCGGCGCCGGCCTTCGCGCGCTTCTTCTTCGAGCCGACGTCGGAGACGAGCACGTCGTCGAGCCACTCGGCGGTCTCTTCCTCGTCCATGCCCTTCGCGTACATCAGCTCGCTGATCAGGATCTTCTTGGCCTTGACGAACATCTGCTTCTCGCCCGTCGAGAGCCCCTTGTCCCGGTCGCGCAGGGAGAGGTTCCGCACGACCTCGGCCAGCTCGAAGATGTCGCCCGTCTTCATCTTGTCGCGGTTGTGCTTGAACCGGCGGTTCCAGTTCTTCGGCATCGTCGTGCCGTTGCCGGTCAGCGCCTTGACGACTTCTTTGACGGTGTCCTCGTTGATGACCTTCCGCAACCCGACTTTCTCGGCGTTGTCGGCCGGCACGTTGACCGTCATGTCGTTGTGAAGGATCTGGATCGTCAGGTACTCGCGCTTCTCACCCAGCACCTCGCGCGACTCCTTCTTGACGACCGTGCCTGCCCCGTGGTGCGGATACACCACCTTGTCGCCGACCTTGTACAAGCCCGACCTCCCCGGTCAATCGATTACACACAACCGCCGGCGGGTGACGAAACCGCCGGCGAGGTAGGGCCAGTATAGCGAAAGCGGCCTGAAAAAGCCACTTTTTCCAGGGGTTTTACGGGTTGGTAACCAAAAATCCCTGCTAGCGCCGGGGTTCTCGCGCGGCTGCCTTCTGCGCAAGCGCAGCCCCGATCGCCTCCCTCAGCGTCTCGACCGGCCGAGCCTTCGCACGCCTCGTCGCATTGGTCGCGGCGGGGACGATCACGTCGGTGAGCCCGAGCTTCTCGCACTCCTCGAGTCGGCGCTCGGCCTGGGTCGCCGGCCGGAGCCGGCCCGTCAGGCCGATCTCGCCGAAGGCCGCGGTCCCGGCCGGCACCGCTGCGTCCTTCGCGGCCGACGCAATCGCGAGCGCGACCGCCAGGTCGGCGCCCGGCTCGTCGATCCGGAGGCCGCCGGCGACGTTGACGAAGACGTCGGCCGACCCGAGCGGAATCCCGCCGTGCCGACCGAGGACGGCCACGATCATCGCGAGGCGCTTCGGGTCGACGCCCGTGCCGACGCGCCGCGGCATCGCCAGGTCGGTCGGCGAGACGAGCGCCTGGATCTCGAGCAGCAGCGGCCGCGTGCCCTCGAGGGCACAGGCGACGGCAGAGCCGATCTCCTCCTCTCTGGCGGCGCCGAAGAGCTGCGAGGGATCCGGAACGCCTACCAGGCCGGTGCCCGTCATCTCGAAGACGCCGAGCTCGTTGGTCGAGCCGAAGCGGTTCTTGGCGGCCCGCAGGACGCGATGGGCGTGGTAGCGGTCGCCCTCGAACTGAAGCACGCAGTCCACGAGGTGCTCCAGCACACGTGGCCCTGCGACGGCGCCGTCCTTCGTCACGTGGCCGACGAGGAAGAGCGCAACGCCTGCCTCCTTCCCGACGCGCAGCAGGCGCGCCGACGCTTCCCTCACCTGCGAGACGGAGCCCGGCGCGGAGCCAACCTCGGACGACCAGAGCGTCTGCACCGAGTCGATCACACAGACGGCGGGCCGCTCGGCCTCGAGCGTGGCGCAGATTGCGTCCAGATCGGTCTCCGCCAGGATCTCCACCCGCTCGGCTCCGCCCAGCCGCGCCGCACGGAGCTTCACCTGCGCCGCGGACTCCTCACCGGTCACGAGCAGCGCGCGCCGGTCCTTCGACATGGCTGCGAGCGCCATCAGCAGAAGGGTGGACTTCCCGACGCCGGGCTCGCCGCCTACCAGCACGAGTGAGGCCGGCACAAGGCCGCCGCCCAGCACGCGATCGAGCTCGGACACCCCCGTCGGCATCCGCTCGGCCTCCTCGGCCTCGACCTCGACGAGCTTCAGGAGCGGGCGGGCCGCAGCTCCCTTCCCGTTCGCCGGCGCCGGAGCGGACTCCTCGACGAGCGTACCGAAGCTGCCGCAGCCCGGGCACCGGCCGAGCCAGCGTCCGGTGGACCGACCGCATTCGGAGCAGGCGAACTTGAGGGCAGGCTGGGCCACGCCTCCACCCTAGGGCCGTAGACGGACGGTCTTCGTCACGAATCCGCAACGAATCCGTAATGACTGTCGCCGAGAATCGCAGCATGAGACTTACAGTCACGATCGGCGCCCTGGCGGCAGTGTCCGCGCTCCTGCTCACCGCGTCCGGAACGGCGGCAAGCTCGCCGCGGATCGTCTTCCGCATCGTCCACCTGACGACTCCCAAGCGGCCGCCCGAGCTCTGGTCGGTGCTCCCGTCCGGGGCCGATCGGCGACTGCTGGTCCGCGGCGGCGAGCAGGCGGCCTGGTCGCCGAGCCGAAAGCGGATCGCCTTCAGCGGCGCCGGCATCCTCGGCCGCGAGGGCATCTGGGTGACGAACGCCGACGGGACCGGGCGGCGCCGCCTCACGCGCGCGGCCGGCGACGGCGGCCCGACGTGGAGCCCGGACGGGCGACAGATCATGTTCCGCCGCTCGGGGCTCGCCAGTTTCGACCTCTGGATCGTTCCCTCCGCCGGCGGAGTCGCGAAGCCGTTCCTCGCCACGCCGGTCGCCAACGAGCTGGATCCGGACTGGTCGCCCGACGGGAGGCGGCTCGCGTTCCAGAGCTCGCGCGGCGGGTCGATCCAGATCTGGGTCCTCGACATCCGCACGAAGCACGCCCGCAGGCTCACGAACGGCCCGCTGTCGTTCTCTCCGGACTGGTCGCCGAGCGGGAAACGGATCGCGTTCGCCAGCCGGGGGCGGATCGGAGTCATGGACGCCGACGGGCGGCACCGGCGGACGCTCCCGAGCGGCTCCCCGAACAGCGCCGACGACCCGGCGTGGTCGCCCGACGGCAAGCGGATCACGTTCCAGCGCGGCGGCCAGGTGCTCTCGATGCGCGCCGACGGCCGCGACCGCCGCTACGTCACGCGCGCCCTCTGGGGAACGAACGGCGAGCCGGACTGGTAGGCCGACACCGGAGGGGCTCGTCAAAGCGTTGGACGACGATCAGAGCGCGTTTCTGCCCTGGCGGCCGGCGCGCACGACGATGCTGCCGACGACCTTGTCGTGCAGCGCCTGGTTCTTCGAGTCCCAGAGCGGCCAGAGGTAGTCCAGGACAATCGGCAGGAAGAAGAATCCGAAGACGACCATGATTCCGTAGCGGCCGAACGCCCTGCCGTAGCCGATCGACCCGCCCGTCTGCTCGCTGATGACCCTGATCTTGGCCGCACGCTTGCCGTACGTCTGGCCGCGCTCGTTGCCGTGGAGCACCGTGAAGTAGACGAACGGAAGCAGCAGGGTGACGACGTACGCGATGCCGAGCACCGCCCACGCGCCGCTCGAGTCGTCGGGATCGATCGCGAAGATCACGCCGAGGATGATCGCGAGCGGGATCAGGAGGATCAGGGTGTCGAGCAGGTAGGCCCCGACCCGCGAGAGCCACGACGCGTAGGCAGCCTCTCCCGTCGTGGGCGCGGCGAGCGCCTCTCGCTCCGCCGCCTCCTCGGGGTACGAGGGGAGCTCGGTCACCACGCCGTATTCTCCCGCCGGTGGCGGACGGCGAAGCTCCTCTCAACGTCTGGGATTACGAGCGACTGGCGGAGCAGAAGCTCGACGCCGGCTCGTTCGGGTACTTCGCCGGCGGCGCCGGCGACGAGCACACCGTCCGCGGCAACCTGGCCGCGTTCGACCGCTGGCGGCTGAGGCCGCGCGTGCTCGTCGACGTCGGCGAGGTCTCCGCCGCGACGACCGTGCTCGACACGGAGCTGTCGATGCCGATCCTCACCGCACCCGTGGCGTACCAGCGCATGGCGCATCCCGACGGCGAGGTCGCCGTCGCGCGGGCCGCAGCCGCCGCCGGCACGCTCATGTGCCTCTCGTCCTTCGCCACCTCCGGCCCGGCCGACGTCGCGGCGGCCGGTCCGGGCGACCGCTGGTTCCAGCTCTACTGGCACCCGGACCGCGGCATCACCACCGAGATGCTCGAGCGGGCGCGTGACGCCGGGTTCTCGGCCGTGGTGCTGACCGTCGATCTTCCGGTGCTCGGGAAGCGCGAACGCGACCTGCGCACCGGGTTCTCGCTCAAGCCTGAGTACCGGCTGGAGGTTTACACCTCCGCGCTCGGCGACCTCGGCGTGATCACGCCCGCCTCGGCGGCGCGGCTCGTGAACCCGAACCTGACCTGGCGCGACCTCGAGTGGCTCCACGACGCAGCCGGCCTGCCGGTGGTGGCGAAGGGGATCCTGACCGCCGAGGATGCACTGCTCGCAGCGGAGCACGGCTGCGCCGCCGTCGTCGTCTCCAACCACGGCGGCCGGCAGCTGGACCGGGCCGTCGCCTCGCTCGACGCGCTGCCCGAGGTCGTCGAGGCCGTCGGTGAACGGGTGGAGGTGCTGATGGACGGCGGGATCAGGCGCGGCACTGACGTCGCGATTGCGCTCGCCCTTGGCGCCCGCGCCGTGCTGGTCGGAAGAGCGGTGACGTGGGGCCTCGCGGTGGGCGGCGAGCCCGGCGCGCGCCACGTTCTCGAGCTACTGCGGGACGAACTCGTGCTCGCGCTCGCGCTCCTCGGCTGCCCGAGCCCCGACGCCGTCGGCCGCGGCCACGTCGTCGCGGCCCCGCCGGGCGGCTGACGCCAGGAGCAGCCCAGCCAGGATCGCGACGACCCCGACGAGCTGGAGCAGGGACGGGCTCTCGCCGAGCAGCAGGGCGGCGAAGAGCACCGAACAGACCGGCTGGAGGGTCAGCAGTACCGAGGTCACGACCGCCGGGAGCCGTGGCAGCGACACCGTGATCAGCAGCCAGCCGAGCACCTGAGAGGAGAGGGCGAGCAGGAGGAGCCAGCCCTGGGCCGAGACCGAGGGCCAGAAGTCAAGGTCGCCGAGCGCGAGTCCGATCGGGATCGTCAGGAGTGCGGACGCGAGCGTGGCGTCGAACAGCGGGCCGGCGACGCGACGCCGCGAGCTGTGGCGAAGGGCAAGCAGGAACCCGGTGTAGGCGACACCCGTCAGGAGGCCGAAGATCACGCCGAGAGTCGGGTCCTCGCCGTAGGCGCCCTGCTCGAAGGCACCCGAGATCAGGACGACGCCGGCCATCGCGAGCGGAATCGCGACCAGCATCTCCCTCGCCGGTCGCTCCCGGAACATCATCCACGCGACGAGCCCGACGAGGACGACCTGCGTGTTCCCGAGCACCGTCGCAAGACCAGCGCCTACGTACTCCACGGACCGGTGCCAGATCACGAGGTCGACGGCCAGGAAGGCCCCGGCCAGCCACGCCCAGGCCCGCGCCCGCAGCGGCCGCCGTCCGAAGCGGCCGTCCTCCCACCACGCGAGGACGAGGAGCGGCGGCAGCGCGTAGGCGCAACGGAAGAACGCCCCGGTGTCGGGCGAGACATCGGCGAGCCGGTACAAGATCGCCGAGAAGGCGATTGGCAGCGTCCCGGCGAGCGCGAAGAGCGCCGGCCGTCCTGCTACTGCGCTTCGGGCTCTAGCGCTCGGAGTCGTCCGAGGGGGGGTCGTCGTCGCCGGACTCGCCCTTCGGCTCGTCGCCGGCGGGCACGGTCACACGGTCCTCGGCGGGCGGAGCGCCCGGGATGATCGTGAGGTCGACCTCGTCATCCGAGTCGGGCTTGCGGTTGACGAGGATCGTCGAGCCGGGCTCGATCGACCGCCCGAGGACGAAGTCCGCGAGCGGATCCTCGATGTAGCGCTGGATCGCGCGCTTGAGCGGGCGGGCGCCCATGGTCGGGTCGTAGCCCTTCTCGACCAGCAGGTCCTTCGCCTCGTCCGTGAGCTTGATGTCGGTCTCATGCTCAGCCATCTGGTTCTCGAGCCGCTTCATCAGCAGGTCGACGATCGTCAGGATCTCCTCGCGCGTGAGCTTGTGGAAGACGTTGACCTCGTCGATCCGGTTGAGCAGCTCGGGCCGGAAGACCTTCTTCAGCTCGCCCATGATCCGGTCCTTCATCTCCTCGTAGGAGAGGCCGGTGTCGTCGCCGAGCGAGAAGCCCAGGGTCTGGTTCTTCGAGATCGTGGCCGCGCCGATGTTCGAGGTCATGATCACGATCGTGTTCCGGAAGTCGACCTTGCGCCCCTGGGCGTCGGTGAGCTTCCCGTCCTCGAGGATCTGCAGGAGGATGTTGAACACGTCCGGGTGCGCCTTCTCGATCTCGTCGAGGAGGACGACCGAGTACGGCTTGCGGCGGACTGCCTCGGTGAGCTGGCCGCCCTCGTCGTAGCCGATGTAGCCCGGGGGCGAGCCGACGAGCCGGGACACGGAGTGCTTCTCCATGTACTCCGACATGTCGACCTGGATAATCGCGTCCTCGTCGCCGAATAGG
>Ga0307319_10000122_pt1 | contig 23760 bp, 30 predicted proteins | sample ER_DNA_368_FD_194491 | JGI IMG/M metagenome (GOLD analysis project Ga0307319, IMG submission 194491) | Bulk soil microbial communities from the East River watershed near Crested Butte, Colorado, United States - ER_DNA_368 | ecosystem: Environmental > Terrestrial > Soil > Floodplain | place...
GCGCTCGGAGATGGCCGCTGCGCTGCTCCGCTCAGCGGGATTCGAGGCCGAGAACTACGCAGGCTCCTGGCACGAGTGGTCTCAGCGGAAAGCCTGATCGAAGAACGCGTTCGCGAGGGCGCGGCCGAGCTCGTTCCAGCGGCCGACGGGCTCGAGCGGGATCGGCGGCGCCGAGCCGTCCGATGCGGCTCTCCACGCCTCGAGCATCTCGTGCGTCACCTCCGGGTGGAACTGGACTCCCCAGGCCGCCTCGCCGACGCGGAAGGCCTGCGCGCAGGCCGGGCTCTCCGCCAGCAGGACCCCGCCGGGCGGGACGTCGAACGCGTAGCTGTGCCATTCGAAGGCCTCGAAGCGCTCGGGTAGAGCGCCGACCACGGGGTCGGCTGCGCCTTCGGATGTGAGCTCGATCTCGAACCAGCCGATCTCCGGGCGCGAGGCGGGCCCCACGTGCGCGCCGGCAGCCCGGGCGAGGAGTTGGCCGCCGAGGCAGACTCCCATGAGCGGCTGGCCGTGGTCCAGCGCCTCCCGCATGAGGTCGTGCTGGCCCGTGAGCCAAGGGTGCCTGTCCTCCTGGTCGACGTGCATCGAGCCGCCGAAGATGACGAGCGCGTCGAAGCTCTTCGGCGCCTCGGGCGGCGGCCCTTGCGAGACATTCCACTCGAGCAGCTCATCGCCGCGCTCTCGAACGACCTCCGCGAAGAGACCGGCCGGGCCGTCGCGCTCGTGGGTCAGGCAGAGGACGCGCACGGCGCGAGTCTAGGGAAGAAGGTCGGCCGCAGAGCCGTCCTGTTCGCATCAGCGGGCCAAGGAGAGGACGATGCAGCACGGACGGAACAGGAAGCTCAAGGCTCTGGCGGCCGCGCTCGCAGTTGCGGCCCTCGCCGCCCCGGCGACGCAGGCGTCGATCGACACCGACGCGAGGCACCAGGCGCTCGTCGACAAGGTTCAGCAGGCGCAGGTGGACGCCCGTCATCAGGCTCTGCTCAGGCACGGCGAGCAGGGGCCCTTCGTCTACGTGACGAGAGGGACACACCAGGTGACTTCGAGCGGCGGCACCGACTGGGGCAACGCCGGCATCGGCGCGGGCGCCGCGTTCGGCGTCGTCCTCATCGCCGCAGCCGGCGCGTTCGTCGGCCGCAAGAAGCTCGTCAGCGCCTGATCTCAGCGCGTCGCTGCCCGGCGCAGCGCTTCCTGGAGCTCCTGGGCCGCAGGTCCCGGGGCTCCCGCGCCGATCGGGCGGCTGTCGATCTCGACCACCGGCATCACCTCGCGGATCGAGGAGGAGGTGAAGGCCTCGTCGGCGGCGACGAGGTGTTCGAGGGGGAAGACGCCTTCCCGCACCTCGCGGCCGGCCGCGGCAGCCTCCTCCAGGAGTGCCGCGCGGGTCACGCCCGCGAGGATCCCGAGCTCGAGCGCGGGGGTGTAGAGGACGTCGTCGTAGCGCCACCAGACGTTGGTGACCGGCCCTTCGAGAACGACGTCGCCGGAGCCGAGGAAGACCGCGTCGTCCGCGCCGCGGCGCTTGGCCTCCGCCTCGGCCGCCATGTTCACCGCGTAGCTCGTCGACTTCACGCCCCCGAGTAGCCAGGGGGAGCTCGCGCGAAGCTCGGCGTCCAGGCCGAGCTGAATCGAGACGAGGCTGATCCCGCGCTCGCGCAGCTCGTCCAATCCCTCGGGAAGCGTGCTCACCATCGCGACTTGCGTCGGGCTTCCCGCTCCGTCGCGGCCCGGCGTGACGAAGAGGCGGAGCATCGCGTCCGGCGCGGCTGCGCCCTGGAGCGCGAGCGCCGCCAGCCGGCTCAGCTCCTCCGTGTCGATCCGGCCGATCTCCACCCTGGCAGCCGAGCCCGCCAGGCGCGTCAGATGCTCGTCGAGCTTGAACGGGCGGCCGCCGTAGACGCGCGTCGTCTCGAAGGCAGCACGGCTGCGCAGGAACGCCTCGTCGTCGACGTGCAGGATCGGCTCGTCGGGGTCGACGAGGCCGCGCCCGCCCACCGCGAGGGCGATGAGGGTCACGTGGCCGCGGGCTCCTCGACGGGAGCGCCGACGGCGCTGAGGAGGGGCCGCGCCTTCACCCACGACTCCTCGATCTCCTCATGCGGATCGGAGTCCCAAACGATCCCTCCGCCGACCCAGAGGTGGATGCGCTCGTCCATGACCGCGAAGGTGCGGATCGTGAGCGCGAGCTCGAGATCGCCGTTCGGCCAGATCCGGCCGAGCGCGCCCATCGACGCGCCGCGGCCGACAGGCTCGAACCCAGCGATGTGGTCGAGAGCGGAGATCTTCGGTGCGCCGGTGACCGAACCTCCCGGGAAGGTCGCCTCGAGAACGTGGGCGAGACCGATCTCCGGCCTGAGGCGGCCCTCGACCGTCGTGACGAGGTGGGCGACGCCCGCGAGCTGGTGCTCGGTCATCAGGTCGGGCCAGCGGATCGAGCCCGGCTCGCAGATCCGGGAGAGGTCGTTGCGCTCGAGGTCGACGATCATCACGTGCTCGGCAGCGTCCTTTTCCGACTCCTGCAGCTCCTCGGACGCGCCGAGCGGCCGCGTCCCCTTGATCGGCTTCGTCCAGATCCGGTCGCCGCGCCGGGCGAGGAAGAGCTCGGGCGAGGCGGACACGATCGTCCAACCGTCCCCGGAGAGAGGCCAGGGGTGCAGGGGGTTGAGGGGGTCGAGCGCCGGGGCGATGCCCTCGGGGTCCCCTTCGAAGGACGCCGACATGTGCTGGACGAGGTTGACCTGGTACACGTCGCCCCGCTCGATCGCCCCCTTCACCGCTTCGACGGCCGCGGCGTAGGCGTCGTCGTCCCACGTCCGGCTCCACTCGCCGATGCGGAAGGCGCCTGCGGTCAGGCCGGGCTCGAGCTCGGGCCGTGTCCGGCACGCGGCGAGCGGGAGCGGGCAGGGCTCGGGAGGATCGGGGTGCTGCCCGCGCCGAAGCGTGCTCGAAAGCCCGTAGCCGAGATAGAGGTCGGCGACCACGTCTTCGGCCCGGCCGCCGAAGAACCCTGCGGCGCGAAGGTAGTCCTCGATAGCAGCGAACGCGCCGTTGGGCGAGTGCAGCTCCAGCACGTGCCGAACGCTACCCGGTACCGCTCCTAGAATCCTGGCGTGGACTCGCGGCCCATCGGCATCTTCGACTCCGGCGCCGGAGGCCTGACCGTCCTCCACGAATGCCTTGTCACGCTGCCGCACGAGGACTTCCTCTACCTCGGGGACGGAGCGCGCTGCCCGTACGGTCCGCTGCCGCGCGACGAGATCCGCCGCTTTGCCCACGAGATCGCCTCGTATCTGGAGGATGCGGGCGTCAAGCTGATCGTCGCGGCCTGCAACTCCGCGACCGCCGCAGCGCTGCCACAGCTCCAGGAGAAGCTCCAGGTCCCTGTGATCGGCGTCCTCGCCCCCGAGGCCCACGCGGCCGTGCAAGCCACCAGGAACCGCAGGATCGGCATCCTCGCCACCGAGGCCACCGTGGCGAGTGGCCGCTACGAGGAGGCCGTGCATGCGCTCGACGCGGGCGCCCACGTCATCTCCACCGCCTGCCCTCGGCTCGTGCCGCTGATCGAGTCCGCTGCGCCGACCGACGAGATCGACGCAGCCGTGCGCGAGTACGCCCAGCCGCTGAAGGCCGCAGAGGTGGACACCGTCATCCTCGGCTGCACGCACTACCCGCTGATCAAGCCGGTTTTCGAGCGCGTCTTCGGCCGCAGGACGACGCTGATCTTCTCCGCGGTCGAGACGGCGCGCGAGGTGGCCGAGACGCTGGAGCGGAAAGGGATCGAAAACGACCCGGCCCGCGAGGGGCGCTCGCGCTTTCTGACGACTGGCCCCTTGGACGAGTTCCGCGCGCTCGGGGAGCGCTTCCTCCAGCTGCCTCTCGCGGAGGTGGAACGGGTGGCAATCCGCGACCTCGAACTGGCGGCGGCCTGATGCGCGAAGGCAGGCGACCCGACGAGCTCCGGCCGATCGACGTCGTCCCGGACTTCGTCGAGCAGGCGGACGGCTCAGTGCTGATCTCGTTCGGGAAGACGCGGGTCCTCTGCACCGCGACGATTGAGGAGGGCGTGCCGCGATGGCTCGTCGGAAGCGGGCGCGGCTGGATGACCGCTGAGTACGGAATGCTTCCCGCCTCGACCGGAGAGCGCAGCACGCGCGAGGCCCGCGCCGGCCGGCAGGGCGGCCGCACCGTGGAGATCCAGCGCCTCGTCGGCCGCTCCCTCCGCGCGGCCTACGACCTCGAGAAGCTCGGCGAGCGCACGATCTGGCTCGACTGCGACGTCATCCAGGCGGACGGTGGGACGAGGACGGCCGCGATCAGCGGCGCCTGGATAGCGCTTGCCCGGGCCGCGAGGCGCAAGGGACTTCCGGCTCCGATGGAGCGCGTCGGCGCGATTTCCGTGGGGATCGTCGAAGGGGAGCCGCTCCTCGACCTGGACTACGGTGAAGACTCGACCGCGGACGTCGACATGAACGTCGTCATGCGCGGCGACGGCCGGCTGATCGAGGTGCAGTCCACGGCCGAGCGGAACGCCTTCACGCGCGAAGAGCTCGACCGCCTCATCGACCTCGCCGCCGCAGGGATCGAGCAAATCTTCGGAATCCAGTCGAAGGCGGCCGCGTGATCCCCGACATCTCCATTGGCGAGATCGCGCTCCGGCTCGTCGTGGCCGCCGCGCTGAGCGGGCTGGTCGGGCTCGAGCGCGAATGGCGGGAGCGAGCCGCGGGCCTGCGGACGCACATGCTCGTCGGCGTCGGCTCCGCGCTCTTCACCCTCATCTCCGCATACGGCTTCAACGACTTCCTGATCGGCGGCTCGAACGTCGTCCGCGCCGACCCGTCCAGGATCGCGGCGCAGATCGTCACGGGCATCGGCTTCCTCGGCGCGGGCGCGATCATGCGCCAGGGTCTCAACATTCGAGGGCTCACGACCGCCGCCGGGCTCTGGGTCGTGGCCGCGATCGGGATGGCTGTCGGCGCCGGCTACTACGCGGGCGCACTCCTCGGGACCGGGGTCGTGCTCTTCGGCCTCGGGCCCCTCCGTTGGGCGGAGGGCTATGTCGTCGCTCGGCGCCGGGCGGCCGGCCGCCTTGAGGTCGACCTGCGTCCCGACCAGCCGCTCGCTCCCGTGCTCGCGATCCTGGAGACGCGGCGCGCCAAGGTGGAGCGAATCCAGCTCGAGGAGGCGGGCGATGAGGGCCGGGAGCTCCGGCTCGAGGTCGTTCTCCCGGCCTCGGTCTCGGGCCGCGAGGTGGTCGAGCACCTGTCACAGCTGGACGAGGTTCTGGCCGTCCGTTGGGACGAGTAGAAGCGATCTTCGCGTCGCGGAACGAGGGTAAGCTCCGCGAGCTGCGCGTGCTCCTGCCCGATTGGGAGATCGAGCCGCTCGGCGACGTCGAGATGCCCGACGAGACCGGCGCGACCTTTTACGAGAACGCAGCGGCGAAGGCCCGCTTCGCCCAGAGCGTCGAGCCCGGCCGCTGGACCATCGGCGAGGACTCGGGCCTCGAGGTCGACTGGCTCGGCGGAGTGCCCGGGATCCGCTCGGCCCGCTACGCGGGCGAAGCGGCGAGCGACGAGGAGAACGTCGCGAAACTCCTCGAAGCGCTCGGCGGGACCGAGCGCGAAGACCGCAGTGCCCGCTACGTGTCCGAGCTCGTCGTCCTCGCGCCGGATGGCCAGGAGCTCCGCGGCACGGGCACTCTCGAAGGCGAGATCGCAACCGAGCAGAAGGGCTCCGAAGGATTCGGATACGACCCCGTGTTCGTCCCGACGGGCGAGAGCCGCACCGTCGCGGAGCTGGGGAACGAGTGGAAGCGGGCGCACAGCCATCGAGCCGCTGCGACACGTGCTCTGGCCGCAGGGGTAGGCGAAGCGCCCGGGGAGATGTAGATTCCGCGCGTGCGCTTCCCGCACGACACGAAGGTCGACGCGCTCGCGAAGGCACCTCTCTTTGCCGCGCTCTCCAGACAGGAGCTCGGCGAGCTCGCCAAGGCGACCGAGGACCTCGAGGTCGAGGAGGGCAAGACTCTCACGCGCGAGGGCGATCTCGGGCGCGAGTTCTTCGTCATCGTCGACGGCGACGTCTCGGTCACGCAGGACGGGAACGAGATCAGGCGTCTTGGCCCGGGCGACTTCTTCGGCGAGATCGCCCTGATCTATGACACCGCGCGCCGCACCGCCACGGTGACCGCCGCTTCGCCGCTCCGCTTCTTCGTCCTCACTCGCCAGTCCTTCCGCAGTCTCCTCGAGCACCAGCCCGAGATCGAGGAGAAGGTCATGGCCGCGCTCGAAGAGCGGCTCGCTGCCGACTAGGCCGTCCCCGCCGTCTCGAGCTCCTCCGTCGCCGCGCGCCCGTAGCGGAACCACCAGTTGACCTCGGCTCCGAGGACGAGCACGTTCGCCATCAGGTAAAGCCAGAACAGCAGGAGCACGAGGCCGCCGAAGGCCTGCAGCGTGACGAGGTCGCCACTCGTCAGGCGGACAAATGCGGGCAGAGCCTGGAAGCTCGCCTGGAGGAGCACCGTCGCGAAGACCGCTCCCGGGAAGGTCTCGCTCCACGTGAGCGCTGCGTTCGTGAGCAGGTTGTAGAGCGTCCAGACGAGCCCGAAGATGAGCGCGGTCGAGACGGCGAGCGCGTAGACGTAGGAGAGGACGCCGCCGGCGACCCCCGTGTTGTGGATGAGGTCGACGCCAACGGAGCCAACCACGAGCGCGACGAAGAGCACGGCGAGGGAAGAGGCGACGAGCGCGAGCACCAGGAGCTTCTGGCGCACGAAGGAGCGGTTCGGGAGCCCGTAGACGATGTTGAACGCGGACTCGAGAACGCTGAAGAAGCCGAGCGAGCCCCAAAGTAGCGCGATGCCGCCGATGATCCCGATCGACGTGGCCTGGTCCTGAATCGAGCGGACGACGCTGAGGAGGCGGTCGACCGAGCTCGCGGGGAAGGCGCGCCGCAGTTCCTCGACGAGGTAGCTCGATTCCGTTTGCTGCCCGGCAAGCGCGGTCAGCGAGAGCGCGAGGAAGAGGAGGGGAACGAACGAGAGGAGCGCGAAGTACGCGATCATCGCCGCGAGATGCGTTCCACGGTCTGCGAGGAACTTGGAGACTATGCGATACACGCCCGCCGGAGTGTAGGTCGCGCTCGTGATGGTCAAGCCCCGGGCCTGTGGTAGCTTCCCCCCGCATGGACGCGGCGCAGGCTCTCGCCGATCTCACCGAGATCTCCGCGCAGATCGAAGCGGCGGTTCTCGCCGACCACGACGGGTCGGTCGTCGCCTCGACGCTCGGCGACGAGGCAGCCGCGAAACCGTTCGCGGAAGCCGCCGCCGAGCTCCTCGCGGCCGCCGACGAAGTCCGCACCGAGCCGGGCTCTGATCCCCTCGTCCAGGTCGAGGGCGCGGCGCTCGACGGCTCCGTCTTCGTCGCCAAGGACGACCGGCATCTCGTCGCCGCGGTGACGAAGCCGAGGCCGACCGTCGGTCTCGTCTTCTATGACCTGAAGACGTGCCTGCGGATGCTCGAACGCGAGGAGGAGGCAAAGGCCGCCAAGGCGACCAAGACCGCCACACGCCGCCGCACGACCACGAAGAAGACCGAGGAGGCCGAGAGTGAAAGCTCGTAGCGCCGTCGGGCTCCTCGCAGCGGGGGCCGCGCTTGCCGGTGCGATTGTCTTCGTCCGGACGAAGTCGCAGTCCGAGCGCGAGCATGTCGACGTCTACTTCGCCGACGGCTCGATGGTCTCGCTCGAAGCCGGCTCCGCCGACGGGGACAGGCTTCTTCCACTCGCCCGCCGCGCTCTCGCGTCGGCGCGGGGATGACGGACGCAGAGCTCGCAGGCCTCCTCCGCGAGCACGCGCTTCTCGAGGGGGACTTCGTTCTGCGCTCGGGGCGCCGCTCAAGCTACTACCTGGACAAGTACCGCTTCGAGACGAGACCCGATCTCCTGAAGGAGCTCGGCGAGCGGATCGCCGCCCGCGTGCGCGAGTCGGCCCCGGATGCACGGCGTCTCGCCGGGCCCGAGCTCGGCGCCGTCGCGCTCGCGGCGTCGGCCTCGCTCGCCGGAAGCCTCCCGTTCCTCATCGTCCGGAAGGAAGCGAAGGAGTACGGAACCGAGCGGCGTATCGAGGGCGAGTTCGAGGCGGGGGAAGAGGTCTGTCTCGTCGAGGACGTGGTCACGAGCGGGGGCGCCGCGGAGCAGGCTGTCGAGGCCCTCCGGGAGGCCAGGCTCGTGTGCCGGACAGCGGTCTGCGTGGTCGATCGGGAGGAGGGTGGGGCCGACGCGCTCGCGCGCAAAGCGGTCCGCCTCGTGCCGATTTTTACGGCCTCGGACATCCTGCCGGGCTGAAAAGACCCGCAAACCCGCATGGTTGCGTGCTATCAGGCGTTGCTGTTAGGGTCCTCGCGGTTCTTAAGCTAATGAACGTTGACGGAAGGAGAGGGCAGTGACAAAGGCCGAGTTCACCGACAAGGTGGCAGCGAAGAGCGGGCTCTCGAAGCGGGATGCAACGAAGGCGGTCGACGCATTCCTCGATTCGATCACCGAGGCTCTCAAGGGCGGCGAGCAGGTGGCGTTCACGGGCTTCGGCAAGTTCTCGCCTCAGCATCGCAAGGAGCGGCAGGGCGTGAACCCCCGCACCGGCCAGAAGGTGACGATCCCCGCGGCTCGTGTTCCGAAGTTCTCCGCCGGTAGCCAGTTGAAGCAAGCGCTCAAGCAGTAACACCCCTCCTTCCGGTGAAACTCCGACGGGGGCCCACGAGGGCCCCCGTCTCTCGTTCCGGCCGGTGCGTGTGCGAACATATGTTCGCATGGAGGCGCAACTCACCTTCGGTGCCGCCGACCGGCTGGTCGACCTCGTCGAGGAGCGGCGCGCGCCCGTCGCAGCCGAGGAGGCAGCGCGCGCGCTGTTCGCGCTCGCCTTCGCACCGGCGGGCCTTGCACACAGCCTCCTCGACGACGTCGTGAGCGGCGACTCGCGACTCGCGTGGCGAGGGTCGGCGGTCGCGCTCGCGAACGACCCGACGGAGCAGCTGCCGCTCGAAGCCGCTCGGTACGTAGTGGTGGATCTGGAGACGACTGGACTCCGGCCCGGCCGTGCCGGGATCTGCGAGATCGGAGCGGTCCGGCTCGAGGGCCTGACGCATGCAGGCACGTTCCAGACGCTGGTCGATCCCGGGGTTCCGCTTCCCCCGGTCGTCACCTCGCTGACGGGGATCGAGGACCGAGACCTCGCGGGCGCTCCGTCGCCCGTGTTGGCCGTCCAGCGCTTTCTCGACTTCGCGTCGGGGGCGGTCCTCGTCGCGCACAACGCGCGCTTCGACATTGGCTTCCTCGACCGCGAGGTGGAGCTCGTCGAGGGCCGCCGGCTTGCCGCGCCGGTCATCGACACGGTCGGGCTGGCGCGACGCCTATTGGCCGGGCGTGTCGCGCGTGCCAGCCTGAGCTCCCTGTCGCACTTCTTCGGGACCTCGACGCGGCCGTGTCACCGCGCGCTTCCCGATGCCGAGGCGACCGCGGAGATCCTCCTGCGGCTGATCGGCCTCGCCCAGGAACGAGGCGCCCGGACCGTCGCCGACCTCGGCCGGCTCGCGGCGCCGCGCACGCGCCGTGTTTACGACAAGCGCGCGCTCGCGTTCGGTGCGCCGTCATCCCCCGGTGTCTATCTCTTCGTGGGAAAGGGGGAGCAGATCCTCTACGTGGGCCGCGCGCGCAACCTGCGGGAGCGACTGCGCTCGTACTTTCGGAGCGACAGGCAGCGTCCCGCGGTGGAAGCCGCTCTCGCGGCGGTCGAGCGCATCGAGTGGCGCGTCCTCGGCTCCGAGCTCGAGGCGGCGCTCGAGGAGCTGCGGCTGATCCGCGAAGAGCGGCCGCCCGCAAACGCGCGCTCGTCGCGCCCGGACCGCTACCTCTACTTCGGGCGGCGAGCGGACCGGATCGTGGTGAGTTCGACGCCGTCCACGCTCGGGCCCATCCGGAGCCGCCGCCGGGCCGAGCTCGCAGCGCGGGCGCTGCAGGGCGCGAGCGAGAGCGAGCTCGCGATGCTCTCTTCGGGAGGGCCGTTGCCTCGGCTCCGCGCGAAGCTCCGCGACCTTGCGGAGCGCCTCCGCTACGAGGACGCTGCGCGGCTCCGCGACCGCATCTCCGCGCTTGAGCAGGTCGTGGAGGACCTGGCCGAGCTCGAACGGCTCCGCGCTGCCCAGCTGTGCCTTCTTGCGCCCGCCGTCGAGCCGGGCTTTCGGCGCGCCTTCTTCGTGTCCGGCGGACGGGTGGCGGCCGTCCGCACGCTGCCGGGCGGACCGGCCGCGCGCATCGAGCTGGAGGCGGGACTGGCGGAGGCTCGCGCCGGGGAGGACTCGCTCGCGCCCGAGGACGCCGACGAGCTCCTCCTGATCGGCTCGTTTCTCCGCCGTCCTCCGCCCGAGCTGGAGGTCGCGCGCATGGCCGACCTCGAACGTGGGTATCTCCCCGTCGATGAGCGAGCAGCCGCCGATGCCGGAGACGCCCGATGAGGACCTGCGCCAGGATCCGGGGATCCCCGACGGGGCGCCCGCGCCCGACGAAGACGAAGACTCGCTCGAGCGGCCGAGCTCGCCCGACGATCCGCGGGGGATCGACGCGCCGGGGTCGCCGCATGAGCCGCCTCCGCAGCACTAGCCGGATCGGGGAGGGCGTCGGCGGACAACGCTTGTAAGCTCAGCCCATGGCGCAGAACCTCGAAGCCGGGGTCCACACAGCGGCTTCGACGTTCGCTGACCGCTTGGCCGACGCGGTCGACGCGAAGCGCAGCCAGCTACTCGTGGGCCTCGATCCGCGGCCCGAGCTCCTCCCGGTCGAGCTTCGCGGCGAGACGTACCTGAGCCGCGGCGCGGCGGCGGACGCATGCGCCCGTTTCTGCCGTGGACTGATCGACGCCGTCGCACCGTATGTGGTCGGGGTGAAGCTGCAGGTCGCGTTCTTCGAGGCGCTCGGCGCGGACGGCCTGCGGGCCTACGAGGAGGTGTGCGACTACGCGCGTGCGGCAACGCTCCTCGTCGTGGCTGACGGCAAACGCGGAGACATCGGCTCGACCGCTCGCGCCTACGCGGACGCCTACCTCGAGGCCGGCGAGGACGGGCGGTTGCCCGTGGACGCGCTCACGGTCAACCCGTATCTCGGCAGCGACTCCGTCGAGCCGTTCCTCGCTGCGTGCCGGCGCTCGGGCGCGGGCATCTTCTGCCTCGTGAAGACGTCGAATGCGGGCAGCGCAGACATCCAGGACCTGGCCCTTTCGGACGGGCGCCGCGTCTGGCACCAGGTGGCGGAGCTCGTCAACGAGTGGGGCTCGGGGCTCGTCGGCGAACGCGGGCTCTCGAGCGTCGGCGCCGTCGTCGGAGCGACGTATCCGCGTGCTGTCGCGGAGGCACGTCGGCTGATGCCGCAGGCGGTCCTCCTCCTGCCGGGAATCGGTGCCCAGGGGGCGACCCCCGCCGACGTGGCGCGGGCGTTCACGAGCGGACCGGCGAGCGCGCTCGTGCCGGTCTCGCGGGCTGTCATCTACGCGTTCCGCGTCGACGGGGCGGACTGGCGCAAGGCGGCAGCAGCCGAGGCCGCGCGGCTCCGGACCGAGGTCTGGGCGGCTTCGGGATGGTGACCGACCCGAAATACCGGATGTGGGTGTACCGCATCGCCGCTCCGGCGGCGTTCTTTCTTGCGGCGACGATTCTCGTCATCCTCATCGAGCGGGGGCTGAACGGCGACGCCCAGACGCCGACGACCGTGCTCCCCACCACCACCAGCGCAGCCGGGACGACCACGAATTTCGCGGGAACGACGACCTCGAAGAAGAAGCAGATCTACCGGGTGAAGGGGGGCGACACGCTCGAGTCGATCGCGGCGAAGTTCGACACCACCGTGGACGACCTGCTCGCGTTGAACCCGGGGATCGACCCGCTGGCGCTCAGCCCCGGTCAGAAGATCCGCGTCGCCTGACGGCCTTCGCCGTGTGCACCGCGGCGAGGGCGAGCGTCATGAGCGGATTCCCGACGGAGCGCACTCGCACTGCACCGGCGACGTATTCGCTCTCCTTCCTCGGGAGGAGGAGGTTCCGCGGCGCGCGGCCGAGCGAGAGGATCCTGGCCTGTTCCTCGCGGTCAGAGCCCGGCCAGAAGAAAAGTCGGGTCGGTCGCAGCTCGAAGCCGCCGAGCTCGCCGAGCTGAATCTCGAATCCCCGCTCTCGCCCGCGTACGCGCTCGGGCGAGCTGTGCCGTTCGACCAGACCCATCGTGATCTGAATTTATACGCTGGGTCCGTGCTCCGGCGTCTTGCCCTCCTCGCCGGGCTGCTTTTCTCCCTCGCCGCAGCCCAGGCGGCCATCGCCGCTACGCCTCCGCCGACCGTGAAGGCCCCCGCCGCGCTGCTCGTCGACGGAGACACGGGGGAGACGCTCTACGCGCTGAACCCCGATCGCCGGCTGCCGATGGCGAGCCTCACCAAGCTCATGACGGCGCTGCTCACGATGGAGAACACGAACAAGAACGAGACCGTGCGGGTCGAGGGGCCCGCTCCGTCGGTGGGGGAATCGACGATCAACCTCCAGGCGGGCGAGCGGCTCAAGGTCAAGGATCTTCTCGCCGCCGCGCTCATCCAGAGCGCGAACGACGCCGCCTACGCGCTGGCGGCGAACGTCGGCGGGAGCGTCAAGAAGTTCATCGGGATGATGAACGAGCGCGCCGCGGAGCTTGGTCTCGACCACACGCACTATGTGGTCCCCGACGGGCTCGACACACCGGGCCACTACTCGTCCGCGATGGACACGTACACGCTGGCCCGGGAAGACATGAAGCACGCCCTGTTCCGCCGCATCGTCGCGCAGAGCGGAGGTGAAATCGCCGGTGGGCGCACGCTCTACGCGTGGAACGACCTGCTGAAGACGTATCCGGGTGCGATCGGGATCAAGACCGGGCACACCGACCTGGCCGGCTGGAGCGAGATCGCGGCCGCCGAGCGAGACGGCGTGACCATGTACGCGGTCATCCTCGGCGGCCCGACGCGCGGCAAGCGAAACCGCGACCTCGGCGCGCTCCTCGACTGGGGCTTCGGCCGATACGGGCGCGTGCAGGTGATCTCGCGCAACAAGCCGTACGCACAGGTCGCCGTCCCGTTCTCCGACAACGAGGTGGCACTCGTCGCCGAGGACAAGGTGCGCGCCACTGTCCCTCTCGACCACGCGCTCGTAGAGAAAGTCGTCGCGCCCCAGTCTCTCGACCTTCCGATCTCGCAGGGCGACCCCGTCGGCGAGATCGTCGTCTATGACGGGGACAAGGTCGTCGCCCGCCGGCCGCTCGTCTCGAGCGAAACGGTCGGGGAGCCGAGCTTGCCGGCGCGCGTGCGCTGGTACGCTGGGCGGGCGCTCGACGAGGCCGGTGACATGCTCTCGAGCCTCTCGCCCTTCTGATGATCGTCACCGTCACTCTCAACGCTGCGATAGACCGCACGTTGCTCGTACCGAATTTCCAGCTCGGGCAGCGCCACCGCGCGAGCGAGGGCACGTCGAGCGCGGGCGGGAAGGGGATCAACGTCGCGCGCGCCGCGCGCCGCCTCGGGGTGCCGGTCGTCTGCACCGGTCTGGCCGGTGGCCGAACCGGGACCCTCCTCGTCGAGGAGCTGACGAACGAAGGGATCCTCAACGACTTCGTCCGCATCCGCGGCGAGTCCCGCACCTCGACGGCCGTGCTCGACCCGACCTCGAACGTCTCTACGGAGATCAACGAGTGGGGGCCCGAGGTGTCCGAGGACGAGCTCGACGTGCTCCGCGAGAAGCTCGCCTACCTCTCGCAGGGCGCGGCGTACGTGGTCTTCGCCGGGTCGCTCCCGCGCGACGTCGACCCTAGCTTCTACGCGGAGCTGATTCGCGAGGGCAATCGCCGAGGGCTAATGACCGTGCTCGACTCCGAAGGCGAGGCGCTCCGACTCGGGATCGACGCCGAGCCCTACCTTGTCGCGCCGAACCTGCGTGAGGCCGAGTCCCTGGTGGGGCACGACTTCGTCGACGAGGAAGACCTCACGAGCGCCCTCGATGAGATCGCGGACCTCGGCGCGCGAAACGTCCTCATCACGCTCGACACGGGGTGCTACGGGCTCTTCCGCGAAGAGCGCGCCGACAATGTCCGCGTCCGCGCTCGGGCTCCGAGGCTCGAGGCCGTTTCCACCGTCGGGGCCGGCGACACGCTACTCGCAGCCTTCATCGCAGCCCGCATGAACGACCGCTCGTACGAGGACGCGGTTCGCAGCTCGGTGGCCGCGAGCGCTGCGTCCGTGCTCGAAGCGGGGCCCGGGCGATTCGACTTCCGCGAGGCTCAGCGCCTTGGTTCCCACGTCGCGCTCGACCGCCTCGAGCCAGTCCGCCAGGACGCCTGAGCGGTCCTCGGCCCGTCCGGGGGAGGTTGGTAGGATCGCTTGATGGACGTCGAGATCGGCCTCGGGAAGAAGGCGCGGCAGGCCTACGGCTTCGACGACATCGCGATCGTCCCCAGCCGCCGCACCCGAGATCCGGACGACGTCGACATCGGCTGGAAGCTGGGTGGTCACCTCCTCGAGTTGCCGCTCCTCGCCTCGGCGATGGACGGCGTCGTCTCCCCCCAGATCGCGATTGCTCTCGGCCGTATGGGCGGCCTCGGCGTGCTCAACCTCGAGGGCATCTTCACGCGCTACGCCGACGCCGAGAAGCAGCTGGAGAAGATCGCGTCGTTCTCGCCCGCCGAGGCGACGAGCGGCATGCAGGAGATCTATGCCCGGCCCGTCGAGCCGAAGCTGATTGCGCGCCGGATCGAAGAGATCAAGGCGGGCGGGGTGCTCGCCGCCGGGTCGCTCACGCCTCAGCGCGTTCGTGAACACTACGAGCTGGCGCTCGAGGCCGGGCTCGACGTGCTGGTGATCCAGGGCACCGTCGTCTCGGCGGAACACGTGTCCTCCAACGGCTCGGCCCTCAACCTAAAGGAGTTCATTTCCGAGTTGCCGATTCCGGTGATCGTCGGCGGGTGCGCGAGCTATCACACCGCGCTGCACCTCATGCGCACCGGTGCCGAAGGCGTGCTGGTCGGCGTCGGTCCCGGAGCCGCGTGCACGACGCGTGGGGTTCTAGGCGTCGGCGTCCCGCAGGCGACGGCGATCTCGGATGCGGCCGCCGCGCGCGCCGAGCACCTGCTCGCGACCGGGAAGTACGTGAACGTGATCGCGGATGGCGGAATGCGCACGGGCGGGGACATCGCGAAGGCGATCGCCTGTGGCGCGGACGCGGTCATGATCGGCTCGCCGCTCGCCCGGGCGCAGGAGGCGCCCGGCCGCGGCTTCCACTGGGGGATGGCGACGTTCCACCCGACGCTGCCGCGCGGCGCGCGCGTCGAGGTGAAGCAGGCGGCGACGTTGGAAGAGATCGTGGTGGGACCCGCGCGCGAGAACGACGGGACGTTGAACCTGATGGGCGCGCTCCGCACGTCGATGGCGACGTGCGGGTACGAAAACATCCACGACTTCCAGCGCGCGGAGATCATGCTGGCTCCGTCGATCAAGACGGAGGGCAAGGCGCTGCAGCAGGCGCAGCGGATCGGGATGGGATGACCGAGCGGGGCCGCGCTGCCCGCTCCCGCTGGGGCCGCCCCGCGCCTCCACCCGCTTTCGAGCGTAACCAGCGCGGGCGCGCGCGTGTCGCGCGGTTCGTGCCAAGAGCGCACAGAAAGGCGACGGGCTGATGGCGGACGCGGTCGTTGTCCAGCTCCCCGAGCCGCCGGCCGAGGAGCGCCCCGTCCTCGTTGTCGACCTCGGCGGCCAGTACTCCCAGCTGATCGCGCGCCGCGTCCGCGAGTGCCGCGTCTACTCCGAGCTCGTCTCGCACCGCGTGCCCGCCGCTCGGCTGGCCGCCCGGCGCCCACTCGCGCTCATCCTCTCCGGCGGCCCGTCCTCGGTCTACGCCGACGGGGCGCCTTCGGTCGACCCCGGCCTCTTCGAGCTCGGCGTGCCCGTGCTCGGCATCTGCTACGGGATGCAGGTCATGGCTCAGGAACTCGGGGGCCACGTCGAGCCGACGGGAGTCAGCGAGTTCGGCCGCACCGAGATCCGCACCGAGGAGGGCGCGCTCTTCGCCGGCCTCCCGGCGGAGCAGATCTCGTGGATGAGCCATCGCGACTCGGTGACGGCGCCACCCGAGGGCGCCCGCGTCGTCGCTGGCTCGGCCTCGACGCCGATCGCCGCCTTCGAAGACCCGGAGCGCGGGCTCTACGGCGTCCAGTTCCACCCCGAGGTCGTACACACGCCCTTTGGGAACGACCTTCTGAAGAACTTCCTCTACCGGGTCGCCGACGCGCCGCCGCTCTGGACTGCCGCCGCGGTGATCGAGGAGGAGACCGCGCGCATCCGCAGCCAGGTCTGCGGCGACCGCGTGCTCTGCGCGCTCTCCGGGGGTGTCGACTCCGCCGTCGCCGCGCTCCTCGTCCACAAGGCCGTCGGGGACCAGCTCACGTGCGTCTTCGTCGACCACGGCCTGCTCAGGAAGGACGAAGCCGAGCAGGTCGTCGAAACCTTCGAGCGTCATTTCCACGTGCCGCTCGTCCACGTCGACGCGGCCGACCGCTTTCTCGCGCGCCTCGAGGGCATCACCGATCCGGAAGAGAAACGCAAGCGGATCGGCGAAGAGTTCATCCGCGTGTTCGAGGACGAGGCGCGAAAGCTCGGCGACGTGCGCTGGCTCGTGCAGGGCACGCTCTACAGCGACGTGATCGAGTCCGGCGGCGGGCACGCCGGCGCGGCCGAGACGATCAAGTCCCACCACAACGTCGGCGGGCTCCCCGAGGTGATGGACCTCGATCTCGTCGAGCCCCTGCGCATGCTCTTCAAGGACGAGGTGCGTAGGGTCGGCGAGGAGCTCGGCCTCCCGGAGGAGATGGTGTGGCGGCATCCCTTCCCGGGCCCGGGGCTCGCGATCCGGATCATCGGCGACGTCACCGAGGAGCGGCTGCAGATCCTGCGGGACGCCGACGCGATCCTGCTCGAGGAGATTCGCCGCGCCGGGCTCTACCGCGAGCTCTGGCAGTGCTTCGCGGTGCTGCCCGCGATCCGGTCGGTGGGCGTGCAGGGGGACGGGCGGACCTACGCCTACCCGATCGTCATCCGTGCGGTCACGTCCGAGGACGCCATGACGGCGGACTGGGCGCGCCTCCCGTACGACCTCCTGGAAACGATCTCGAGCCGGATCATCAACGAGATCCCGGGTGTGAACCGCGTGGCGCTCGACGTCTCGTCGAAGCCTCCCGCCACCATCGAGTGGGAATAGCGCTGCGCCGCTAGGCTCGAAGCGGTGGCGCGGTACCGCTGGACGATCCTCGCCCTCGGGACGGGCGCGCAGACCGCCTACTCGGCGGTCTTTCTCGGCATACCGGTTCTCGCGCCTGCTCTCCAGAACGAGTACGACCTCGACCTGACACAGGTCGGTCTCGCGATCGCGGCTGCCAACGCGGGCTCCGTCTTCACTCTCCTCGCCTGGGGCCTCCTGGCCGACCGGGTCGGCGAGCGGGTGGTGCTCGCGGCAGGGCTCGCCGGCTGTGGTGCGGGACTCTTGGTCGCCGCCTTTGCTCCCTCGTTCGGGGTCCTCGTGGTCGCGCTTGCTCTCGGCGGCGCCTCGGGTGCGAGCGTGAACGCGGCGAGCGGGCGCGCCGTCATGAGCTGGTTCGGGCAGGAGGAGCGAGGCTTTGCCCTCGGGATCCGGCAGACCGCGCTGCCGATCGGCGGTCTGCTGGCCGCGCTCCTCCTTCCGCCGATCGAGGCAGCCGGAGGGCTTCGGGCAGGCCTCGTCGCGCTCGCGGCGGGATGTCTCGTTGCCGCGCTCGGGGGAGCGAGCGGGCTGCGGGAGGCGCCGCACGAGGAGGGTGAGCTGACCGACATCGGCCACCCCGTGCGCGACCCGCGTATGTGGCAGCTCTCGGTCGGGAGCGCGCTCGTCCTTGCCGCGCAGATCAGCATTCTCAGCTTCCTGATCCTCTTCCTGCACGGCGAGCGAGGCCTGAGCACGGCGGAGGCCGCCGGCGTGTTCGCGCTCATCCAGGCCCTCGGCGCGGTGGCGCGGATCGTCACCGGCCGCTGGTCCGACCGCCTGAAAGCGCGCATCGCGCCTCTACGCCGGCTGGCGCTCGGGCTGAGTGTGAGCCTGGCGACCGCAGCCGCCCTCCTCACGGCGCCGCTCCCGATCCTCATCCCCGTCTTCGTGGCCGCGGGCGCGCTCTCGCTGAGCTGGAACGGCCTGTCGTTCACGGCGGCCGCCGAGCTCGCAGGGAGGCGGAGGGCGGGCGCAGCGCTCGGGTTCCAGCAGACAGCCCTCGCGATCACGAGCGCTGCCGCCCCGCCGGCTTTCGCCGCCGTTGTCGAGGCAGGGTCGTGGTCGCTCGCCTATGGGCTCGCAGCGGCGATGCCGGTCGCCGGCGTCGCCGTCATGCGCCAGCTCTCGCTCTAGTCGAGCTCGGCTTCGGCGGCCTCGCCGTGCTCGACGATGTCGCCTTCCTTGAAGAGGACGTCCTGGAGCACGGTGCGCCACTTCTCGTTCCGTCGCGAGAGGAACTCGAGGTTCATGGCGAAGTGCTTGAACTCCTCTTGCTGGGCGTTCTCCATGATCGCGCGCGCCTCAGGGTCTTTCTCGAGGGCGAGGCGCTGCTCGTACCAGTCGATCGCCTCGGCCTCTTCGATCAGCGACAGGCAGATTCGGGCGAACGTCCGCGTCTTCTCCGGGAGCTCGTCGGCAGGCTCGTGATATTGCTCGAATGGCATGAGGCGATTCTTGCCACGAGCGGCTCAACGACAAACGCCCAGCCGCTAGCCTCTTGCGGATGAACGCGACCGATGCCACGCGCTCCCGGTTGGCCTCGCCGACGACGGCCCGCATCCTGCGCTGGGGCGGTCCTGTCATCTGGGTGGCCGCGTTCGCGATCTTTTGGCTCGAAAGAGGCCTTCCGCTCTCGCGCGACATGCTCGTCATGTGGATCCTCCTCGGGCTGCTCGCGCTCTCGCTCACCAATGTGAAGGGCTGGGTGCGGAGCGTCGTCCTCGAGTGGCTCCCGTTCCTTGCCATCCTCTGGGTCTACGACCTTCTGCGGGGACAGGCCGATGGGCTCCTCTTCCAGGCGCACGTCCTCCCGCAGCTCCGCGCCGACGAGATCCTCGGTCTCGGGGTGGCGCCGACCGTGCGCCTGCAGCACTGGCTCTGGGACGGGCCGTTCACCATCCACTGGTACGACTACGTCGCCTGGCTCGTGTACGTGAGCTACTTCCTCGCGACGTACGTCGTCGCGGCCGTGCTCTGGTTCGTTGCGCGAGACCGGTTCCGGCGCTACGTCGTCATCGTCTCGCTCGTCGCGATGATGGCCTTCGCCACATACGCGCTCTTCCCGGCCGCGCCGCCGTGGATGGCGAGCCAGTTCGGCGATCTCGAGCCGACGACGCGCTCGATCGGGATCATCTGGAGCCACATCCCGATCGGCAACTTCGACACGCTCTACGAGAAGGGCGCCGCCTACTCGAACCAGGTTGCGGCGGTTCCGTCGCTGCACGGCGCCTACACCCTGCTCGTCGCGCTGATCCTCTGGCCGCTCGTGCCCCGCTGGGCGCGCGTCCTCCTCGCGATCTACCCGCTCGCGATGACCTATGCGCTCACCTACACGGCCGAGCACTACGTCGTGGATATCCTCCTCGGCTGGGTCTACACCCTGATCGCGTTCTGGGCGGTCAACCGCCTCTTCGACCGCATTGCAGAGCGGCGCGAGGAGCGCGAGGCCGCCGCGGCCACCTCTACCTGATCGCGAAGCCGGAGAGACCCTCCGGCTCGTCCTCGTGGACGTCCACGGCGTCGACGCGCGCGTCCGGCGGCCCCGTGTTCGCGAAGGAGACGAGCCGCTCGACCGCCTCCGACTCGCCCTCGAAGACGGCCTCGACGGTTCCCTCAGAGGTGTTGCGAGCCCAGCCGGAGACACCGTGCTGCTCGGCCAGCCGGCGCAGCGAGTCGCGGAAGAAGACTCCCTGGACACTGCCGTGGATAACGACCCGCCGGCGCACCCGCCCTAGGCTACGCGCGTGTCGAGGTGGAGCGCCGCCGACTTCGGGCGGCGCTTCGGCCTTTTCGCACGGGTTTAATGGAACTGCTCCATGGCTGAACCTCCTGTCCGCCGCAACACGATCCTTCTCTCCGCGTCCCTGGCCGCGAACTCGGCGATGCTGCAGCTCTCGGCTGCCGTCGCGACGCTGACCGTCGTGCTCGTCGTCGGCGTCCGAAGCCTCGTCGGGCTCGGACCCGCGATCGTCCTTGGAACGGGAGCGCTTTCTGCGCTTCCCGCGGGAAGCGCAATGGACCGTTTCGGGCGAGTGCCGGTTCTCGTCACCGGCTTCGCCCTCGGGATTGCGGGCGGCATCCTGGCCGCCGTCGGCGCCGAGTTCGACCTGGCGATCCCGGTGCTCGTCGGGCTCGTGTTCGTCGGCGCCGCAAGCGCGACCGCGCTCCTCGCGCGCACTGCCGCGGGTGACATGTATCCGCCGAGCCGCCGTGCACGCGGGATCTCGTTCGTCCTCTTCGGTGCCGTCTTCGGCGCCATCCTTGGCCCAACCGTCTTCAGCCCGCTCCTCGCCGGCAAGGACCTCGATGCAGACGCGCTCGTGCTCCCGTGGCTCGCCGCATCCGCGTTCATGGTCCTCGGCCTCGTGCTCGTTGCCTCCGTGCGGCCCGACCCGAGCAAGATCGCGAAAATGCTCTGGGGTCCCGAGCGCGCCGACAAGCCCGCTGAGAAGCCCGCCGAGTTCGCAGTCATCCTTCGCCGGCCGGGCGTTCTTCCGTCCATGGTCGCCGCGATGGCGAGCTTTTCGACGATGGTGGTGATCATGACCCTGACCGGCGTCGTCGTCGTCGACCGCGGCCATCCGGCCGACGTCGTCTTCCCGATCATCGGGGCGCATGTCGTCGGCATGTACGCCCTCGTCATCATCGTGGGCGACCTCATCGACCGGATCGGGAGGACGCGCGCGCTCGTCGGCGGCCTCGCGCTCATGGCCGCCTCGGCGATCAGCCTCATCTGGTTCACGAGCGTCGCCACGATCGCGTTCACGCTCTTCGCGCTGGGGCTCGGCTGGAGCTTCTCGTTCGTCGCCGCGACCGCCCAGCTCGCCGACAGCACGAGTCCGGTCGAGCGCGGCAAGCTTCTCGGCCTGAACGACCTCCTCTCGGGCTTGACGGGAGCCGCGCTCGTTCTCATCGGAGGCTTCGCCCTCGACGCCGTCGGCGTCGCCGCTCTTGCGCTCGGCGGGCTCGCGATCGCGCTCGCCCCGGCGGGCTGGATCGTCCGCTATTCGTTGCGCGTGCGGGCAGCCGCGCTCGCGCCGTCCGCGCTGGACTGACGGCTGGTACAATCGGCCCTCGGCGGACGCCCGGTCCGCCGATTTTCTGTGTGATGAAGACCTATAGCGCCAAAGCGAGCGAAATCGAGCGGCAGTGGTATGTCGTCGACGCGGAGGGCCAGACCCTCGGCCGGCTGGCGACCCGGATCGCGGACACCCTGCGCGGCAAGCGCAAGGCCGAGTTCACCCATCACGTCGACACCGGCGACTTCGTCGTCGTCGTGAACGCGGAGAAGATCGCCGTCACCGGCAATAAGCGCGAGGCGAAGATTTACTACCGCCACTCCGGCTACCCGGGCGGGCTTCGCAGCCGGACGCTGGCCGAGCAGCTCGACCGGCGACCGAACGAGGTCATCCGCGCTGCGGTAAAGGGGATGCTTCCCCGCAACCGCCTCGCTCGCCAGCAACTCACGAAGCTGAAGGTGTACGCCGGGCCCGAGCATCCGCACAGCGCCCAGAACCCGCAACCCCTTCCCGAGCCGTGAGCCAGATCGCGCAATACCAGGGCACCGGTAAGCGAAAGACCTCCGTGGCGCGCGTCATTTTGCGCCCGGGCGACGGGTCGACGTGGATCAACGGGCGGACGATCGAGGAGTACTTCCCGCGGCAGGTGCTGCAGGCGCTCGCAACTGCGCCTCTCCGCGTCGCCGGGGTCGAGGGGAAGTTCGATCTCCGCGCACGTCTGCACGGCGGCGGCCCCACCGGTCAGGCCGGCGCGCTCCGTCACGGCATCGCGAGGGCTCTCGTCGAGGCCGATCCCGAGCTTCGCACCGTCCTCAAGCGCGAGGGCTTCCTGACGCGCGACGCGCGCATTGTCGAGCGCAAGAAGGCCGGTCTGCACAAGGCGCGCAAGGCGCCGCAGTTCTCGAAGCGCTAGACCTTGCCGCGGCGATACTTCGGGACCGACGGGGTCCGGGGGGTGGTCGGCAAGGAGCTGACCGCCGAGCTCGTCGAACGCCTCGGCACTGCCTACGCCCGCTGGAGCGGTGGCGAGTCCGTGCTCGTCGGGCGGGACACGCGCGCTTCGGGTCCTGCACTCGAGCGCGCCCTCGAAGCGGGCCTCGCCGCCGGCGGCTCGCGGGCGGTTCGCGGCGGGATCCTGCCGACGCCCGCCATTGCGCTCCTCGCCGAGGAGTCCGGTGCCGTCATCTCGGCCTCTCACAACCCGCCGGAGTACAACGGCGTGAAGTTCTTTCGCGGCGGCTGGAAGCTCGAGGACGACGAGGAGGAGGCGATCGAGGAGTCGCTGGGTGCTCCCGGCGACGCAGGCTCGGAGCCTCCCGCAGTGGAGCAGGAGGCTGCCCCTGACTACGCGGAGCGCTATGTCGCGCTCGTTTGCGAGCGCTTCGGCGTCCCCCTGCAAGGGCTCAGGGTTGCCGTCGATTGCGCGAACGGCGCGATGTTCGAGGTAGGCCCGCGGGCGCTCGAGAGGCTCGGTGCGCATGTTGTCACCATAGGAAACAGACCGGACGGAACGAACATCAACGTCGGCTGCGGCGCGACGGACCTAGGCCTCCTCTCGGAGACGGTGCGGGGCGGCGAGTTCGACCTCGGTGTGGCGTTCGACGGCGACGGAGACCGCATGCTCGCTGTGGACGCGGGCGGGGAGGAGCTGGATGGTGACGAGATCGTCGCTGTCGTCGCGCTTCACCTCGGCGTCGATCTCGTCGCCGTCACGGAGATGACGAACCTCGGCTTTCACCGGCTCATGGAGGAGCGTGGGATCCGCGTCCTGACGACGCCTGTCGGCGACCGCTATGTCCTCGAGGCGCTTCGCCGGGAGGGCGGAACGCTCGGCGGCGAGCAATCCGGCCACATCATGTACCTCGAAGGGCATTCGACCGGAGACGGTCTGGTCGGCGCCCTCCTCCTCGGCCGGGCGCTCCGGGAGAGCGGACGCACCCTTCGCGACCTCGCCTCCCAGGTGCGGAAGCTGCCGCAGGCGAGGGCCGACGTCCCGGTGCGCTCCAAGGAGGTTCCGGCGTCCCTCCGGGAGGAGATCGACGGCCTCGCGACCGGCGGGCGCGTCGTGGTTCGCCCCTCCGGAACGGAGCCCGTCGTCCGCGTCCTCGTCGAGGCCGAAACCGAGGGAGCCGCCGAGAGCCTCTGTGGTAGGATCGCGACTCTCGTTTCGCGAGAGCTCGGTTGAAGCCGGGCGTTTTCGTTTTCGGGCGGGTTTTCAGGAAACAGGAGCGCCGAGAGGGGCTTAAAAGCTCGGCGGAGGACGAATCGCGCGCTCGAAGAAAGGTGTTCCAGGTGTGCGGCATCATCGGATACGTGGGCTCCCGGGAGGCGCACCCGCTCCTCCTTCACGGGCTCGAGCGCCTCGAGTACCGCGGGTATGACTCGGCCGGCATCGCTCTGCTC
>Ga0307319_10000123_pt1 | contig 23727 bp, 24 predicted proteins | sample ER_DNA_368_FD_194491 | JGI IMG/M metagenome (GOLD analysis project Ga0307319, IMG submission 194491) | Bulk soil microbial communities from the East River watershed near Crested Butte, Colorado, United States - ER_DNA_368 | ecosystem: Environmental > Terrestrial > Soil > Floodplain | place...
CTTGATGCAGCGGACGCTCGGTCCGCGCAAGGCGCTCGACGCTCGGCTCGTGAAGGTCGAGGGGAGCCCGAATGAGTTCGACCGCTGCATCGACCTGCTCGCCTGGTTACCCGCTCGGTAACCCGGTCACCAAGCGCGTTCACAGCTGTCCGGGAAGCCGCAACTGGAGCCATTCGAGCAGCGGCCCCGCCGCAACGTCCAAAAAACGTGGCTCCAACTCAGCCTCGTGTTCGACGAGAGTCTCGGCAACTCCCAGGTAATCCCGATCCTCGGCTGTGTAGTACTGCGACGCGAGAACCGCCCACGCCAGCGGCGTCGCGAACGTGTCCGGGGTCGTCGCGCGAGGATCGGCACCGCGGTCCAGCAGCGTTCGGACGATCCCCGGCTGTCCGAACCAGGCGGCGTGGTGCAGCAGCGTTCCCTCGGGCGAACCGCCGACCACGCCCCGGAAATTCGGGCCGACGGCGCCGACGACGGCGTCGACGTGACCGTCGAGCGCGCCGAGGATCAGCGCCTCCTGCGGGTCGGGATCGAGGTCTGCGGAGAGCGGCGCCGCCGGCTCCTCCCCTCGCGCCACCGCGGCCACCACCAGGTCGGCCGGATCGACCTCGGTGGAGGCGCCCAGCTCCGCCAGGACGTCCATGTTGTCCGTCCGGTTCCTGAGCACCGACTGGGCGTAGGCCGTCCTCAGAGGCACGTCACCGCGCCAGGTCTCACCGCCGGGACGATCGAGATCCGCCCCATGCTCGGCGAGCAGGCGGAGGAATTCCGGCCCGCGCCCGCGGCGGACGGCGTGCGCGACGAGCGCTCCCTCGTTCGGGTCGCCGCCCGCTTCGAGCAGCAGGCGGACCGGCTTGATGCGGTCGTAGTCGAGTGCGTGCCCCACGGCGTTCGTGCCCGGGACGCGCGCGCCGGCCTCGAGCAGGAGCCGGAGGCAGGTCGGATCCTCCGCCTCGACCGAGTGGTACACCGACTCGCCGTCGTCCGGGCTCGCGCCCGCCTCGAGCAGCACCCGCGTCAGCTCCGGGTCGTGGACAACGCCCGCCGCGCCGTACAGCGCCGACATCTCCCCGTACTCGTTCGTGAACGTTGCGTTCGGGTCCGCGCCGAGGGCCAGGAGCTCCCGCGCGACGTCGGCGTTCGCGAACACCGAGTGGCAGACATAGAGGAGCGGCGCCCACGTCCTCGGGCCGCCGGGCCGGCTGGGATCGCCGGTCCAGCCGCGGCCGAGCACGAGCTGGGCCCAGGGATCCCGCTCGATCTCGGGCCTGGCCGCGAGCAGGCGTTCCGCCCGATCTCTGCGTCCTTCGGTGGCTGCCTCGACGAACGCCTCGACGCTCGCCTCGGCCGCGGCGACGAGCGCCGGCCAGCTCGCGTAGCCGTTCTCCCTGGCCAGAGCGAGTTGGGCATTCGCCAGGATCGGCTCGCGACCGCCGAGCCTGTCGAGAGCCTCCGTGTCGCCTGTCCGCGCAGCTTTCACGAGCTCCTTCGCCTGCTTGCGGAGTTGCTCGAGATTCATCGCGACCTCCCTCCTTCGGCCCGTGTCCGCGGTAGCGGGCGGAGAAGAGATCGGTTCCGTACCTTCCGGGGAATCGAGGTGGGCACTGCCCTGCGCGCGGACCGCTTGCGCCCTCTAGGCGCCCACCGATCATACGATGATTTCCGCGCGCCTTTACGGTCTGACGGGCATGACGACATTTCTCAACATCACCATGTCGCTCGACGGCTATGTCGCCGGGCCGAAGCAGACGCTGGAACAGCCGCTCGGCGAGGGTGGCGAGGACCTGCACGAGTGGGCGACGCGGTTGGAGAGCTGGCGATCACTCCACGGGCTCGAAGGCGGAGAGGCGAACCCGGACGACGACGCGATCATGCGAGAGGCGCACGACCGAACCGGCGCCTTCGTCATGGGACGGCGCATGTTCAGCAGCGGCGAGGGGCCGTGGGCGGACGATTCCAAGGCCAACGGCTGGTGGGGCGACGACCCGCCCTTCCACGGGCCGGTCTTCGTCGTCACACACCACGAGCGGGAGCCGCTCGTCCTGGCGGACACCACCTTCACGTTCGTCGACGGGGTCGAAGAGGCCGTAGGACAGGCGCGCGAGGCGGCAGGCGGCAAGGACGTTCAGATCAGCGGCGGAGCCGTGGTCGCCCAGCAGGCCCTGAACGCAGGCCTCCTGGATGAGCTCCAGCTCCACGTCGCTCCCCTGTTGCTCGGCGGCGGTGTCCGGCTGTTCGACGGAGCCCAGCCGCGTCCGATCGAACTCACGAGCACGGTCCACTCACCGCTCGTGACGCACGTGGTGTACGCGGTGAAGCGCTAGCCGCCGGGCGGCGCGATCGGGCGGATGCGGCTCGTGCCCGCGCCGGAGTACACGTCCAGCTGGTTCTGGGCGTGCGCGACCCGCTGCTCGAGCTGCCAGCGGTCGGCCTGCACCTCGCCGCGCTCGAGCCGCTCGAGCTCGGCTTGCGCCTCGTCGAGCTGCTGCTGCGCCCGCTCCGCGTCGATGTGCCGCGCGTCGACGGCGTCGTCGACGAGGGCGAGCGCCCGGTCCTGCTCGACCTTGAAGAAGCCGGGCCCGGTGGCGAAGTCGACGGTCTCCTCGTCGCGGCGGATGTGGACGCGCGTCCCGCCCGCCTTCAGGGTCGCGACGAGCGGCGCGTGCCGCGCGAGCACGCCGATCTCGCCGGCGGCGCCGGGGACGACCACCATCTCGACCTCGCCCTCGAACGCCGGGCCTTCCGGCGTCACGAGCGAGAGGTCGAACGTTTTGCGCTCTTGGGCCATCTGGGTCAGACAGCCGCCGGCTCAGGATCCCGCGCGTCCTCCTGCCGCTCATCGGCGGGCTCGTCCGCGTCGGCCGCGTCGGGCTCGGACTCCTCGCCTGCCAGCGAGCGCCCCTTCTCCACGGCCTGCTCGATCGTGCCGACCATATAGAAGGCCTGCTCCGTCAGCTCGTCGTGCTTGCCCCCGAGGATCTCCTGGAAGCCCTTGATCGTGTCCTCGAGCCGCACGTACTCGCCGGGCGTGCCCGTGAACTGCTCGGCCACGAAGTTCGGCTGCGAGAGGAAGCGCTGGATCTTGCGGGCCCGCGAGACGGTGAGCTTGTCCTCGTCGGAGAGCTCGTCCATGCCGAGGATGGCGATGATGTCCTGCAGGTCGCGGTAGCGCTGCAGTACCTCCTGGACTCGCGTCGCCGTCTCGTAGTGCTCGTCGGAGACGATCCCGGGCTGGAGCGCCCGCGAGAAGGAGTCGAGCGGGTCGACCGCCGGGTAGATCCCTTGCTCCACGATCGCCCGCGAGAGCACAGTGGTCGCGTCGAGGTGCGCGAACGTGTTCGCCGGCGCCGGGTCGGTGAGGTCGTCGGCGGGGACGTAGATCGCCTGCACGGACGTGACCGAGCCCGTTCGCGTCGAGGTGATCCGCTCCTGCAGCTGGCCCATCTCCGTCGCGAGTGTCGGCTGGTAGCCGACGGCGCTCGGCATGCGGCCGAGGAGCGCCGAGACCTCCGAGCCCGCCTGGACGAACCGGAAGATGTTGTCGATGAAGAGCAGGGTGTCCTGGCCCTGATCGCGGAAGTACTCCGCCATCGTCAGGCCGGACAGGCCGACGCGCAGGCGGGCGCCCGGCGGCTCGTTCATCTGCCCGTAGACGAGCGCGACCTTGTCGATCACCCCCGACTCCTCCATCTCCAGCCAGAGGTCGTTGCCTTCGCGAGTCCGCTCGCCCACGCCGGCGAAGACGGAGACGCCGCCGTGCTCCCGGGCGACGTTGTGGATCAGCTCCTGGATCAGCACCGTCTTGCCGACGCCGGCGCCGCCGAAGAGGCCGACCTTGCCGCCCTTCACGTACGGCGCGATCAGGTCGATCACCTTGATCCCGGTTTCGAAGATCTCGATCTCCGGAGAGAGGTCGCGGAAGCTCGGCGGCTCGCGGTGAATCGGCCAGCGCTCGCCCTGCGACGGCTGTCCGGCCTTGTCGATCGGCTCGCCGATCACGTTCCAGAGGCGGCCGAGCGTCGGCTCGCCGACCGGCACCGTGATCGGCTGGCCGGTGTCGACGACGTCTAGGCCCCTTGCAAGGCCGTCGGTCGAATCCATCGCGACGGCGCGGACCCGGTCGTCGCCGAGATGCTGCTGCACCTCCGCGATCAGGTCGCGGCCGTCGACCGTGATGCGGACTGCGCTGTAGATCTCGGGCAGCTCGTCCGGGAAGACGGCGTCGAGGACGACGCCCTTGATCTCCACGATCGTGCCCACATTCCGGTTTCCTGCGTTGTCAGCCACGAGCCTCCTGAGCGATATTCAGTCGAAGGAGCCGGCGCCAGAAACCGCGGCGCCGTGCAGGGACAAGTCTATCCAAGGTCTCCTTGGACTCCTGCAGTTGCCAGTAGCGCTCGCCGGCCGCCACACGGGCGGAATGGTCGAGCGCTCAGACGCGCGAGCTGACAGGCGATGCAAGCATCGCGTCAAGCCTAGACCGCCGCGAGGCGGTCAGGACTGCATCAGGTTGAGGCCACCGGGCGAAACGGGGGCCACGCGCAGGCGGAGCATCGCCCGACGGATGTCGGTGAACTCCCGGCTCTCGGCGGCGGTCGAGACGCCGGGCGAGGCAAAGGTGAGCGACGGGTTCGAGCTCTCGAACGTGCGAACGGCGCCTGCGATGCCGAACGCGGTCAGCATCAGCGCCGCGGCCGCGGCGATCTCGACCGGGCGGAGGGAGATCCGGCGCCGGCTCGGCAACACCACGGGCTGCGCAAGCGTCTCCAGCGGAGCGTTCCGGATCCGCGTCGTCACTCCGTCGAGCTCGGCAGCGAACGAGCGACAGGGCTCGCAGCGCCCGAGGTGGGCCTGGAGCAGCGCCTGCTCGAATTCGGAGAGCTCGCCGTCCAGGCGAAGCGACGCGCATTCGCGGGCGCGCTCGCACTGCCGGGTAAGTGGTTTCACCAATCGCACGTGAATTTAGGACGGAGCTTTCAGAACATAGTTAGTCAGGCTGACGTCCCTTAGACCAGGTTGTACCTGTTGTCGGCAACGACGCCGAGCAGGATGAGCACGAACCCGAGCGCGATGAAGATCGCCGAGAGGTTGATCGACTCCTCACGCTCCGGCGGCGTGGCCCAGCGCATGTAGCGCGACCCGAACAGAAACGGGCCCGCGTCGCCCTTCTCGCTCTTCAGCCGTACAGGCCCGCGGTTTCCGATGAAGAACCCGGATACGAGCAGGAACGAGCCGATGCAGTAGAAGCCAAGCGAGACCGACCGCTCGACTCCGGCGCCGAGCGCGAGCCCGAGCAGGAGCGACACCAGCAGGGTGAAGATCGAAGCCAGGACGAAGAGGCCGATGAAGCGGCGCCCGGCCGCGAGCCACATGGCTACGAGCTGGTCGGAGCCTCGGCGGGCTCCGCCGGCGGCGGTGCCGACTGCGGCGCCGCGCTGGGCCGCCGCATCTCCTCCTCGGAGAGCGGCCAGTGCTCGAGCGGGTAGTGGCAGGCCGCACGGTGACCATCGCCGAAGGAGTAGAGCGGCGGCGGCTCGACGTCGCAGTGACCCTCCTGGAAGCGGGGGCAGCGCGGGTGGAAGTTGCACGCGGCCGGCGGGTTCAGCGGGCTCGGCACGTCGCCCTGGAGGACGATCGGTTTGCGCTGCCGGCCGAGCTCCGGGTTGGGGATCGGCACTGCGGAGAGGAGCGCACCGGTATACGGGTGCTTCGGCTCGGTGTAAACCTGGTTCCGGTCTGCGATCTCGGCGACCTTGCCGAGGTACATGACCATCACGCGGTCCGAGATGTGGCGGACGACGTTGAGGTCGTGCGCGATGAATACGTAGGTGAGGCCGAACTCGCGCTGGAGGTCCTTCAGCAGGTTGAGGATCTGCGCCTGGACGGACACGTCGAGCGCCGACACCGGCTCGTCGCAGACGATCAGCTTCGGGTTGACCGCCAGCGCGCGCGCGACGCCGATCCGCTGCCGCTGGCCGCCGGAGAACTCGTGCGGGAAGCGGTTGTAGTGCTCGGGGTTCAGGCCGACGACCTCGAGCAGCTCTTGCACCCGGCGCTTGATCTCGGCGTCCGTGCCCATCTTGTGTACCTCGAGCGCCTCGGCGACGATGAACCCGACGCGCTTTCGCCCGTTCAGCGACGCGTACGGGTCCTGGAAGATCATCATCATCTCGCGGCGAATCGGCCGCATGTCCGCGCGGGAGAGGTTCGTGATATCGCGCCCCTCGAAGGTGATCCTCCCGCCGGTCGGGTCGAGCAGGCGCATCACGCAGCGCGCCATCGTCGACTTCCCGCAGCCGGACTCGCCCACGACGCCGAGCGTCTCCCCCGACTTGACGGTGAAGCTGACGCCGTCGACCGCCTTGACGGACGCGACCTGCCTCTGGAAGAGGATGCCGCGGGTGACCGGGAAGTGCTTCTTCAGGTCCTCGACAACGAGCAGGTCATTGCCGGAGCCCCCGTTCATCCCCCCGGCCTCGCTCACCTAGCCGGTCTCCGCCAAGGCGACGAGCTTCGCCGCCTCCCGGTCCTTGGTCTGCTCGTCCAAATGGCAGGCTTGGAGGTGTCCCGGCTGGTCGCTGATCGGCCGGAGCTCAGGCTCGGTCTCCTTGCAGACGTTCATCACGTACGGGCAGCGTGGGTGGAAGCGGCAGCCGCGCGGCGGGTTGAGCAGCGACGGCGGCTGGCCGGGGATCTGCGTCAGCCGCTCCATATCGGCGTCGAGGCGCGGGAGCGAGCCGAGCAGGCCCCACGTATACGGCATGTGCGGCCGCTTGAAGAGGTTGTCGACCGGCGCGCGCTCGACGACCCGGGCCGCGTACATGACGACGACGTCGTCCGCGGTCTCCGCCACGACCCCGAGGTCGTGCGTGATGATGATGATGGCGCTCCCGAACTCGCTCTGGAGACGGTTCATCAGCTCGAGGATCTGCGCCTGGGTCGTCACGTCGAGCGCGGTCGTGGGCTCGTCTGCAATCAGCAGGTCCGGGTCGTTGATCAGCGACATCGCGATCATCACGCGCTGCCGCATGCCGCCCGAGAACTGGTGCGGGTAGTCGTCCACCCGGCGCTCGGCGCGTGGGATCCCGACCGCCTTCAGGAGCTCGAGCACCCTGGCGCGCGCGTTCCGGGAGCTGACGTCGCGGTGGAGCTTGATCGCCTCGACGAGCTGGCGCCCGATCGTGTGCACCGGGTTCAGCGACGTCATCGGGTCCTGGAAGATCATCGCGATGTCGTTCCCGCGGATGTCGCGAAGCTGCTTCTTCGGCATCGTAAGCAGGTTCTCGCCCTTGAAGAGCGCCTCCCCGCTCGAGATCGTGTTCCGCGACGGGTTCAGCCCCATGATCGTCAAGCACGTGACGCTCTTGCCGCAGCCCGACTCGCCGACGATGCCGAGCGTCTTCCCCTTGTCGACCGAGAAGCTGACCCCGTCGACCGCCTTGACAATGCCGTCGTCGGTGCGGAAGTGCGTACGAAGGTCGTTGACTTCGAGCAGCGCCATGTGGGTTTCGCCTTCTAGGAGAGTCTGATTCGTGGATCGATGACGGCGTACAACAGGTCGACGATCAGATTGAAGACGATCACGCAGACCGTCGCGAAGACGACGATCCCCATCACCGCCGGAAGGTCGAAGCCCTCGAGCGCCTCCAGCGCGCGCTTCCCGAGCCCTGGGAGCCCGAAGACCGTCTCGGTGAAGACCGCGCCGCCAAGTGCGAGGCCGATGTCCATGCCGAGCATCGTCACGACAGGAAGCATCGCGTTCCGCAACACGTGCGAGCGCATGACGAGCCACTCGGGCGCGCCCTTGGCGCGGGCGGTCCGGACGTAGTCCTCGTTCATCGCCTCCAGCACGTTCGCCCGGATCATGCGCACGTACAGCGCGGCGAACAGGACGGCGAAGGTGATCCACGGAAGGATCAGCGCGTGCGCCCAGTCGATCGGCCCACCGCAGTCGGTGGACGGATTGACCATGTCGCAGTAGCCACCTAAGGGCGTCAGTCCGGCCTTGTAGCCGACGAAATAGATCAGGAGCAAGCCGATCCACACCGGGTGCGCGGAGATCCCGATCAGCACGAAGACCATCCCGGCGCGGTCTAAGAGCGAGCGCGGCCGCAACGCGGAGAGGATCCCGAGCGGGAGCGCGACGAGCATCCAGAGCACCGCCCCGCCGATCACGAGCGACGCCGTGACCGGGGCCGCCTCCTTGATGATCTCGTTCACCGGCTGGCGCGTCGCATAGGAGTTGCCGAGCGACGGCGTCTTGGCGCTGACGGGGTGGATCCCCACCGGCAACAGGCCACCCAGGAAGCGCAGGTACTGCGTGTAGACCGGGTCGTCGAGCCCGACCTCCTTGCGCACGCGCTCGACCTGGTCGGGCGGGCACTGGGCGCCGCAGATCAGGCGCGCGGGCTCGGCCGGGACGAGGAAGAAGATGATGTAGGAGACGATCGTGACGGCGATGAACATCACGCCCGCCCAGAAAAGCCGCCTGATCAGATAGCGATACATCGTCGTCGGGGAGTCGAGAGGGGGGTCAGCTTACCGCCGTTTGCCGATTACGTGTGGGTTAAGAACGAGGGCGCCGGCCGAAACCGGCGCCCTCGTCACGTCGTTCGTCTCTACCTGGTGAGGCAGAGTGATGCGTAATCCCACGTGAAGACCGGGTGGTAGTGGTAGCAACCAGTCCGGGACGACACGTAGTACCGGTCGTTCGGTGTGCCGTACGTGGCCAGAGGAGCGCCGTTTTTCGCGATATCGGCGTCGAGCTGGCTGAACGCGCGGTAGCGCGGAACGCCTACGAGCGTCTTCGCCCGGGCGATCTTCTTGTTGAAGGCCGCCGAGTTGAAGTACGAGAAGTTCACGTTGTTGGTCGGCCGGATCGTCGTCCCGTCGACGAGGAAGATGAAGTCGTACGGGTCGAAGTAGTCCATATGCCAACCCTCAAGCGTGAGGTCGAAGGGCTCGCCCTTGTTGCCGGCCTTCTCGAACTGGACCGCCCGCGGGAACAGCTTGATGTCCATGTTCAAGCCGATGTTCCGCAGGTTCGCCTGGACGATCTGGCACTGCTGAGGAGCCGGAGCCCTGTTGGCGCAGTAGAAGACGCCGTTCCCACCGCGGGTCTGGCCCTGGGCCAGTGACCGAGCCTGCGAGATGTTCGGGCGCCGCGGGTAGATGGAGACGTTCTTGAAGCCGCGCATCGACGGCGGCATGTACTGGTCGTTCGTGACGCCTGCGTACGCGCCGCGCTGCGTCATGATCGCCTGGCGGTCGATGACGTAGTTGACGGCCTTCTTCAGGCGCAGGTTGCCGACACCACCGCCGCCGAACAGCGGGCGGTCGTGGTTCATGGCGAGGTACGAGATCGTGGGAGCAGGGTTCGCGAAGTAGCGACCCGGCGAGCCCTTCTTGACGCCGTAGCGGCGGCCAAGCTCAGCGTGCGCCGACGGCGGGATGTCGCCCGTGTCGGTGACGCCACGATCGATGTTCAGCTTGATCGTCTCGAGCGGGAGACCCACGTCGATGACGATCGAGTTGACGTTGTGCGGCCGAGGGCCCCTGTAGAACCTGTTGCGGGCCACGACGACTTGGCGGTTCCGATCCCACTTCTGGATGTAGTACGGACCGGCCGTGTGCACCGGAGCGTTGACCCCGTTCGGCTCGATCGGCAGGTTCGTCGGAATCGCCTGGAAGAACGGCATCGCAAGGCGAGCAAGCAGGTCAGGCGCCCGCTTGGTCATCTTGATCTGCAGCGTGTACTTGCCGATCGCCTTGAGGCCAGTCGCCCTGCTGGCGGAGCCGTTGATCACGGCCTTAGCACCAGCGATGTCCTCGATGAACGGCTGAGAAGGCGAGCTCATCTTCTTGTTCAGGTCGCGGTTGATCGCGTACACGAAGTTCGCGGCCGTCACTTTCTGACCGTTCGAGAGCCTGAAGTTGTTCTTCAGCTGGAACGTGTAGGTGAGGCCGTTCTTCGCGATGCGCGGGAAGCCCTTCGCCACGTCCGGAGTGAGCCGCGAGCCCTTCGGGGCCGGGGCATCCGGATAGTTGAGCAGCATCGCGGCGGTCGAGTACATGATCGCCCACGAGGGGACGTAGTACGCGAGCGCCGGGTCGACGTAGTCGATGTCGACCGAGAGGCTGTGCTTGAAGGTCCCGCCAACCCGAGCCTGGCCGGATGCCTTGGCCGACGGCGAAGCGCTGCCCGACGGGCCCGCGATGGCGGACGCAGCGAGCAGGCCGGCGCCGACGAACAGCATCGCGACCGAGACCATGAGTCGTCTGTGCATGAGACTCCTTTCCGCGTTTCAGGCCGGCCACAGGCGGTTGCGACCGACCCCAGGACGCCCTCGCGTCCCGCGCTATAAGACTCCGGGCGACCGAGTTAGTTAGCAGTGTGTTGTGAACCTCTGAGTAGAGGTTCGAATATCACTCTGGACGCGCCTCCAGAGGCCCTGAAGGCGCTTCCGGAGGTCTTAATGCGCCGAGCCGCGCGGGTCGAATGCGTCCCGCAGGCCGTCGCCGAGCAGGTTGAACGCCAGCGTCGTCAGCAGCACCGCCGCGCCGGGCCAGACCATGAGCCACGGTTGCTGGAGGTAGAACTGCGGCGCCGAGGAGAGCAGGTTCCCCCAGCTCGCAGCGGGCAGCTTGATCCCGAGGCCGAGGAAGGAGAGGCCCGCCTCGAAGAGGACGAACTGGGCGACGATCAGCGTCGAGTAGACGATGATCGGCGCAACGAGGTGCGGGAGCAGGTGCGACCGGATGATCCGCCAGTCGCTGGAGCCCACCATCTGCGCCGCCTCGATGAACTCCTTCTCGCGCAGTGACAGCACCTGCGCGCGCACGATTCGCGCCGGGTAGAACCAGCCGAAGACGCCGCCGACAAGGACGAGCGTCACGACCCCCTTCGGCAGGAACCCGAAGGTGATGCCTGCCATGCGCTCGCCGACGGTGGCGGAGAGCGCGATCACGAAGAGGAGCAGCGGGAACGCCATCACGATCTCGGTCAGGCGCGAGATCAGTGCATCGATCCAGCCGCGGAAGTAGCCGGCGGTCGCGCCCATGAGGACGCCGATCGTCATCGAAAGGAACGTCGCGCCGAGGGCGACCTCGAGCGAGACGCGCGCACCGTAGAGCAGGCGCATGAGCTCATCGCGGCCCAGGGTGTCCGCCGTCCCGAGCGGGAAGAAGACGTCCTCCATCTTCCCGGTCTGGGGGTTGAAGTTCTGCGCGTGCGTCAGCGGGTCGCGCGGTACGAGCTCCATGTCGACGCCGACGCCGGGCGAGGGGAAGATGTCGTCCGGGCCGTGCCCGAGCCAGTGCTTGACGAGCGGCGCGCCGAAGATCGCCGTCAGGACCAGCAGGATGATGAAGATCCCGCTCGCGATCGCGACCTTGTCCTTACGGAAGCGGATCCAGACCTGCTCCCAGTAGCCGCGGGCCCGAACGTCGGTGATGTCGCCGAGCCCGGTGCCGGACTCGAGCGCGACCTCGGCTGCGAGGCCTGCACCGGCTGAGAGGACTTCGCGTCGTTCGTCTGCCATGGGGAACGGAGAATAACTGCCCGGGGGTCGGGCGATCCGATTAGCTTTGACTATCGACCGGCGAGATTGTTAGGAGGCCGTCAGGGCGTCCGCGCCGGCGACGACCTCCAGGATCTCCTGGGTGATCTCCGCCTGGCGGGCGCGGTTCATCGCCAGCGTGAGGCTCTCGATCAGCTCTCCGGCGTTCTTCGAGGCGTTGCGCATCGCAGTCATGCGCGCGCCCTGCTCGGACGCGGCGGACTCGAGCAGCGCGCGGTAGAGCTCGGTCTCGACGTACACGGGCAGCAGCCGCGCCAGGATCTCCTCCGGCTCCGGCTCGTAGATGAAGTCGCCCGAGAGCGCGTCCCGGTCGTCCTCTCCCTCGAGGATCTCCTCGGGGATCGGCAGCACCTCCTGCTCGGTCACGCGCTGGACGAGCGGCGAGACGAAGTGGTTGTAGACCACGAACACCTGGTCGACCTCGCCCTGCGTGTAGAGCTCCGAGATCGCGTGCGCGATCGTCTGGGCGTCGGAGTACGCGGGCCGGTCGCTGAACCCGACCCACGACTGGCCGACGTCGTAGCGCCGGAAGCGAAGGGTCGAGGCGCCGCGACGGCCCGACACGAGCCAGCGAACCTCGACGCCTTCCGCGCGGAGCCGCCGCTCGAGCGCGAACACGTGCCGCAGGATCTGCGAGTTGAATGCGCCGGCGAGGCCGCGGTCGCCGGTCAGGGCCAGGATCGCCGCCGTCCGCACCTCACGCCGTTCGAGCAGCGGGAGCCCGCGCATCGAGGTGCTCGCTCGGGCGGTGCCGACCATCAGCTCCAGCATCCGGTCGGCGTACGGGCGCATCGCCTCGATCCGAGCCTGCGCGCGGCGGAGACGAGCGGCCGCCACGAGCTCGAACGCCTTCGTGATCTTCCGCGTGTTCTGGACGGAGCGGATCCGGCGCTTGATGTCCTGGACTGCGGCCAAGGGTTACGCGGCTTCGTCCTCGGTGCTGACGTTGAACCCTTCTTTGAACTTCTCGACCTCCGCCTTCAGCCGCTCCTCGAGCTCGTCCGGGAGGTCGCCCGTCTCGCGGATCTCCTTGTAGATCGCCCCCTCCGTGCGGAGGTACTCGCGGAGCTCGTCCTGGAAGCGCAGGACGTCCTCGACCGGGATGTCGTCGAGGTGGCCGTTGACGCCGACCCAGATCGCGACCACCTGCTCCTCCATCGGCCAGGGCTGGTACTGCGGCTGGTTGAGGGTCGCGACCATCCGCTGGCCGCGAGCGAGCGTCCGCTGCGTGGCGGGGTCCAGCTCGGAGCCGAACTGCGCGAACGCCTCGAGCTCGCGGTACTGCGAGAGCTCGAGCCGCAGGCGGCCAGCCACCTTCTTCATCGCCTTCGTCTGCGCGCTCGCCCCCACGCGGGAGACCGAGACGCCGACGTTCACGGCCGGCCGGACGCCGGAGAAGAACAGGTCCGACTCGAGGAAGATCTGACCGTCCGTGATCGAGATCACGTTCGTCGGGATGTAGGCCGAGATGTCGCCGGCCTGCGTCTCGATCACCGGCAGCGCCGTCAGCGACCCTCCGCCGAGGTCGTCGGAAAGCTTGCAGGCTCGCTCGAGCAGGCGCGAGTGGAGGTAGAAGACGTCGCCGGGGAACGCCTCGCGCCCCGGCGGCCGGCGCAGCAGCAGCGAGAGCTGCCGGTAGGCGTCGGCGTGCTTCGAGAGGTCGTCGTACATGACGAGCGCGTGCCCGCCGTTGAACATGATGTGCTCGCCGATCGCGCAGCCGGCGAAGGGCGCCATCCACTTGATCGGCGCTGCCTCGTGCGCCGCCGCGATGACGATGATCGTGTAGTCCATCGCGCCGCGGTCGCGAAGCAGCTCGTAGACCTGCGCGACAGTCGACGCCTTCTGCCCGATCGCGACGTAGATGCAGATCACGTCCGTGTCGCGCTGGTTCAGGATCGTGTCGACCAAGATCGCCGTCTTGCCGGTGGAGCGGTCGCCGATGATCAGCTCGCGCTGACCGCGGCCGACGTTCGTCATCGCGTCGATCGCCTTGATGCCGGTCTGGAGCGGCTCCTTCACCGGCTGGCGGTCGATCACGCCCGGCGCTTTGAACTCGAGCGGCCGCGTCTCGGTCGTCTCGATCGGCGCGCCGCCGTCGAGCGGGTTCCCGAGCGGGTCGACGATCCGGCCGATCAGCGCGTCACCGACGGGGACGCTCGCGACCTCGCCGGTGCGCTTCACGGGCTCGCCCTCCTTCGAGAGCACCCATTCGCCGAAGAGCGCCGCGCCGACGTTGTCCTCCTCGAGGTTGAACGCGATGCCGGTGACGCCGTGCTCGAGCTGGAGCAGCTCTCCCGCCACGGCGTTCTCGAGGCCGTGGATCCGGGCGATGCCGTCTCCGACCTGAAGCACCGCGCCGACCTCGGCGAGGTCGGTCTCGACGTCGTACTGCTCGATCCGCTCCTTGAGGATCGAGGTGATCTCTTCGGGTCGCAGTCGCACTGCCTAACTCCTTCCGCTGCCTGTGAGCTGTCGTCGTAGTCCGTCGAGGCGACCCTTGACGCTCGCGTCGGCCCGGTAGGAGCCGGCGCGGAGCACGAAGCCGCCGATCAGGTTCTGGTCGACGCCGCGGGTCGCTCGGAGCCGCCGCCCGGAGACCTGCTCGATCTGACCCAAGAGTTTGGTCGCCTCGTCCTCGGAGAGCTCGACCGCCGTGGTGAGCTCGACGTCGAGGATCCCCTCCTCGCGGGCGACGAGCGCGTCGAACTCGCGCACGATCTCGTGCAGCTGCTGCGCGCGGTTCTTCTCCGCCACGAGGAGCAGGAAGTTGCGCGTCAGCTCATCGGCGTCCGCGAGGAGCGCGGAGAGGGCGTCGACCTTCTGGCGGGAGTCGACCGCCGGGGTGACCAGAAGCTCGCGGAGCTCGGGCACCTGCTCGGTCGCCTCCAGGAAGGCGTGCAGCTCGTCCCGCACCACCTCGAGGCGGTCCCGCTCCTTCGCCGCCTCGAAGAGGGCGTTCGCGTAGATCTTCCGGGGCACGGCCATCAGTTCGCCCGGGCGTCCCCTTCGAGCACGGAAAAGTCGAGCTCGCCGACGGCCTGCTCGATCAGGCGGCGGTGGTCCTCGTCGGTCAGCACCTTGCCGGTGACCTTGCTCGTCGCGACGAGGGCCAGCTCAGCGACCTCCGCCCGGATCTGCTCGAGCGCGCGGCGCGTCTCGGCCTCGATCTGCTTCGTCGTGTCCTCGAGCCGGCGCTGGCGCTCGGACTCGAGCTCGTCGCGCAGGCGCTCCTTCTGCGCGTCCGCGACGCGTCGGGCCTCGGCCAGGATCCCCTCGGCCTCGCCGCGCGCCTCCCGCATCAGCGCCCGGTGCTCCTCGAGCAGGCTGCGGGCCTCGTCGCGGGCGTTGTCGGCCTCGTCGAGCGACTGTCGGATCCGCTGGCTGCGCTCGTCGATGATCTTCTGGACCGGCCCGAAGGCGTACCGCTTCAGCACGAAGAACGTGATCGCGAAGCAGACGAGGGTCCAGACCATGAGGCCGACGCGCGCCTCGATCAGTGGGTTGGCGGCGAGGACGGCGAGCATGTGGCTAATGCCCCTTCCAGTGATGCCGCCGAGTCTCTGGGTCGTGAGCACCAAGCCAGAGGTCGCACGCCGACGAGCCAAGGTCAAAAGACCTTGGTGAGGAGGTGGGTGAGCTCTGGCGCCGCGTGATCGCGGGCCAGAGGCCGGCACGGATCGCTGGGAGGGGCATCAAACGAGGACGTAGGCGAGCAGGCTGCCGAGGAGGCCGTAGAACACGACGGCCTCGGTGAGCGCGAACCCGAGCCACTGGATACCCGTCAGCTCGCCCCGGAGCTCCGGCTGGCGCGCGACCGACTGGATCATCGAGCCGAAGATGTTGCCGATGCCGATGCCCGCGCCCAGCGAGCCGAGGCCGACGCCGAGGGCGAGCGCGATCGCCTTGCCGGCGTCCGAGCCGTCCGACGCGGCGGCGAAGAGCGTTGCAGCGACGTTCATTTTTCCTCGTACCTCCTTAGTGCTCGGGCTCGATGGCCGAGCCGATGTAGATGGCGGACAGGGCGGCGAAGATGTAGGCCTGGATCGAGACGACGATCACGACCTCGAAGAGGTAGAAGATCGTCCCGACGAAGACGGAGACCGGTGCCAGCCAGATGTGGCCGAGCACGAAGATCAGCCCGATGAAAGTCAGGATCAGGATGTGGCCGGCGAGCATGTTCGCGAACAGTCGGACTGAGAGCGAGATCAGCCGCATGAACTGGCCGAGGACCTCGAGGAACGCAATCGGCACCACCATCGCCTTCGGCACCGGCGGGATCCAACTCTTGAAGTAGCGCGCCGGTCCGTTCTCGCGGATTCCCTCGAAGTGTGTGAAGACGAAGGTCAGCAGCGCGAGCGCGAGGGTGACGGAGATCGACGAGGTCGCGGCGTAGATCCCGAGCGTCGGTAGCTCGATCCCAGCGATCGTCACTTTCTCGTCCGAGAGCGGCAGCGGGATGAAGCCGAGGATGTTGATCGTCCAGATGAAGAGGAAGAGCGAGGCGACGTATGGGAACCAGCGCCCGATCGCCTTCGTCGGGAGCCCCTGCTCCGCGATCTGCGTCTGGGCGATGTCGTAGACCAGCTCCCCGACCGCCTGGCGGCGGTCCGGGTCGACGTGGAGGCGCCACCGCATCAAGCCGAGGCCGAGGAGGATCGTCACGATCGTGGCGAGTAAGAGATAGGCGACGGCCTTCGTGATCGAGAGGTCGAGCGGGCCGAGGTGGATCGGGATCCACGCGTGCTGCTCGAACTCCTTCGACGGGTCGAACTTCTCCTCGTCGGCGGCGAGGGCCGAGCCGGGAAAGAGAAGCGCCGTGGTGACGAGGCCGTAGAGGGCGCGTCTCACCGGATCTCCTCGCTCGTGAAGTACGTCGTCAGGGAGAGGGCGAGCTCCAGCGTGTACGCGAGCGCATAGAGGGCGCCGGCGGCGACACCCAGCTCGGTGTCTCTTGCCGCCACGACGATCACGACGACCATCACGCCGACGGACCGAAACATCATCCCGACTCCCCTCACGCCCGAGGCGGCGAGATTATCGGCGCCGAGCGGCACCCGTGAGAGCAGCAGCGCCACCGCCTCGGCGGCCACCCAGAGGACGGCGGCGAGGAGCCAGGCGCGCAGCGGGAGCTCGGCGACGAGGAAGACGGGCAGAGCGAGCGCGATCAGCACTGCGGCCGCGAGCTGCGGCACGTAGGTGGTAGGGACCGGTCTGGGCGTCGCCCAGACGTCCCTCACGAGAACACCCCCCGATAGCGTCGGTACACGGCGAAGGTCCCCGCGGGGATGCCGAGGAGGGCGCCGACGAGGGCGCCGATCGCCCACGATCCGGCAGCCCAGCCGACGAGAGCGCCGACGGCGATGCCGGCACCAGTCGTTCCGAGAAGCACAGCGCCGGCCCCGGCAGGGTCGAGCGACTGACGCGGCGCTGGCTCCATCGGGACCGAGCATACCAAAGTTTGTGACAGCCAAAACCCGCATGGTTTGGCGAAAAGTGCCTGAGCTTGTAGCTTTGGTTTCCATGCATGTCGACGTGGTCGGCCAGGGGCCGCGGCTCGTGCTCGTGCACGGCAGCGTCGGGTTCGGGCTGGAGGCCTGGGGCCCGCAGCGGCGCCTCGCGGAGCGGTTCACGCTGGTCGTGCCGACCCGCAGCGGCTACCCGCCGAACCCGCCGCTCGAGCGAATCGACTTCGAGGACCAGGCGCAGGAGGTCGCGGAACTCCTGGAGCCTGGCGACCACCTCGTCGGCCACTCGTACGGCGGGGTCGTCTCGCTGCTCGCAGCCGGCCGGCGTCCCGAGGCGCTGCGCTCGCTGACGGTGCTGGAGCCGCCGGCGTTCGGCGTGGCGCTCGACGATCCCGCGGTCCAGGATTTCCTCGGGGCGTTCGAGCCCGACTACCCGCAGGACCCCAGGGGCTATCTCGAGTTCTTCCTGCCGCTCGTCGGGTCGTCCCTCCGCCTGCCGGACCCGCTCCCGCACGGGCTGGAGGCCGGTGCGCGGGCGGCGATCGCGGAGCGGTTCCCGAACGAGGCGGTGATCCCGTTCGAGGTGCTGCGGCCGGCGCGTTTTCCGAAGCTCGTCGTTTCCGGCGCGCACCACCCGGCGTTCGACGCCGTCTGTGACGTGCTTGAGCGCGAGCTCGAGGCCGAGCACGCGGTCGTCCCCGGCGCCGGGCACTCGATCGCCCGTGCACCGGGGTTCAACGACGTCCTCGTCGGCTTCGCCGACCGCGCCTAGGAGGGCTTGGTGTGATGCCGCTCGTCGCAGGGTGCGATGCTCGTCCCGAGGCCAGGACGCAGGGAGCGCCCGTATCGAGTGAGATACGGGCGCGACTGCGGACGCCGTCCTCGGGGCGAGCAGCGCAGCCCTGCGGCACAGCTGCATCGCGCCGAGCCCTCCTCATCAGGCGGTGCGGCGTTCCTCGCGCTCGCGGCGCGCCTGCTCCTCCCGGCGGCGGATCCGCGGGTTCGCGAGCTTGACGATCTCGAGCAGGTAGGCGATGTAGACGGACGCCGCTAGCGCGGCGACGGCGATCGAGCCGGCGACGAGCGAGTTCGAGAAGTCCCAGTCGCCGTGTGGGCGCGGCGGCAGGAACCGCGTCGCGAGGGCGGCGGCGGCGAGCAGCACGCACCAGAGGTACATGTAGGCCACCGCGCGCGTCTGTGAGAAGCCGATGTTCATGAAGCGGTGGTGCAGGTGGGTCCGGTCGGCCTCGTACAGCGGCTGGCCGTACTTCATCCGCTTCGCGACGACGAACGAGGTGTCGATGATCGGAATCGCGAGCACGAGGAGCGGCAGCACGAGCGTCGCCAACGCCGCGGTCTTCACGAGCCCCTCGACGGAGAGCGTCGCAAGCAGGAACCCGAGCAGGAGCGCACCGGAGTCCCCCATGAAGATCCGCGCCGGATAGAAGTTGTGGTGCAGGAAGCCGAAGCAGGCGCCCGCCACGATCGCCGAGAGCAGCGCCGCGTCGGGCGCGCCGAGCGAGAGGCCGATCACGGCGAACGTCGACCCCGCGATCGCACAGACGCCGGAGGCGAGGCCGTCCATTCCGTCGAGGAAGTTGACCATGTTCATGATCGCGACGATCCAGACCAGCGTCGCGGGCCCGGCTGCCCACCCGGGGAGCTCCTGGCTGCCAAGGCCGGGAAACGTGAAGCGCTCGACGTTGATGCCGAAGCCGATCGCGACGCCTGCCGCCGCGACCTGACCGCTGAGCTTCGCCCACCACGGCAGACCCCGGAAGTCGTCGATCGCGCCGACCGTTGTCGCGACGGCCGCGCCGAGCAGGATTCCGCGGTAGACGCCGTCGAGCGGGAGGAAGGCGAGCGCCGGCACGAACACGCCGAGCAGGAGCGCGAGGCCGCCGAGCCTCGGCACCGGCCGCACGTGCACCCTGCGCGTCTCGCCCGGCTCGTCGACGACGCCGAGGATGCGCGCGAACCGCCCCACGCCCGGCGTCAGCAGGAGCACGACGACGAGCGCGAGCAGGAAGCCCCAGATGACCTCCGGGTTCTGGCGCAGCGTGTCGATCAACGCGGGACGCTACTTCGTGCCGTACAGCCTGTCGCCTGCGTCGCCGAGGCCAGGCACGATGTAGCCCTTCTCGTTCAGGCCCCGGTCGATCGAGGCCGTGACGATCCTGACGTCGGGGTGCTCCGAGTGGACTCGCTCGATGCCCTCGGGGGCCGAGACGAGACAGACGAGCGTCACGGACTTCGCCCCCGCCTCCTTGACCTTGGAGATCGCCGCCACACTCGAGTTGCCCGTTGCCAGCATCGGGTCGAGCACGATCGCGTCACGGTCGCCGAGGTCGGTCGGGAGCTTCACGTAGTACTCGACCGGCTCGAGCGTTTCCTCGTCGCGGTAGAGGCCGATGAACCCGACGCGCGCGCCGGAGACGAGCGACAGCACGCCGTCGAGCATCCCCATCCCGGCGCGAAGCACCGGGCACACGACGACCTTCTTCCCTGAAATCCGCTGCACCGTCGTCTGCTCGAGCGGCGTCTCGATCTCGACGTTCTCGGTCGGGAAGTCTTTCGTCGCCTCGTAGGTGAGGAGCAGCGTGACCTCGTTCGCGATCTTGCGGAAGTGGACGGTCGGCGTGTCCTTCTCGCGCAGGTAGGAGAGCTTGTGCTGCACCAGCGGGTGCGCGACCTCGATCACGCGCTCGGTCGCCACTGCCGAGCTCATGTCACGTAGGTCGTGAAGCCGCGGAAGCCAGGGTAGAGCGGGCGCCGCTCGCAGAGCGCCTCGGACCGGGACGCGAGCGCGGGGATGTCGGCGTCGGCGCCGAGCGCCTCGACGATGATCTGCCCGACCTCGCGGAAGTCGTCCGCGTCGAAGCCGCGCATCGTCGCGGCCGGCGTGCCGATGCGGACGCCGGAGGCCACGGTCGGCGGCCGCTCGTCGAACGGCACCGTGTTGCGGTTCACGGTCAGGCGGACCTCGTCCAACCGCTCCTCCGCGTCCTTACCGGTCCAGTCCGTCGAGCGGAGATCGAGCTGGAGCAGGTGCGTGTCGGTGCCGCCGGTGAGCACGTCGAGCCCGCCCTCGATCAGCGCCTCCGACAGCGCGTCCGCGTTCGCGCGGATCTGCTGCTGGTACTCCCGGAACGCCTCGGTCCCGGCGATCTTGAAGCACGTCGCCTTGGCGGCGATCGTGTGCTCGAGCGGCCCGCCCTGCATGCCGGGGAACACCGCGCGGTCGACGGCCTGCGCGTGCTCCTCGCGGCAGAGGATGAAGCCGGCACGAGGCCCGGCGAGGGTCTTGTGCGTCGTCGACGTGACGAAGTCGCAGTGCGGCACCGGGTTCGGATGGAGGCCGGCGGCGACGAGGCCGGCGAAGTGCGCCATGTCGCAGAGGAGCAGGGCGTCGACCTCGTCGGCGATCGCCCGGAATCGGTCTGCCTCCACGGTCCGCGGGTAGGCCGAGCCGCCGCAGACGATCAGCTTCGGGCGGTGCTTCCTCGCGAGGTCGAGCACCTCGTCGTAGTCGACTCTGTTCGTTTCGCGCGAGACGCCGTAGTGGACGATCGTGTAGAGGCGGCCGGAGAAGTTGACCTTGAGCCCGTGCGTGAGGTGGCCGCCGTGCGAGAGCTCGAGCGACAGGATCGTGTCGCCCGGCTGGAGCGCCGCCATGTAGACCGCCATGTTCGTCTGCGCGCCCGCGTGCGGCTGGACGTTGGCATGGTCGGCGCCGAAGAGCTCCTTCGCGCGGTCGATCGCGGTCTGCTCGATCTCGTCCACGACGTGACAGCCGCCGTAGTAGCGCCTGCCCGGGTAGCCCTCGGCGTACTTGTTCGTCGGCGTCGAGCCGACGGCCTCGAACACGCTCGGCCAGGTGAAGTTCTCGGAGGCGATCAGTTCGATCTGCCCGCGCTGCCGCTCGAGCTCCGCGCCGAGCAGCTCGGCGATCTCCGGATCGATCTCGGCGAGGCCTGCGGTGCGGAGGTGTTGGAGGGTTTCCTGGGCGACGGCCATCGGCCCATCGTAACTTCCACCTCGGCCCGTAACACCTTCCACGTCGCCGCACGCGACCGGGCCGGGAACGTCGACGCAACCCCCGCGGCGCACCGCTGGACGATCTCGGACGCTGCGCCGCCGCACCCCTCCGCCGCCCCAACCACCGCCGCCGCCAGCTCCACCACCGCCGCCACCCCCGTCGCCGCCACCGCCCGCGCCGCCGGCGCCGCCGGCTCCGCCGCCGCCAGCGGCGCACCCCAAGCCGCGCCCGAAGGCGGCACCGAAGAAGGTGACGATGTGCCACCGCGGCCGGACGATCAAGGTGCGGAAGTCACAGGTGCGCAAGCACCGCCGCCACGGCGACAAGCTCGGCCGCTGCCGGCGCGTCCGGCGGCGCTAGACGAGACGCGCGAGCGCTTCTGCCGCGGGCACGGCGCCCTCGCGCACGACCACCGGCTCCGGCCCGGTCAGGTCGATCACCGTCGACGGCGTGCCGTGGAGCTCGCCCGCGTCGAGCACGGCCCCGGCGCCGACGCGCAGCTCCTCGGGGATCTCATCGACCGTCCTCGGATCGGGTCCCCCCGGGAGGTTCGCGCTCGTCGCCGCAACGACCCCGACCCGGCGCACGACCTCGCGCGCGTCGGGCGGCAGGTTGGGTACCCGGACGCCGATCGTCTCCGGCCGTTCCCCGGTCAGCCACGGGAAGCGCCGCCGGGGGTTCGGGAGGATCAGCGTGTACGGCCCGGTCACCACCGCTTGGCCGTGCAGCTCCGGCACCGCCTCGACGAGCGCCTCGACCTCCGCGGCGACGATCGCCGTCGGCTGAGGCTGGGCGCGCCCCTTCAGGCGGTAGAGCCCGCGAACAGCCGCCTCGTTTCGCGCCTCCGCCGCCAGACCGTAGACGGTGTCGGTCGGAAGCACCACAGGCTCGCCGGCGCGGAGCGCGGCGACCGCCTGCTCGATCACCGGAGGCGAGCCTCGACGATGCGCTCGCGTCCGGCGAGGTCGTTCGAGACTCGCACCTCCCGGTAGCCGAGAGCAACGATCAGCGGCGAGACGTTGCACGCCTGGCCGTCGCCTAGTTCGAGCACGAGCGCTCCACCCGGCCCAAGCACGTCGAGCGCTGCGTGCGCGACCTCGCGGTGGCGGCCGATGCCGACGAGCGCCTCCACCGGCTCGTGCCGTAGCTCCGGCTCGAGGCCCGGCATGTCCTCTGGCGAGACGTACGGCGGATTCGAGACGACGAGGTCGAACGGCCCCGCCTCCCCCGCCAGCAGGTCACCGTGCACGAACCGGACGCGCTCTCCGACGCCGGCCCGCCGACGGTTCGCCTCGGCGACCTCGAGCGCGTCGGCGGAGGTGTCGGTGCCGACGACGCGGGCATCCGGTCGCTCGTCCGCGATCGCCAGCGCGATCGCGCCGGACCCGACGCCGACGTCCAGGACCTGCGGCGCCGCCACCCCGTCGAGCAGTGCGAGAGCGCGCTCGACGACCACCTCGGTCTCCGGTCGCGGGATCAGCACGCGCGGATCGACCGCCAGGGTCAGGCCGCGGAAGCCCCACTCGCCGAGGATGTAGGCCAGCGGCTCCCGCTGCACGCGGCGGTCGACCAGTCGGCGGAACTCGTCGAGCTCGCCGTCGAGGCTCGCCGCGTAGAGCTCCGAGCGCCGGACGCCGAGCACGTGGGCGAGAAGCCATTCGGCGTCGACCTCCGGCGAGGGGACGCCCGCGCGCTCCAGGGTCGCGATCGCTTCGCGGAGCGCCTCGCGGGCCGTCACACCGCGGCGGCTTCGAGCGCCCGCCGCCGATCCTCGGCGGTGAGCGCCTCGGTGAACTCGTCGAGCTCCCCGTTGAGCACGGCATCGAGCCGGTGCGCCGTCACCTTCACGCGGTGGTCGGTGACGCGGTTCTCCGGGTAGTTGTAGGTGCGGATCTTCTCCGCGCGCTCGCCGGAGCCGATCTGCGACCGGCGGGCGCTCTCCAGCTCGGCCTGCTGCCTGGCCCGCTCGAGCTCGAAGAGCCGGGCCCGCAGGACGCGCAGGGCCTTGGCGCGGTTCTGGAGCTGCGACTTCTCGTCCTGCATTGAGACGACGAGACCGGTCGGAAGGTGCGTGATCCGAACGGCCGAGTCGGTCGTGTTCACGCTCTGGCCGCCCGGGCCCGTCGAGCGGTAGACGTCGATCTTGAGCTCGTTCGGATCGATCTCGACCTCGACCTCCTCCGCCTCGGGCATGACGGCGACGGTCGCCGTGGAGGTGTGGATCCGGCCCTGGGACTCCGTCGCCGGCACGCGCTGGACGCGATGCGTCCCGCCCTCCCACTTGAAGACCGAGTACGCGCCGTCTCCCTTGACCGCGAACACGGCCTCCTTGTAGCCGCCGCCCTCGCTCGGGCTGGCCGAGAGCCGCTCCGTGGTGAAGCCGCGGCGCTCGGCGTACCGTGTCAGCATCCGGTACAGGTCCCCGGCCCAGAGCGCCGCCTCGTCGCCGCCGACTCCCTGACGGATCTCGACGAGGACGTCCTTGTGGTCGGCCGGGTCCGCCTCGACGAGTGCCAGCTTCAGCTCCTCCTCGAGCCGCGCGACCTCCGCGGGATCGGGGGCGAGGTCGGCCAGCTCGGGGTCCTCCCGGGCGGCCTCGAGATCCTCCTGGGCGCGCCGCCACTCCTGCGCCAGCTTGTAG
>Ga0307319_10000125_pt1 | contig 23636 bp, 29 predicted proteins | sample ER_DNA_368_FD_194491 | JGI IMG/M metagenome (GOLD analysis project Ga0307319, IMG submission 194491) | Bulk soil microbial communities from the East River watershed near Crested Butte, Colorado, United States - ER_DNA_368 | ecosystem: Environmental > Terrestrial > Soil > Floodplain | place...
GAGACGGCACGGCGGCTGGCATGCGACTCGTCCGTGATTCAAGTGCAGGAGCGCGCCGGAAAAACCCTGTCCGTCGGGCGCAAGACGCGCTCGATCCCGCCGGCCTTACGAAGAGCGCTGAGACGGCGTGACCGCGGCTGCCGCTTCCCGGGATGCGAGCACCATCTGTTCGTGGATGGTCACCACGTTCGGCATTGGGCGCGGGGAGGCGAGACGAGCATCGACAACCTGGTGTTGCTCTGCCGGCGTCATCACCGCCTCGTCCACGAGGGCGGCTGCTCGATCGAGCGCCTTCCCGGCGACCGCTTTCGCTTTCGAGACCCCTGGGGCAGGCCGATCCCCGACGCACCGAGGCCGCCGCCGGGCAGCCTCGACTGTCTCCGGCACGGGAACCAGCCGCTGGCGATCGACGCCGGCACCTACCGGAGCGGTGCGGGCGACAGCCTGGATCTCGATCTCGCGGTGGAGGCGCTGAGGGCGGTTGACGTACGGCTAGCCCGGGACACGATCGCTGACCGGGGTGATGAAGCTCGCCTCGTGACCCCGACGGTTGGCCTCGGCTAGCTCGTCCTCGTCGAGCGCACCGATCCGCTGCAGGAGCTCGAGCTCGTCGCGCAGGTGGGTCCGCATCATCTCGGGGCCATCGGTGGCGATCGTGAACGGCACGCCGTGGTCGACGAAGGCGCGGAAGGTCTCGCGCACCGCGTCCTCGCTCGGGAGCGCGCGCGTGAGCAGGTTCGACGTCGGGCAGATCTCGAGCACGATCTCCCGCTCGTGCAGGGCGGCCATCAGCTCTGGGCTGCGGGCCGCAAGGATGCCGTGGCCGATGCGGTCCGGGCGCAGATGCTCGACGACCTCGCCGATCTCGGCCTCGCCGTGCTCCTCGCCCTCCTCGCCGACGTGGATGGTCACGCCGAGGCCGGCGGCGCGTCCCTCCTCGACGAGCGGCACAAGCTCGCGGTAGGGGTAGCGGCCGCCGCCGGGGCGCGGGCCGGCGATGTCGATCCCGACGACCCCGCGCGAGGCGTAGCGGATCGCCTTCTCGACGATGATCGCGTTCTGTCGCTCGTCGAAGGTTCGGTCCATCATCAGAATGAGGCCCACGCGCACCTGCGGGTACTCGAGGCTCGCCCGGTCGAGGCCGCGCGAGGCGGCCATGATGATGTGGTCGAGGTCGCGCTCGCCGCCCCGGTTCCGCTTCATCGGGTTGAAGCGGAGCTCGAGCGTCGTGATCCGCTGCGAGCGGTAGGCGCCGCCGATTGCCGCGTGCACCGAGCGCTCGACCGCGATCGGGCTCGACTGGATCAGCTCCGTCCAGTGGTAGATCTCGTTCAGGGCCTCGAGCGAGTCGACCCGGCGCGGGTCGGCGATCGTGACGAGCCGGTCGAACTCCCAGTAGTCCTTGACCGGGAGCGCGATGCCCTGCTCGTGGGCGAGGCTCCACATGATCTCGGAGGCGACCGACGCCCCGAGGTGCGTATGGAGCTCGGCGAGGCCGTCCATGGAGCGAGTCTACGGATGGATGACGACCTGAGCGCCGAGCGGGACGAGGCGCATCAGGTACCCCAAGTCACTCTCGGCGGCGTGGAGGCAGCCTGTGCTGACCGCGCCTCCGGTCGAGCCGCCGTGGAGCGCGAGCCGGTCACCGCCGGTCCAGCCGGGCGGGAGGTTCGTCTGGTGCCCGGAGAGGGCGAGGATGCAGCAGCCGTAGACGGCGGAGTAGTCGGAGCCACGGAGCTTGTCAGTGATCGCGAAGCGGCCGGTCGGCGTGGGCGTTCCCGGTGCGCCGATGCCTATGCGGATCGTTCGGACGAGGCGGCCGGCGCTCCGCACCCGCAGCAGGCGCGCCGAGAGGTCGATGTCGACGGTGACGCGCGTGCGGCTGAGCCGTAGGGCGCGCGGCGCGTCCACCCAGCCGGTGCGGCCGTTGGGGAGCTCCGTGGTGATCACGCGGAGGCCGCGGACGGCCCGGGTGACGGCGAAGGTGCGCGGCGAGCCGAACTCGGTGCGCGAGGAGAGGCGGACGAGCATCGGGCCGCCGGGTGCGCTGCGGACGGCGACGACGCGGCCAGCGCGCACGTGCGCGACGAGCGTCCCGGGGCGCACGACACGTCCCGCGCGCGCGGGACGCGGCCTCGGCTTCGCGAGGAACGGCTCGGGGGGCCGCGGCGAGGCTGTCCGAACCGGCTCCGCGCGCCCGGAGAGGTCACCTGCGAGCGAAGCGATCAGGACGATTCCGACGACAAGGGCGGTGCGCCGGCCCACGTTGCCGAGATCGGATCGGCCGCGATTTCAGGCATCCCTCGTTCGAGGGATGCGCCGCGCTCGCCGACCCTGGTCTGGGTAGACGACGGTGCAACCGAGTGCACGGAGCCGCCAGAGTTGACCCGCTCGGGTCATGACACCCCGCAGGCAGGGGTGACAAGCTGGCTCCCAAGCTCAAGCGGTCAACAGGTTCGCCCAGACCCGTCCCCCGCGTCGACGCCGAGAGGCGAATCCTCCAGACGTCGGACCGCTTGAACGTCCCTCCTCTACCGGCCGCCTGCGGCGGGGCGGCCGGTAGAGCCCTGTTGCCCATGAGCCAGACTTGACGCCCGAAGACCCCGCGAAGTTCGATCTCTCCCGGGCGATAGACGACCTCGCCGCGCCCGCGGTCGTGATCGACCGCGACGGGCGCTACAGCTGGCTGAATCGGGCGTACATCGAGCTCTTCGGCGACCGGCGCGGCCAGGCGTTCGTCGACTCGATCGCGCCCGAGCACCGTCAGCTCGCGCGGACGAACTTCGCGCGCAAGGTCGTGGGGAAGACCACCGGGATCTACGACCTCACCGTGTTCGACCGCTCCGGGGCGCGAATCACGTTGCGGACCACGTCCTCTCCGCTGTGGCGCGGAGACGAGGTGGTGGGGGTCTTCGGCATCGGAGTCCCGATCCCCCAGCCCTCCAAGCCGGAGGCGTCGGTGCTCGACGACCTGACGCCGCGGCAGCAGGAGGTGCTGCGGCTGCTCGCCGAAGGCCTCAATACACGGCAGATCGCGCAGCGGCTCGGGGTGGCCGAGGAGACGGCGCGAAATCACATCCGTGCGCTGCTGCGGGCAACCGGCGCCCATTCGCGGCTCGAAGCCGTGCTCATCGGCCTGCGGCTGGGCGTCGTCGACCCGAACTTGACCCGGCCGGGTCAGCAGGAACCGCCGCCGATTGCCGACGAGTAAACCGGGCCGCGGCGACATGCTCGCCGCATTTCGCCCGACGCCGCGGCCCCTCCAACCTTTCGCCGCCGGCCGCGCGTCTACGAGGAGGTGAACCGTCGGACCGCCGACCACGCGCGAGCGGCTCGCGACGGTGCGGCTCTAGCCTTCGTCAGAATCGAACGCGATGAAGGTCGGCATCGTCGTCCCGTACTCATGGTCCTACTGGGGCGCGGTCCCCGAGCATGCGGAGCTGCAGGCGGACTCGCTCCAGCGCGTCGGCGTGGAGACGCGGACGATCATCGGGAACGACCCTCCGGGGAGCTTCACGCGCGTGCTCCACCCGCGGCACGGGCGGCACGGGCGGCCTCCGGCGGACGTGATCCCGGTGGGTCGTTCGGTGATCGTCCCGGCCAACGGCGCGCTTCCGAACATCGTCCTCAGTCCGGCCACGGTTCCTCGGATCAAGCGTGTCCTCGAGCGCGAGCGCTTCGACGTCGTGCACCTGCACGAGCCGATGACGCCCGTGATCTGCACGGCAGTGATGGCTTGGGCGCGGTGCCCGGTCGTCGCGACCTTCCACGCCTCCGGCGGGCTCGGCTGGCTGCACGCGGGCCGGCCGGTGTGGGGGTTCCTGATGGAGCGGATCGACCGGCGGATCGCGGTTTCGGAGGCGGCTCGCGACTCGGCCTCGCGTTGGTTCCCCGGCGAGTACGAGGTGATCCCGAACGGCGTGCTGATCCCGGATCACGCCGAGCCCGGCGCGCGCGAGCACAGGATCGTGTTCATCGGCAGGCACGACCCGCGGAAGGGGATGCCTGTGCTGTTGCGGGCCTGGCCCGAGATCTACCGCCGGACGGGCGCTCGGCTGCGCATCGTCGGCGCCGATCCGCTGATGGTGCGGCTCGCGCAAAGCCGTGCCGGCGTCGGTGCCGACGGAATCGACTCGCTCGGCTTCCTCACTCAGGACGACCTCACCGCCGAGCTGTTGAGGGCGAAGGCCCTCGTCGCGCCGTCGCTCGGCGGGGAGAGCTTCGGGATGGTGCTCACTCGGGCGTTTGCGTGTGCGACGCCCGTGGTTGCCTCCGACATCACCGGGTACCGTGACGTCATGACGGACGAGACGGGCCTGCTCGTCCCGCCGGGGGAGCAGCACGCGCTGGCGGAGGCGGTAACGGGGCTGCTCGGCGACGAGCCACGTCGCGAGCGGCTCGGCGCGGCCGCGCGGCGAATTGCGCTCGAGCGCTACTCGTGGGACGACATCGGACGCCGGCTGGCGGCGATCTACGAGGAGCTGGCGTGAAGATCCCCGGGTCGCCGCTGCTCCGGATCGGCGTTGTGCTGGCAGCTGCCGGGGGCGTCGTCGCGCTCCTGTGGTGGCGCGGCCCCGACTGGGGCACTGTCTGGCACGCCTTCGACGCGGTGGTCTGGTACTGGGTCGCGGTCGCGATCGGCCTGAACCTGCTTTCGGTGGTCGCCCGCGCCCTCGCGTGGCGGACCGTGATCAACCAGGCGATCGAGCCGCCGCACCCGCGCTTCGGGCTCGTCTTCTCCGCGTTCTCGGTCGGCCTCATGGCCAACGCGGTGCTCCCCGGCCGCATCGGGGAGCTGGCGCGCGTCGCGGTGCTGACGCGGAAGCTGCGGCTGCAAGGGCGCGCCGGCGGCATGTGGGCGGCGCTCGTCGGCACTGTGTTCGCGCACCGGCTATTCGATCTCGTGCCGACGGTGGGGCTGATCCTCTACGTGCTGCTGACGGCCAAGATCCCGCACTGGGCGATCTCCAGCCTCCTCGTCGTCAGCGTAATCGGGCTGGGCCTGTTCGCCTTCGCGTTCGCCAGTGCTAGGAATCGCCGCGAGTCGGTGCTCGAGGGCCTCGGGCCGATACGGCGGCTCGTGGAGATGGGGCGCCACGGGCTCGGCGTCCTGCACGCGCCGGGTCCGGCCGCGCTGGCGGCGCTCTTTCAGTGCTGCGGCTGGCTGTGCCAGTTCTTCGCCGTCTACACGGCGATGCGCGCCTTCGAGATCCACGCGCCGCTGCCGGCGGCCGGGCTCGTGCTGCTGCTGATGAACGTCGCGACACTCTTTCCGCTCTGGCCGGGGAACATCGGCCTGCTCCAGGCGGCGATCGCGCTGCCGCTCTCGTCCTACGGCGTGGCCACCGGCAAGGCGATCGCGTACGGCTTCGGGCTGCAGGCGATCGAGGCCTCCGTGGGCGTGGGCGTCGGGCTGATGTTCCTCGCGCGCGAAGGGCTGTCCTTCGCGATGCTGCGGCGCATGCCCGGCGCAGGCGAGGCCGAGGTGCCCGAGAGCGAGCGGGCGGAAGGCGAGGCGGCCCACGACGATCGGGCTCGTGCGCGCGCTCGCGTCCCCGGCTAGCCTCAAGGGCGTCCTCTCGGCGGCGGAGGCCGCGACGGCGCTCGCCCGCGGTTTCCGGCAAGCTGGCGCGGAGGTGGACGAGCTGCCGATCGCCGACGGCGGCGAGGGCACCGCGGCAGTGCTCGGCGCAAAGGTCACGCGTGTCGAGTCGGTTCACGACGCGTTCGGCCGGCTGCGGGAGGCGCCGGTGCGCGAGCTCCTCGACGGAACGGCGGTCGTCGAGAGCGCCGACGTGATCCCGCTCGACCCGTCGCGGCTGGACGTGGGTGTGGCCTCCAGCCGGGGCCTCGGCGAGCTGCTCGCCCGGATCGGCCCGTGCCCGCGGCTGCTCGTCTGCCTCGGTGGAACGGCGACGATGGACGCGGGGGCCGGGTTGCTGGAGGTACTGGACGAGCTGCCTGCGCCGACCACCGCTCTCTGCGACGTGCGGGCGACCCTGGCCGACGCGCCGCGCCTGTTCGGCCCCCAGAAGGGCGCGCTGGCCGACGAGGTGACCGAGCTCGAGCGCCGTTTCGCGGATCAGCTGCAGTCGTTCGCGAAGCTTCCCGGAGCCGGTGCTGCGGGCGGTCTCGGTGCGGCGCTGGCCTCGCTCGGAGCGGAGCTCGTGCCGGGCGCGGCCTACGTCCTCGACGCGATCGGCTTCCGCGAGCGCGCGGCTCGGGTGGAGCTCGTGGTGACGGGCGAGGGCACCGTCGACCGCACGACCTTCGAGGGCAAGGCACCCGGCGAGGCCGTGCGGGCCTGCGACGAGCTCGGCGTCCGCTGCGTGCTCTTCGGCGGGCGCGTCGAGGATGGCCTGGGCGCGCGGTCGCTCAGCGGCGACCCCGCCCGTGCACGCGAGGATCTGGAGGAGCTTGCCACGAGGCTCGCTCCAGGTGACGTCGCCGGCGGCGCGCGTAGAAGACCCTGAGGAGCGCCAGGGTCGCGATTCCGGAGAGAACGACGCAGGTCAAGTTGATTCCAAGCTGGGCGAGCGCTCCGCCGAAGTCGTGCCAGTCGCCGTAGGCGGCCGCGACTCCGACGTTCGCAGCCGCAGGGATGGTCGTCACCGAGATGAGCACTCCGATCAGGGCGCCCGACTTCGCGGTCGTCAGCGAGAGCATCCCGGCCACGCCGGCCAGCGTCGCGACCACGACCGAAAAGGTGTTCGGGTGGGCGATGAAATACGTCGCAGGACGGCTGTTGGCCGTCACCTGGTCGGGAGCAGGCCCGAGCCAGCGGAGGATGAGGGTGAGCAGCGTCGTCAGCACGATCGCGAACGGGAATCCGACGGCCAGCGCGAACAGCGAGCGGCGCGCCAGATCGAGGCGCCGGTCGATCACAGCGACACAGAAGCCGGCGAGCGGCCCGAATTCCGGCCCCACGACCATCGCGCCGATGATCAGGATCTGCGAGTCCGTCATGATCCCGGCCGACGCGATCAGGGTCGCCAGAACCATGAACGCGAGGAAGCTGAACGAGAGCTCGGCGCTCTCGGAGGTACGCGCCTCCACTTCCTCCCAGATGACGGCGTCCGCCACGGACCCGGCCGCTGCTGCCTCGGCCGCGCGCGCGGAATCGGAGATCGCGGTGTCGATCTCCTCGACTGCGATGCTGCCGCTCTGGGCGAGGCCGAGAGCGCGGAGGTCGGCGAGCACAACGCTCGCGTCCTCGCGCGCGACGTCGCACAGCACGACATCGCCGCGGGGCTTCTTCGATGCGTCCTCGAGGTGGATCACGTTGACGACGGACTGCGCCTGCATGAGCACGTCGAGGGTCTGCCGGATCGCCCCGGCAGGCGCGACGATGCGCAGATGAACCACGGAGCTCGGCTAGGACTCGGCTTCGGCGGCGCGTAGGCGCTTGGCCATCACCTGCAGGAGCGGCCAGGCGATCCGCGCGTCGCTTTCGACGAGCGGGCGGAAGTCCCAGAACGTGAGGCCGTAGCACTTGAGGTCGGACTTGGCCTGGATCGACGCAGTGCGGTCGCCCTGGTCGATCATGGCGATATCGCCGAAGTAGTCGCCCGGGCCGAGGTGGCCACGCTCGTCGCCGTGGACGGTCACCACGGCCTCGCCGCTCTCGATCACGAAGAATCCCGCGCCGCCGTGGCCCTCGGTCGCGACCGTGTCGCCTTCGGAAAAGGTGCGCTCCTTGAAAGAGCCGCTCAGCCGCTCCAGCTCGCGAGGTTCCAGCCCCGCGAAGAGCGGAATTCGCTGCAGCAGCTCGACGCTTGGTCCGGCCACGTGTGAATTCTTACACGGTTGAGATACCCAGCCGCGATCCGATCACGGCCTCGGCGGCCTCGGCGCTGTCCGCGTGACCCGTCACCGCGGGCAGGAAGTCGTCGCGATCGAGCGCGAACAGTTCGACGTCGGTCGCCGCGCGCACGGTTGCCGTCCGCGGAACGTCGCGAAGGAGGGCAATCTCGCCGAAGTACGAGCCGGGCCCTTCGCGCCGGGGCGGCTCGCCGTCCAGCAGCACCTCGACCTCGCCCGAGTCGACGACGTAGAAGCGGTCCCCGTGGTCGCCGCGGCGGATGATCTCGTCGCCGGCGTGGGCTTGAATGGGGACGAGGCGAGACGCGAGCTGCTCGATCACCGGAGGCGAGAGCGGCGAGAAGATCGGGATCGCGCGCAGCAGCTCGAGCTCGCGCGGTTGGGGCGGAGCGGCGTCGAATTCGGCGAGGGTCGCGGTCGTGAGCGCGCAGAGCAGCGGCAGGATCCCGCCGACGATCACGAGCGCCCAGCGGACGCCTAGCGCGTTGATCAACGGCGGGGCGAGGATCGCCCCCACCGCGACGGTGGCGTAGAAAAGGCTGTGGAGCACCCCGAAGACGCGTGCGAGGACGTCGCTCGGGGTTCCTCGCTGCAGCAGCGTGAAGCCCGCGACGTCGCCGACGATGATCGCGAGCCCGATCAACCCGAAGACGACGAGCGTCGTCACCGTCGAAGGAAAAGCCCCGACGAGCAGCAGCGGCGCGCCCGTGGCGGCGATCGCCACGCCGAAGGTCATCGCCAGCCGCCGCTGGCCGACCAGCGCCAGCGAAAGGAAGCCGCCGACGATCCCGCCGACCCCCACGGCCGTGTTGAGGTAGCCGACGCCGCTCGGGCCGAGGTGGAGGAGCTTGAGTGCCGAGACGGCGATCAGCACGCCGAAGGCCCCGTTCACGAGCGTCTGGGCCCCGAACAGCCCGACGACGATCCGCAGACGCCGGTCGCGCCCGATCGCGCGGAACCCGGCCGTCGCCTCTTCCAGCAGCCGCGGTCGCTCCCGGGTCAGCGGCGGCTCCGAGATGCGCAGAAGGGGGCCGAGCATGAGCGCCGACCAGAGGAACGTGCCGGCCGTGACGACGAAGACGACCCAGGTCGTCGAGACTGCGAGCAGGATCCCGCCGATCGCCGGGCCGACGCAGAAACCGAGGCTCTCGAGGGTGCTGGAGCTGACATTGGCGGCGGTCAGCTCCTCCGGCGTGCGCGCGAGCGAGGGCACGAGCGCCGCCTGCGCGGGCTGGAAGGCAGTCGTGATCACCGCGACGGCGGACGCGAGCACGTAGACGGCCGCGACCGGCGCGTGCGTGAGGACACAGACCGCCATTCCCGCCAGGGCGCCTGCTCGCAGCAGATCGGAGACCAGCATGACGGGTACGCGCGGGTAGCGGTCGCCCAGCACCGCCGCGAACGGCGAGGCGGCCGCTGCCGGCAGCCAGCGAATCAGCCCAATGAGCCCGACCGCAGAGGCGCCACCGTGGTCGTAGGCGTAGACTACGAGCGCGACGGTGTAGGCCCAGCTGCCGATGATCGAGCCGGCCCAGGCGAGCTGGAGACGCCGTAGCGAGGGGTTTCGGAGCACCTCGCCGAGGGCGCGAAACGAGTCGCCGAGGTGTTCTCGAAGCCGCACCACTGACGGAGAATGGCAGCGCCGATTGCGTTTTTGAAGGTTCCGTGGAAGATTTCTGGCACGAACTCCGTCAGGTGGTCAGGTTCCGAAAGTTCGAAAGGAGGAAGTTCGATGGAGGATCAGGATCGCGAGACTCGCATCGACGAAGACGTCGAGGGCCACGCTCATAAGGGCCGCAACGTCGGCAAGGACGAGGGCGAGGACGTCGAGGGCCACGTGCATCACGCCCCCAACCTCAACGCTCCCCACGCCGGCCGCGAGGACGAGGACGACGACGTCGAGGGCCACGTCCATCGGGGCGCGCCGAACCTGAACGCGCCGAACAAGGACTAAGGACTTCGAGCTCAGTCCAGCTAAGAGGGAGCCGAAAGGCTCCCTCTTAGCGTTCCCGTAGAAGCTTCCCGAGCGCGTCCAGCAGCTGCAGGGCGGCCTCGCGCTTCTCGGGCTCCGCCTCGTCGAGGCGCGCGGCGAAGCGGGCGAGCGCGTCGGCTTCGCCGCCCTCCTGCTCGAGGACCGCGCGGGCGGCGCGGGCCTTTTGCAGCAGATCGAGCCCGATCGCGGCCTCGTGCGCGAACAGACCCAGGAGGTCCATCTCCGCGAGCGAGAACGCGGCCTTCTGCGGCCGGTCGAGCACCTCGAGCACGCCCAGCGCGCGATCTTCGTGGAGGAGCGGGACAGCCATCAGCCCCTTCGGGACGAAGCCGGTCGACTCCGCCGCCTCGCGGGCGAAGCGCGGGTCCCTGTCCAGCTCCTCGACCACTAGCGGCTGGCGCGTGACGAGCACCCAGCCGGCGATTCCGGTGCTGGAAGGGAAGCGTTTGCCGATGAGGTCCTCCGCTCCCTCGCCGGCGACGGCCTCGAAGATCAGCTCGTCCGAGTCCTCGTCGTGCAGGAAGACCGACGACGCGCGGGCGCCGAAGATCGCACGCGCCACCTCCACGATCGACTGCAGGAGCTCGCGGTAGCTCTGCTCGGAACCGAGTGCGCCGGCCGCGACAGCGGCTCGCAAATCGCTCATCGGCCTCCTCCCACGTTGTTGGCGGTCAGGTAGAGGACGCTCTTCAGCTGGAAGGGCGTCAGCTCGGGGTGCTTTGCGAGCACGAGCGCGCAGATGCCGCTCATGTGCGGCGTCGCGAAGCTGTTGCCCGTCGAGAGGATCGTGCCGCCCCCGAGCCACGCGATCTCCACGCCGACGCCGCGTGCGAAGAACTCGACCGGCGGCGACGGGTTGTAAAAGAAGGTCAGCGGGTCGGGCTCCTCGTGGCTGCCGACCGAGATCACCGACGAGAAGCGCCACGGGTAGCTCTCGACGGGCATGTTGTGCGCGGACGCGACGAGGACCGTGCGGCGGAAATAGGCGGTGTCGGCGAGCTCGTGCAACAGCCCGGCGAACTGCCGTTTCGTGGTCGAAAGGCTCATATTGATCACGTCGAAGCCTTGCTCGACGGCCCAGCGCAGGCCCTCGAGCAGGACCGGGCCGCTGCCCTTGAAGCCCGCGCCGAGCACGCGCGCGCTGAAGAGGGTGCATTCGGGGGCGATCGAGCGAACGATGCCCGCGCAGGCCGTGCCGTGTCCGCAGAGGTCGCCCTCGGTGTCCTCCTCGAGCTCGACCTCGTCCTCCTCGCCGCGGTGAAAGGCGACGGCGCCCTCGACCTCGCCGACCACCGGATGGGCCGACTCGATCCCGCTGTCGAGGATGCAGACGCGTACGCCGGCCCCGGTGGAGCCGCCGAACGCCCACTCGCGCGTGACGCGTTCCGGCCACTCGACGCCGATCGAGATGCGCTCGCCGGCTCCGGCGGGAAGGCTCCACGCGGGAAGAAGGTCTGCAGGCTCGGGAGTAGGCTCCTCTTGCGGCACGCGCGGATCGTATGGCTCGGGAGGTCTACCCGTCGGCCAGGAGGCGGCGAAGCTTCTCGACGACCTGCGGCTGCGGCTCGACTCCTTCGGCCTGCAGCGCGCTCTCAAGGTCGGCCAGGACCGCCGCTCGGAAGGCGGCGTCGGTCTCGGCCCGCGCGACGAGCTGGTCGAGCCCGCGGCGCGCGGCAGGCAGCTCCTGTGCGGCTTGCACCCAGCCGTCGGGGGCCGGGGGAAGCATCCCGATCAGGCGTGCCAGCCGTTCTTCGTCGTAAGCGCTCATCACGTCACCTGTCCACCTGACGGAGCGGGGGGCGGGTTTCTTCCCTCGAACGCGTCGCGGAGCTTGTCGAGGCAGCGCGAGATCCGGCTTGCGATCGTCCCTGCGGGCAGGCCGAGCGTGTCGCCGATCGTGCGGTAGCTCTCGTCGCGCGCGAAGAAGCGGTCGAGGATCTGCTGGCAGTTCTCCGGCAGCTCCGCCATCGCCTCGTGGACGTCGAAGGCCTCCTCGAGCGCGGTGAGCACGTCCTCGGCAGGCACCTCCGGGAGCTCGTCGAGGTCGGCGTCGGACTCGCGCGTGCCCGCGCGCAGGCGGTCGATGCAGAGGCGGCGGGTGAGCTGCGCGATCCACGGGCGCACCGCCTCGTCCTCGCGCAGCGAGTCGAGCCGCTCGTAGACGCGGGCGAACACTTCCTGGAAGACGTCCTCGGCGTCCTGCTGCGGGAGGCGGAAGCCCTGGACCGCGATGGCGTAGACGTATCGCGAGAACCGGTCGACGAGCTCGCGCCACGCGTCCTCGTCGCCCACGCGACAGCGTGCGACCAGGGCGGCGTCGTTGACCTCGTGTGCAGTCAGCTTTGCGCGGCGCGCAGCCGCTTCGCCATCGTCTCCAGCAGCTTCCAGGCGATCGAAGCGTTGCCTTCGACGAGTGGGCGGAATTCCCAGGACGTGAGGCCGTAGCAGCGGAGCTCGCTGTCGGCGGTGACGGTCGCGCTTCTGGCGCCGTCGTCGATCAGGGCGATCTCGCCGAAGTAGTCGCCCGGGCCCAGCTTCCCGCGCTCGGAGCCCCGGACCGAGACGGACGCCTCGCCGCTCTCGATCACGAAGAAACCGGCGCCGGTCTTGCCCTCGCCCGCGACGCTGCTACCCGCCTCGAACGTGCGCTGCTTGAACGAGCGCGCGAGCCGCTCGAGCTCGCCTCGCTCGAAGTCGGCAAAGAGGGGTACCCGTTGCAGGAGCTCGACTGGTGCCTCAGCCACGTGCGGGATTCTAAGGCTTTGCAGCCTGAGCGCGACCTGCGAGCTCTTCGATCTTGCCTTCCGCGGCGTCGAGGCGCTCCTTGCAGAAGCGGTGCAGCTCCTCGCCGCGTTCCCAGAGCTTCAGCGCCTCGTCCAGCGGCGCCTCGCCGCTTTCGAGCCGGTGGACGATCTGCTCGAGCTCCCGCTGCGCTTCCTCGAAGGTCACCGCGTCTCCTCGACGCGCGCCCCGAAGCCGCCGTCGGCGAGCTCGACGTCGACCCGCTCGCCCGTGTCGACGGCTCGGCCCGAACGCACGATCTCGTCACCGCTGCGGACAATTGCGTAGCCGCGCTCGAGGGTCGCTCGCGGCGAGAGCGCGCGGAGGCGGCCGGCACTCTGCTCGAGCCGCGCTCGGCCGCGTTCGACCAGCAGCCGAGGCGCCCGGCCAAGGCGCTCGTGCGTCCGCTCGAGCCGCTGCCGTTCTCGCTCGAGGCTGCGGCGGGCGCCGCGTTCGAGCCCGGAGCGTGAGCGGTCGAGGCGCTCGAGCAGCTGCGCCAGGTCAGGGACGACGAGCCGTCCCGCGACGCTCGGCGTGGATGCGCGCACGTCGGCCGCGAGATCGCAGAGCGGCGTGTCCTGCTCGTGCCCGACCGCGCTCACCACGGGGACAGGGCAGTCCGCAATCGCCCGCACCAGCCGCTCCTCGCTGAACGGCAGCAGGTCCTCGAAGCTGCCGCCTCCGCGGGCGACGACGAGCACGTCGACGCCTTCGCGGCACAGCGCGCGCAGCGCCTCGGCGACGGCACCCGCCGCGCGCGGGCCCTGCACATAGGTCTCCGCGACAAGGACGTTCGCGGGCGGGAACCGCGTCGTGATCGCCGTCAAGACGTCGCGCTTGGCCGCCGCGTCGTTGCCGGTGATCAGCCCGATCCGCTCCGGTAGGAGGGGGAGAGGCCGCTTGCGCTCGGCCGCGAAAAGCCCTTCGTCGGCCAGCTTCCGCTTCAGGCGCTCGAGCGCGGCGAGGTGCTCGCCGAGCCCGAACCGCTCGAGCGACAGCGCGCGCAGCCTGAACTCGCCGCGCGCCTCGAAGAGCTCCGGCCGGCCGTAGGCATGGACCCGGTCGCCGTCGGCGAGCTCGAGCCGCAGCCCGTCGAACTGCCCGCGCGGCATCGAGACGCCGAGGCAGGAGCCGTCCTCTGGATCCTTGAGCGTGAAGAACACGCTTGCCCAGCGCGCCTGGCGCCGCAGCTCCGTGACCTCGCCCTCGACCCACACCGTCGGCAGCCGCGAGAGCCACGACGAGACGCCGCGGTTGAAGGCACCGACGGAGTAGACCTTCCGGTCGCCGTAGTCGATCGCCTCGACCTTCACGAGGCTCAGGATACGGCTCGCGCGTCTAGATCAGGATTTCCGTGGCGGTCTCAGGAGCGCAGCCCTGGGCGATCAGATCGACCGCGTGGTGCAGGTCTGCCTCGCTGTGCGCGATCTTCTCGGCGAGCGGGAGCGGGTAGCCGGCCTCCATCAGCACGTGCAGGCGCCAGCTCTCGACTTTCGCCTTTTCGTCCCTGGGTGTCTCGGCGATCTGCGTCATCGGCGTCCGGTAGTTCGCCTTCTTCTAGACGAACCCTGCTCCGTGAAGTTGGCGGTTGCCGACTTCAGCTGTTGCGAAACGTCGGAGCCATGCGGGAAGCTGCCTCGCTGAGCACCTCGTCGATCCGCCGCTGCAGGTCCTGGAGGCGCGCGGTGAGGACGGTCCGCTCGGCCTCGGCGTCGGCGGCGAGCGCCTGAACCTGCGAGCGGAGCTCGACCTCGGCGTCGCTCACGCGGCGCTGGAGCTCCGCGACGAGCTCGTCGCGCTCGTGCTCGAGGGTCGAGCCGATCTGCGAAAGCTTCCGCTCGAGGCGCTGGCCTCCCGCATCGGCTACGTGGGCGAGCCTCTCGGCCAACACGCCTTGCGCTTCCTTCGAGAAGTGCGCGACCGCGCGGTCGAGCTCGCGTGAGAGCCGCTGCGCCGCATCCTCACGCGCGTTCCGGATCGCCTCGGCGAACTGCTTCGAGACGGCCTCCGAGAAGCTGTCCGCGGTCCGCTCGACGACGCGCTTGAGCTGGTCGAGCTGCCGCCGCTCGATGTCCGCGAAGCCGGCCTGGATCCGCTGGATCGCCTCTGCCTCTTCCTCACCCACGCGTTCCCGGAGCTCGCGCTCCCGCTGGCGCAGTCGCTCCGCGACCTCGTGCAACGCACGACGGCGGTCGCGCTCGTGGGACTCGAGCTGCTCGTGCGCGGACTCGGCGATCTCGCGGGCAGTGCTCTCGAACTCGGCCTCCATGGCGGTGAGGCGCTCGCGCTGGGCCTCGCTCGTACTGTCGAGTCGCTCCGTGTCGAGCGCGAGCCGCGACTCGGCCTCGGCCATCAGCTGGCGCTGGCGCTGGCCGAACGTCGCCAGCTGCGCCGAGAGTGCCTGCTCGGTGCGCTCGAGGTCGGCCGTCAGCTCGGACAGCCGCTGCGCGACACGCTGCTCGACTCGTCCGAGCGCCTCGCCGAGCTCGGTCCCCGCCCGGCGCTCGCGCTCGACGAGCGCCACGCGCCGCTCCTCGCCGATCTTCCGCTCCTCGGCGACGAGCCGCGAGAGCGAGTCCGCCCGCGCTCGGGAGAGCGTGCGCTCGAGCTCGGCGCCGCGCGCCTCGACCTCTCGTTCGACGAGCGCCTTCAGCCGCTCCTCGGCCTCCTGCAGGCTCTGCTCGACGCCCTCGGCGCGAGCGACGAGCCGGCGCAGCACGAGCGTCCCGAGCTGGAGTGCGGCACAGACGGTCAGGCCTGCGGCGGCGACGCCGAGCTCCCGGGTCGGACCCAGCGCGAACACGACCCAGCCTGCCGCTGCCGCGGCCCCGACGAGGCCGGTCAGCCCGAGCAGCGTCGTGCGCCGGACGTGGCCGAAGACGGCAGTCGCCGCTGAGGCGAAGACCACAATGACCGCTCCCGCGAAGACGAGCTCGAGGACGTCCGCGCGCACGGGTCGCATGCTATGCCAGCCTGAGCACGAGCAGCGCGCCCGCGAGGGCGACGTTGGCCGCGGCCAGCATCTTCAGGGCCCGCTCCGGCGCGGCCGCGAGCGACTCGCGCGTGACGGGCTCCCGGCCGCCGTCGCGGAGCTCGATCGTCCCCGCCACCGCCGCAACCCGCCTGCGGAGGTGGCGGACGGGCGTCGACAGCACGCGCTGCACGTAGCTGGTAAGCGCCGCGTAGCACGCAGCCAGCAGCGCCTCCCAACTGATCGTCCCGGCGCACGCGAAGTAGCCGGTGAGGAGCGGGAAGGCTCCCCAGGCGAGCGCGAAGCCGGCGCCGTTGTGGATCGCGCCCCCGAAGAGCTCCAGGTTGTAGACAGGCACGAGCGCGGCTCCGGCGGCGACGAAGAGGAGCAGCCAGAGGTTGAACGAGACTGCTCCCGCGATCCCGATCCCCGCTGCCGCAGCGAGCGGGACGAGCGTGAGCCCGATCAGCACCCGCTCCGGAATCCGCGTCTGCAGCGGGCGGCCGTTGAGCTCGTCGAGCGCGTGCGCGGCGACGCCGAGCCCGAGGAAGAACGCGCCGGCCGTGGCGGCCAGGCGACCTTCGTACAGCCTCGGGGCCAGGCAGGCGCCGATCGCGACGTAGCTCAGGTGCCAGGCCGTGTACGGCGGGTGCAACAGCGTCACGTAGTCCCGCCAGCCCCCCGGCGCGAGCGCGTAGAACGCCGGCCGCGCCGCGGTCACGTCCGCCGGCCCCAGAGCACGGTGCAACCGCCGAGGCTGAGACGCTTGGCGCGCGCGTCTTCGAGACCGGCCTCCCGCAGCGCCGTCAGTAGCTTCGTTACCGGCCAGCGCTCGTCGAAGTCGCAGATGCTCCTGCCGAGGAAGCGCCCGACCTCGTGCCATCCCGGCGAGATCGCGCGGCCGAGCACGGGCAGGCCGACACCGACCCAGAGGTTCCACGCCGCCCGCGGGAGCGGTGCCGGCGGGACGCCGAAGTCGAGCAGCGCCGCGGTCGCGCCCGGCCGCAGCACGCGCGCGAGCTCGCGCAGCCCGGCCGGGAGGTCGTCGAGGTACCGCAGCAGGTACGCGGCGGTGAGTCCGTCGAACGAACCATCCTCGAACGGCAGCTCGTGCGCGCTCGCCTCAACGAGCCGCACGCGCCGCGTCTCGGCGGCGAGCACGAGCCGCCGCCGCGCCTCGGTGAGCATTTCGGGGCTCTGGTCGACGCCGACGACCGAGCACCCGCGTTGCCGCACGAGCTCGAGCGCCACGGCGGCGGTGCCGGTGGCGACGTCCAGAACGACCTCGTCGGGACCGACTCCCTCCAGGCGCGAGACGAGGAACCGCCTCCAGCGCGGGTCCTGGCCGAACGAGAGCGCCCGCGCGTAGCAGTCGTACGTCGGCCCGAGCGGCGCGAAGAGGCCGCGCGCGAGCTCGGTCCGGGTCGCGCTCACGTGCGTGAGTCTAAGGCGCCGACTCGGCGGCGCCGACCAGGGAGGCCGTACGGGCTTTGCTCGTGCGGCCGTCTAAAGGCCGACTCGGCGGCGCCGACCAGGGAGGCCGTACGGGCTTTGCTCGTGCGGCCGTCTAAAGGCCGACTCGGCGGCGCCGACCAGGGAGGCCGTACGGGCTTTGCTCGTGCGGCCGTCTAAGCTCGCTGGGTGGAGCTCGAACGCGATCTGAGGCGGATCGCCGAGGCGGCGGGCATCTTTGCGGCCCCCGGCGAGGACGTGACCGGCATCGTCCCGACCGAGCCTGCGAGCGGGTTGCGCCTCTACGTCTGCGCCTACGGCGACGGGGAGGCGAAGAGCTGGCTCGTGTTCGACGCGACCGGTGTCGCCGTCGAGGACCGCGCGCTCGTGCACGACGCCGTGTCCATCGCCGCCCTCTGCGAGGTGGCCGAGGACGCGGTCGGCGTGGCGCCGCTGGTCCCGCGTGTGGCGACCCCCGCGTTGCTCGACGAGCTCGGTGCGAGCGGCGGTCCGGAGCTCGCTGCCGCGGTCAAGGGCGCCGCCGAAACGATCGAGGCGCTCGTGCGCGACGTCGAGCGCGGTTACAAGCGACCGCTTAGCTAGGCTGGGGTCATGGAAGGCGGTTTCCCTTTCGGAGGCGACCCGGAAGACCTGATGCGGAGCCTGCGCGAGTTCGCGGAGCAGCAGGCCGAGACGGTGCAGGAGGCGCAGCGCGAGCAGTTCGCGACGCTGACGCTGAACACCGCGGTCGAGCTCACTGCCGCCGCGCTCCAGCAGGTTCAGGCGAGCGGCGGGGCCGACGAGCAGGCCGTCGCGCTCCGCGACGCGATGCGGGTTCTCTTTCCAGAAGCCGTCGCGCTGGTCTCAGCAGCGCGGCAAGGCTTCATGCGCGAGGGGTAAGGCCACGCGGGTTAGGACGGCCGGCCGCGTCGGCGAAGCCGCCGCAACCTCTACACGGCATCGCAAGCGACGCCTCATCAGCAGCGCGGCAAGGCTTCATGCGCGAGGGCTGAACCGGCTGAACCGACTGAGCCGGCTGAGCCCGCCGCGCGAGCCTCTGGCGCCAGCCTGCTCCCGGCGGAGATCAGCAACCGTCCCAGCCGTGCCCGTAGCGGCGCGTCGAAAGTCCCCCAGTCGAGCCTGAGCCTCGTCACACGTTCCCGTGCGAGCTCGTTGTGCAGGTGGTGGTCGTACACGTCATCGCCCCCTCTCGAGCTAAAGTATCTTGACGTCGAACGGAGAGGTTACAGATGAAGTTTCTTGACGTCAAGATGGTTTTGATCGAGAATCCAGATCATGGCTAGGGCGACGGAGGAGCGCGACCACGTCGATCGCTGGCTGGAGCAGCACGACCTGCCGGTCGACCTCGAGGTCGAGGGAATCGTCGACCGCATCAGCGGGCTGCGAAAGCGCTTCCACCGCATGCTCGACGAGACGCTGGCGGAGTTCGGCCTCGGCGAGGGCGAGTGGAAGGCACTCGGGCACCTGCGGTTTGCAGGGCCGCCGTTCCGGCGCCCGGTTGGGCAGCTCGCCCGCTGGGCGGACCTCTCCAGCGGTGCGATGACCAACCGCCTCGACCGGCTCGAGGAAGCCGGCCTGGTCCGCCGCGTCCCCGACCCCGACGACCGCCGAGGGGTGCTCGTCGAGCTGACCGATGCGGGCCGGAAGGCGTGGGAGGACTCGGTGAGCGCGCAGGCCGAGAAGGAGTCGCTCGTGGCGGCGGCGCTCGACAAGGACGAGAAGCGGCAGCTGAACGCGCTCCTGCGGCGGCTGATGCTGGAGTTCGAGCGCCGCGAGGAGGGTCGCTCGTAGAATCACCCCGCTCGTGAGCCTGGTCGACTCCGCGATCGTGCGCCTCTTGCCGGCGGTTCCGAAGCCGGTGGTGCGCCGGATCTCCGAGCGCTACATCGCGGGCGAGGAGCTCGACGACGCCCTGGTGGTCGTCCGCCGCCTGAACGGCGAAGGCAAGCTGGCGACGATCGACGTGCTCGGCGAGGAGATCGCGAATCCCGACGAGGCGCGCGCGATCGCAGGCGCCTACCGCGAGACCTTCGAGGCCATCGAGCGCGGCCGGCTCGACTCGAACGTGAGCGTGAAGCTGACGGCGCTCGGCCTGAACCTCGGCTACGAGCTCTGCAAGGAAAACCTCGAGGCAGTCGTCCGCCACGCGGCCGAGCGGGGCAACTTCGTCCGTATCGACATGGAGGACTCGACCACGACCGACGACACGCTGCGGCTGTACCGCGAGCTGCGCGCCGCGGGCCACGAGAACATCGGCGTCGTGCTCCAGGCGCGACTGAAGCGGACGCTGGCCGACGTTCGCGCCCTCGCGGAGCTGCGGCCGAACGTGCGCCTCTGCAAGGGCATCTACGTCGAGCCGCCGGAGATCGCCTACCGGGACTTCGACTCCGTCCGGGCCAGCTTCGTGCAGGCGCTCGAGGAGCTGCTCGCGGCCGGCTGCTACGCCGCGATCGCCACGCACGACGAGTGGCTCGTCGAGCAGGGGGAGCGGCTCGTCGCCGATCGCGGGCTCGATCGCGACCAGTACGAGTTCCAGATGCTGCTCGGGGTACGGCCCGCCATGGGCGACGCGCTCGTCCGCGGCGGGCACCGGCTCAGGATTTACACGCCCTTCGGCCGCCAGTGGTATGCGTACTCGCTGCGCCGCCTGCAGGAGAACCCGAAGATCGCCGGCTACATCGCGGCGGACACGGTCGGCCGCCTGATTCCGGGCCGCAACGGCGCCGCGTAACCTCAGGGTTTGCGGGCGACGAGGATCAGGTCGCCCGGAACGCGAACTTCGCGCCGGCCCCAGCGGTTCGGGTCCGGCAGCTCCTCGAGCCGCTCGAGCGCGAGGCCGGCGCCGCCGAGCACGTGGATCAGCCGGCCGAGCGGCCACGCGTCGAAGTAGCTCTCGTGCCAGCGCAGCATCTGGTCGAGGCAGGCCGCGACCGGATGCTCGTCGTAGAGGAACAGGATGCCGCCGTGCTTCAGCGCCGCCGCGATCCCCGCCGACCAGCTGTCCAGGTCGCCGATCTCGGCGAGCGCCCCCCAGGAGGAGTAGACGACGTCGAAGCGGCCGCGGCGCAGCTCGTGTGGCAGCGCCTCGGGCGACGCAGTCACGAGCGCGGCGTCCGGGAGCCGCTTCCGCGCCGCGACCACCGTCTCCTCGGAGGCATCGACGCCGGTGACCAGCGCGCCGAGGCTCATCAGCGCCGCCGTCTCCCGGCCGGCTCCGCAGGCGAGATGGAGCACGTGCCGGCCGCCGATGTCGGGTAGCCGCTCTCGCACGGGCTTCGGAAGCGTCCGGCTCCCGCGCGCCGACGAGCGGCGGATCCGCTTGTGCGCCTCCTCCCAGGCGCGGAGGTTGGTGTCCGTCGGCTCCATCAGGCCAGCAGCGAGAACCCACCGTCGACGATCAGCGTCTGGCCACACACCATCGCGGCCTCGGGGGAGGACAGGAAGCAGACCGCGTCCGCGACGTCGCCCGGCTCCACCAGCCGTCCCACGGGCGTGCGCTGCAGCCCCGACGTGATCATCTGCTCCTTGTTCGGGAAGTGCTCCAGGGCGCCGGTCTCGACCACGCCCGCCGAGACCGCGTTCACGCGGATCCCACGGGGCGCCAGCTCTACCCCGAGGTAGCGGACGAGCGCCTCCAGGGCCGCTTTCGAGACCCCGACCAGCACGTAGTTCTCGAGCACGCGGATCGAGCCGAGGCTCGAGACGCCTACGATCGACGAGCCCTCGCGCATCCCCGGTGCGCAGGCCCGCGTCAGCGTCAGCAGCGCGCGGGCGTTCGCCGAGAGCGTCCAGTCCCAGTGCTTGTCCTCGGTCTCGAGCGCGGGCTTGATCACGCCGGTGGCCGCGTTGTGGACGAGCACGTCGAAGGGCCCGAGCTCGGCCGCCTCGCCGGCGACGCGCTCGGACGCGACGTTGCCGCGCAGCAGCAGGGGCTCGGCCCCGGCGGAGCGAAGCTCCTCGGCGGTCTCCTCTGCGGCCCGGTCGTTGCGGAGGTAGCCGATCGCCACGCGCGCCGCGCCGCGCTCGGCGAACCGCAGCGCGATCGCCTTCCCGATCCCACGCGAACCGCCCGTGACCAGCACGGACGCTCCTTCGAAGCTCATCGCCGTCGCGGCAGCGGCTCGTCGGCGGGCGCGGAGCTCGGGATCTCCTCCCAGCCGGGCACGTCGCGCCGCACCCGCGGGCCCTCGTGCGCCTTGCCCGAGGCGTGGCCGAGCCGGTCGAGCAGCTCCATCTTCTCTTCCGCGTAGCGCCGCACCTCGTGATCTTCCGGAAGGTCGAGCACGAGCTCCCGCACGCGGGCGCGGAGCTGGTAGGCGAAATGCGGGGTCGCGGGCCCGACGAGGGCGTCGACGTCGGCGGTGGTCGGCTCCCGCACGGACATGGGGAAAGCCTACTGGGTAGGTTCGCGTAGATGCGCCGTCCCGAGCTCGCCGACCTGATGCTGCTCGCGACGGTGTCGCTCTGGGCCCTCAACTTCACCGTGACCAAGTACGTGATCTCGCACGGCTTCCAGCCGGTGGCCTACGGCGTCCTGCGCTTCGGCGCCGCGGGCCTGCTCTTCGGCGCCGTCACCTATCACCGCGAGCGCTCCTTCGCGCTGCGCCGCCGCGACCTGGGCGTGCTCGCGGTCGCGGCGCTGATCGGGATCTTCCTCAACCAGCTCTCGTTCGTGTACGCGATCAAGCTCACGACCGCGACCACCGTCGCGCTGCTCTTCGGGACGCTGCCGGTGATGACCGGGCTCTTCGCCTTCGCGCTGGGGATCGAGCGGCTCGGCTCGCGCTTCTGGCTCGCGGCGGCACTCGCGTTCGGGGGCGCGGGACTCGTTGCGGTCGGCTCCTGCGGCGGCGTCTCGGGCCAGCTCTGGGGCGACCTGCTCGGCTTCGCGGCCTCGGCCACGTGGGCCTGGTACACGGTTGCCGTCTCGCCGCTCCTGAGCCGGTACTCCACGCTGCGGGTCAGCGCGGTCGCCTTCACGATCGGGACGCTGCCGCTGCTCGCGGTCGGCGCACCGCAGCTCGCGAGCCAGGACTACGGCCTGGGCGTGACGATCTGGTTGCTGCTCGCGTTCGCCGTCGTCGGGCCGCTCGTGATCGCGAACCTGCTCTGGTTCGGCGGGATCAGCCGGGTCGGGCCTTCGCGCGCCTCCGTGTTCGCGAACCTGCAGCCTTTCCTGGCGGCGATCTTCTCGCTGCTGATCCTGTCCGAGCCGATCTCGCGACTCCAGGTGGTGGGCGGCCTCGCGATCGCAGCGGGGATCCTGCTTTCGCGCACTCCCCGACGGGGAGCGGCGGGCCGCCCGGCGGTGGGTACGGTGAGAAAGTGATCCCGATCAGAGAGCGCCTGGCCCGGACTCCGCCCGGCTACCGCTTCTCGATCGGCCGGATCCTCGCGATCTACTCCGGGTTGATGGTTGCGCTGCTCCTGGCGGCGCTCGACCAGACGATCGTCGCGACGGCGCTGCCCAAGGTGGTCTCCGAGCTCGGCGGGATCACGCAGTACTCGTGGGTCTTCACCGCGTACATGCTCGGCTCGACCGTGACCGTGCCGCTGTACGGGAAGCTGGGCGACGCGCACGGCCGCAAGCCGCTGTTCATCGTCGCGATCTCGATCTTCCTCGTCGGCTCGGCGCTCTGCGGCGCGGCGCAGAACATGGTTCAGCTGGTGATCTTCCGTGCGATCCAGGGTGTCGGCGCGGGTGGGCTCTTCCCGCTGACGCTCGCGATGGTCGGGATGATCGTGCCGCCGCGCGACCGCGGCCGCTACCAGGGGCTGATCGGGTCGGTCTTCGCCGGGGCGTCGATCGCCGGCCCGCTGGTCGGCGGGTTCATCGTCGACACCACCTCCTGGCGCTGGATCTTCTTCGTCAACCTGCCCGTCGGCGTCGTCGCGCTCGCGGTGATCCTCGTGACGATGCCGAAGCGCGCCAGCCGGCACGAGCATTCGATCGACTGGCTCGGTGCGGGGATCCTCGCCCTCGGGACGTCGGCGCTGCTGCTCGGGCTCGTCTGGGGCGGCCGCGAGTACCCGTGGGGCTCTCCCGAGGTGCTCGGCGTGCTCGCCGCGGCGGTCGTGTTGCTCACGCTCTTCGGGGTGGTGGAGCGGCGCGTGCGCGAGCCGATCTTGCCCTTCGACCTGCTGCGCAACCAGACCGTCGCCTCGAGCGTCGCGTGCATGGCGCTCGTCGGGGCGGCGATGTTCGGGACGATCAGCTTCGTGCCGCTCTTCGTCCAGGGCGTGATCGGCACCACCGCGACGTCGTCAGGCGTGGTGCTGACGCCGCTGATCCTCGGCGCCGTCGTCACGAGCTTCGTCTCCGGCCAGATCGTCTCGCGTACCGGACGCTACCGGCCCAACACGCTGATCGGCCCCGTGCTGCTCGGGCTCGGCGAGGTGCTGCTCTGGCGGATGGGCGTGAACGCGACGAACGCCGAGGCGGCGCGCAACATGGTCATCGCCGGCGTCGGGCTGGGGATGATGATGCAGATCTTCGTCCTCTCGATCCAGAACTCGGTCGCGCGGGCGCAGATGGGCTCGGCGACGGCGCTCAGCCAGTTCTCCCGCTCGATCGGCGCGACTCTCGGAGTGGCGCTG
>Ga0307319_10000130_pt1 | contig 23261 bp, 25 predicted proteins | sample ER_DNA_368_FD_194491 | JGI IMG/M metagenome (GOLD analysis project Ga0307319, IMG submission 194491) | Bulk soil microbial communities from the East River watershed near Crested Butte, Colorado, United States - ER_DNA_368 | ecosystem: Environmental > Terrestrial > Soil > Floodplain | place...
GCTCGAGCCGCGAGCGAGGTTCGTCTCCTTCGGGCTTTCGGGCGTCGACCCCTACCGGATGCTCCACGGGAACCCGGAGGCCTGCCGGAGAGCGCTCGAGCGGGCCCGGCTGACCTGGGACGACATCGCGGTCGTCGAGGTCAACGAGGCGTTCGCCTCGGTCGTGCTCCAGTTCATGCACGACACGGGGCTCGAGGACAGGTGGGCGGACGTGAACCCGAACGGTGGCGGGATCTCCCTCGGGCATCCCCTCGGTGCGACCGGCGCCCGGGTGACGGCGACGCTGCTCGGGGAGCTGGAGCGCCGGAACGAGCGCTACGGGATCGCCTGTATGTGCATCGGCTTCGGCCAGGCGATTGCAGGCGTCGTCGAGCGTCTCTGACGCGCTGGCTGCTCGTCCGCGGACGCGGTGATCGGCCGTTGTCCGCTCCGGTCGCTCCGGCGGAGATCGTGGCGCACTCGTCGTCCCGGCGGCCCGCGGTGCAGCCAGGCGAGCTCGCGATCCTGTACGCCGCGGTCTGGCAGGCGGTCTTCGCCGTGGCGGAGATCAGGGGCGTGCTCGAGCACGACCCGGAGAAGGTGCGGTGGGCATGGCGCTTCCCGGTCCGCGCGCTCGTCGCCGTCGTCGACCTCCACGACGCTCCGGCGGCGGAGGAGGCGGGGATCTTCCCCCAGTCGCTCTGGCGCCACTCGCACATCCGCCTGACGAACGAGCAGTTCGACGCGGCCCGCCGGCTGATCGAGGAGGCGGCGCGCACCTAGAACGGGCCCCCTGGGCCGCACAGGGGGCCCCGCTAGTGCTGTCGACCCGCCGCTTAGGTCGCCAGCAAGACCGGCCGCTCTCCGCGCGCGAGCTGCATCGCCGCACCCGCGAGGGCGAGAACGACGAGGCCCGCCAGGGCCAGTCCCAAGATGATCCGTCTGCGCACCATTCGTTCTAGACGGGTGGGAGCGGAGCGTTCTTCCCGTTTGCGCCGGGGGCCGGGGCGCGTTCGGAGGCCGCAGGGCTGCCCCTCCTCCGGGGCCAGTAGGCTCCCGCGCCGTGGAGATTCGTCGTGTCGGCGTGGTGGGACTCGGGACGATGGGCGCCGGGATCGCCCAGGTGAGCGTGCAGTCGGGGCACGAGACCGTCGGCCGCGAGGTCTCGGACGAGCTGAACGAGCGCGCCCGCTCGACGGTCGACCACTACCTCGGCCGGGCCGTCGAGAAGGGGCGGATGTCGGCCGAGGAGAAGGCCGCGGCGCTCGGCCGGCTCACCGTGACGACCGACCTCGAGGCCCTGGCCGGGTGCGACCTCGTGATCGAGGCGATCGTGGAGGAGGTCGAGCCGAAGCGGGAGCTCTTCGCCGAGCTCGAGCGGATCACCGGGCCCGACACCATCCTCGCGACGAACACCTCCGCGCTCTCGGTGACCAGGATCGCCGAGGGGCTCGAACGGCCGGACCGGGTGATCGGGATGCACTTCTTCAACCCGGCTCCCGTCCTGCCGCTCGTCGAGATCGTCCGCACCGAGGCGAGCTCCGACGGGGCGGTGGACTCGGCGTACGCGTGGGCCGAGGGCGCGGGCAAGCAGCCGGTGCGCTGCAACGACACGCCCGGCTTCATCGTCAACCGGATCCTGATCCCGCTGCTGAACGACTGCGTGCGCGTGCTGGACGAGGCGGGCGTCTCGCCCGAGGATCTCGACAAGGCGATGACCAACGGCGCCGGCTGGCCGATGGGGCCGTGCGCGCTGCTCGACCTCGTCGGGATCGACATCCACGTCCACGCGTCCGAGGCGCTCCACTCGGCGCTCGGCGAGGAGCGGATGGCGCCGCCGGAGCGCCTCGTCCAGATGCAGAGGGAGGGCAAGCTCGGCCGCAAGAGCGGCGAGGGCTTCTTCAGCTACGCCGCATAGGGATCGCCAGCCTTCGGGCGACGAACGGCACGGTCGAGCCCTGCACGAGCACGGAGAAGGCGACGACGACGAAGACGATGTCGTAGATCCGGGCCGCCTCGTCGGCCGCCTCGAGCAGCGCGAACGTCGCGAGGAGGATCGGCACGGCACCGCGCAGGCCGCACCAGATCACGAACAGGCGCTCGTTGCGGCGCAGGTGCATCGGAAGGAGCAGTGGGCCGACGGCGAGCGGCCGGGCGATCAGCGCCAGCACGAGCGCGAGCACCAGCCCCTCGGCCAGCCGCGCGCTGGTCAGCAGGTCCGTGATGTCGACCGTCAGGCCCAGGGCGGCGAAGACGACGACCTCGGCGAGGCTGGCGAGCGAGGTATGGAAGCTGATGATCTCGTCACGCATCGGGACGTCGGCGTTGGCCAGGAGGATCCCGGCGATGAAGACGGCGAGGAAGCCCGAGCCGTTCGCCACCGAGGCCGCGCCGTAGATCACGCCGGCGGCCGCGAGGGTGCGAATCGGGTACAGGCCGTTGTTCGGCAGCGAGAACCGGAGCAAGGGTCGGAGCGCAGCGGCGCCCAGCAGGCCGAACACGAGGCCGAGCGCCATCTCCTGCGCGAACTCCTCGACGACGATCCAGAACGACGCGTCGGCGTCCTTGGCGAGCTCGAGCATGCCGATCATGAGGGCGATCCCCACGGGGTCGTTCATGCCTGACTCGCCCTCGAGAATCGTCCCGGCGCGGCCGCGGATCTCCTTGTTCCCGAGCACGGAGAACATCACGGCCGGGTCGGTTGGCGACAGCGCCGCGCCGAGGATGCCTGCGGTGATCCAGGAGAAGTCGAACAGCACGTGCGCGGCGACCGCGATCACGCCCGCTGTCGCGAACGTCCCGAGCACGCCGAGCGTGAAGATCGGCACTGCCGCGACCCGGAAGCGCCGCCAGCCGACCAGAGTTCCCCCGTTGAAAAGGATCACGATGATGGCTACAACTCCGATTCGCTCCACCTCTTTCGTGCTGAGACGGTCTGCGAGGCCCGGAAACGCCTCGGAGGCGAGGGCGGCGAGGACGAGGAAGATCCCCGGCTCGGGCACCGGAAGGCGCTCGTTCAGCCGCGTTGCAATGACGGCGAGGAGCAGACCGCCGGCGACGATCAGGACGATCGCCCCGAAGTCGGCGATCTCGCTCAACTAAACCCATTCCTTACAAATCACTCAACGAAGTCATACCCTGGCTGGCGATACTTCCTCTGTGAGCCCGTCCAAGGTCGTCCTCGTCTGCCTCAGCCTTGCCACGCTCGTCGCGGCGACCGCGGCCGCCGCCGCGCGCGGTCCGATGGAGGACGGAACGCTGACGGTACGCGACGGGCGCGGACAGCTCACGCTCAAAGTTCGCGGCAGCCTGATCGGCCGCCTCAACCGCGGCAAGATCACCGTCAGCACGTCGACCGGGACGACGACGGCGGTGGTGCGGGGCTGGGAGTCGCGCAATTTCTCCGCGCAGGGGACGGTCTACACCGGCGCGAACATCCGGTTTCGCGTCGCCGACGACCGGCGCGTCACGGTCAAGCTGAACGGCAAGGGGCTCAACTTCTCGGCGGTCGGCCGGGGCGAGGCCTTTATTGACGGGATCGGCAACCCGAGCGCCGGGATCTTCTTCGACGGGACGTACTCGCTGAACGGCGAGGCCTACAAGTCGTTGCCGGACGACAGGACGCGCATCGAGCTGCGCGCCCCCTCGCCGCCTCCTCCGCAAGCCGCGCCCGTGCGCGGCTAACCGGGGGTCCTGGCATTCTGAGAAGCGCGGATGGCAGGAGCTGACGCGCAGACGGTGCTGGTCGTCGAAGACGAGGCGTCGATCGCCTCGTTCGTCGCCATGTACCTGCGTAACGCCGGCTACGACGTCCAGGTGGCGCCGAACGGCCGCGATGCGCTGACCAAGGCCGAGAACGGCTCGCCGTCGCTGATCGTCCTCGACCTGATGCTCCCGGACATCGACGGGATCGAGGTCTGCCGGCGCGTCCGCCAGCGCTCCGACGTCCCGATCCTGATGCTGACCGCCCGGGACGAGGACGTGGACAAGATCGTGGGGCTCGAGGTGGGCGCGGACGACTACTTGACGAAGCCGTTCAACCCGCGCGAGCTCGTCGCACGCGTCAAGTCGATCCTCCGTCGGGCGGCGCCCGAGCGGCGCGAGCAGAAGACGACGCAGATCCGCCACGGCTCGTTGCTCGTCGACGCCGGCCGGCGGGAGGTGCAGGTGGACGGTGAGGACGTCCAGCTGGCGCCCAAGGAGTTCGACCTGCTCTGGGAGCTGCTCGACCACAACGGTCTCGTGCTGACCCGGGACCAGCTGCTCGAGCGCGTGTGGGGCTACACGTTCGCCGGCGACACGCGGACGGTGGACGTCCACATCCGCCAGCTGCGGCGGAAGCTCGGGGACGCGTCCCCGATCGTCACCGTGTGGGGCGTGGGCTACAAGGCCGCGCCCGCGAAGGACGCGTCGAAGGACACGGTCAGCGCCTAGAAAGAGCCTCGAATGTCGCTCCGCTTTCGCCTGCCGGCCCTCTTCCTGGCAGGCGCCACGTTGGCCGGCATCGTCTCGACGGTCATCTCGATCGGCCTGTTCCAGGACTACACGCAGGACCGCTTGCGGGCCGAGCTGCGCCGTGAGGCGCGCGGCCTGACGAGCCTCTACGCGCTGCAGGCGAAGCGTGTCGCGGAGGCGCCGGAGGGACGCGAACCGGTGCCCCTCGCGACCAAGCGCCTCGAGGAGTCGAGCGGAAGCAGGCTCTACTACGCGGGCACGCGTGTCTTCTTCGGCCAGCACTCCGGGCTGCGTCCCCTACCCGCGGACGTCGTCCAGTGGCGGGACGGGCAGGTGCGCACCTTCGAGTTCACGCCGCCCGACGCACGTCGCAGGTTCCTGGCCGTCTCGGCGCCGCTGCGTCTGGGAAACCGCGAGCCGTACTTCGGGACGCTGATCGTCGCCAAGCCGACCGCCGAGCTGCGCGAGCGCTGGCTGACGCTGATCCGGCGCCTCGCGCTCGCCGGCCTCGTCGGCCTCCTGGTCGCCGGCGCGCTCGGCTGGTACCTGAGCCGCCGAATCACGAAGCCGGTCGAGGCGCTCGCCGACGCTGCGGACGAGATCGCCGAGGGCCACTACGACGTGCAGGTGCCCGTCGTGCGGAGCCGCGACGAGATCGGCCACCTCGCTTCCCGGTTCGGGCAGATGGCCGAGCGCCTTCAGGAGGCGGACGAGCTCGAGCGGAACTTCCTGATGACGGTCTCGCACGAGCTGCGGACCCCGCTGACGGCGATCCGTGGCCATGTCGACGCTCTGCGCGAAGGCGTCGCGGAGGACCCGGCCTCGCGCGCCGCGTCCATGGACGTGATCGCCGCCGAGGCGGCGCGGCTCGAGCGCCTCGTCGGCGACGTGCTCGACCTGGCCAAGCTCGACACGCGGCGGTTCACGCTCCGCAACGAGGAGGTCGACATGGGCAGGCTGCTCGAGCAGGCGTACACCAGCTTCGCCGAGCAGGCGCGCCAGCGCGGGATCGACTACACGAGCGAGATCAAGGCGCGGCCCGTGATCGTGGCCGACGGCGACCGCGTGCTCCAGATCATCTCCAACCTGCTCTCGAACGCCTTTCGCTGGACGCCCGACGGCGGGCGGGTGGAGCTGGCACTGGAGCAGGAGAACGGTGACGTGTCGGTCGCGGTCGAGGACTCCGGCCCCGGCATCCCGAAGGATGAGCAGGACCGGATCTTCCGGCCGTTCTTCTCCCGCGACGGGGGCGGCACGGGGCTCGGCCTGGCGATCGCGCGGGAGCTCGCCTCCGCGCACGGCGGCCGCATCCTGCTCGACTCGACGCCGGGCCAGGGAACGACGTTCACGCTCGTTCTCCCGCAAACTCCCGTCGATGGGAGACGCTGAGCCAGCGGCGCGCGCGGCGCCGGTCGCGGCCGAGCAGTCGGAGGGGATCCTCGCCGCGCTTCGTCCGCGGCAGTGGACGAAGAACCTGCTCGTCTTCGCCGGGCTGCTCTTCGCCGCGGAGTTCAGCGACCCGAAGCGCTGGGCGCAGGCGATCGCGATCTTCGTCGGCTACTGTGCCGCGTCGAGCGCCGCCTACCTCTTCAACGACGTGCGGGACGCGGAGCAGGACCGGCGCCACCCCGTCAAGCGGTACCGCTCCGTCGCGAGCGGCGCGTTCCGGACCGACCGCGCGCTGAAGGTCTCGGCGGTGCTCGCGATCGTCGCGATCGCGATCGCCGCCCGGTTCGGCTGGAGCGCCCTCGCGCTGATGGCCGGGTTCCTCGCGCTGCAGGCCGCCTACAGCCTCGGCTTGAAGCACATCGTCCTGATCGACGTGATGGCGATCGCGGCGCTGTTCGTGATCCGGGCGGTCGCCGGCGCGGACGCGGTCGAGGTGCGAATCTCGCCCTGGCTGATCGTCTGCACCGCGCTGCTCGCGCTCTTCCTCGCGCTCGCGAAGCGGAGGGGGGAGCTCGTCGCACTCGGTGCCGAGGGCACACGTCCAGCCCTCGACGGCTACTCGTTCGCGCTCGTCGACCAGCTCGTCTCGATCGTCGCCGCCTGCACGATCGTCGCCTACTCGCTCTACACGTTCACCGCGCGGGACGGCTCGTGGATGATGATCACGATCCCGTTCGTCGTCTTCGGGCTCTTCCGCTACCTGCTCCTGATGCACCGGGAAGAGCTCGGCGAGGAGCCCGAGAACGTCCTGCTGTCGGACGTCCCGATCCTGGCGACGATCGCCGCCTGGGCGGTGACCTGCGCGGTGATCCTCGGCCTGACCTAGCCGGTTCTGGCGCGGTCCTGGGCGTCCTGGATGCGGTAGACGATCGCGCCGCCGCTCTCCTCGAGATTTCTCTCGATGCGGGTGAGGCGCTCGTCGACCGTCTGCCAGCCGGAGGTGATCAGATCGACGAGGAGCCCGAGGTCATCGACGCGGGCATGGCGCTCGGCGAGGTTGTCGCCCTCGATCCGCTCGAGCCGCCGGATCGTCTGGTTCGCGAGCCCGCGGGCCTCGGCGACCTGGCGTGCGACGGGCAGCGCCTCGTTCCGGATGCCTTCCTGGACGGCCTCCCCGACCTGGGCCGGAAGGGACGCCTCGAGGTGGGCGGTGAGCGAAGCGAGCTCCTCGATCTGGGCCCGCGCCCGGTCGAGCGCGGCGTCGATGTCGCCCGGCTGCGTCTTGTTCTTCGCGGCGGCTTCCAGGCGCTCTCTCGCACGCTCGACGGCGCTGTAGTCCATGGCCTGGAATGTACCGTTGCCGCCGGATGGAAACCGCCCGGCTCGAGTACGAGCTGCCGCCGGAACTGATCGCCCAGCACCCCGCCGAGCGGCGCGACGAGTCGAGGCTCCTGGTCTTCGAGCGAGCCTCGGGCGAGGTGCGGCACCGGCGCTTCTCGGAGCTCTCGCAGGAGCTCGGCGGCGAGCTGGTCGTGGTGAACGAGACGCGGGTGATCCCGGCGCGACTTCGCCTCCGGCGCCCCGGGGGCGGAGAGGCCGAGGTGCTGCTGCTGGAGCGGCTCGGCGACGGGGTCTGGGAGGGACTGGCGCGGCCGTCGCGGCGGCTGCGGCCCGGGATGCGGTTCGGCCAGGTCGAGCTGCTGGAGCCGCTCGGCGAGGGCCGCTGGCGGCTGCGGCTCGAGGGCGAGCCGGCGGGGGAAACGCCGCTGCCGCCGTACATCACCGAGCCGCTCGGCGATCCCGAGCGGTACCAGACGGTGTACGCGCGGGAAGAGGGATCTGCGGCGGCGCCGACTGCCGGGCTCCACTTCACCCCGGAGCTGCTCGCGCGGCTCGAGGTCGCGCGGGTGACGCTCCACGTCGGGCTCGACACGTTCCGGCCCGTCGAGTCCGACACACTCGAGCAGCACGCGATCCACAGCGAGCGGTACGAGGTCGAGGCGGCGGAGTGGGAGCGGATCCGCGCGGCCGAGCGCGTGCTCGCCGTCGGGACGACGTCCGTGCGGGTGGTCGAGACGCTTGCCCGCGGCGGGCCGCTCGCCGGCCGCACCGACCTCTTCGTCACGCCCGGCTTCGAGTTCCGGCGGGTCGACGCGATGCTGACGAACTTCCACCTCCCGCGGTCGACGCTGCTCGCGCTCGTGATGGCGTTCGCGGGCGAGCAGGAGACGAGGCGCCTGTACGAGCTCGCGATCGCCGAGCGCTACCGCTTCTACTCGTTCGGCGATGCCATGCTGATCCTGTGAGCTTCGAGGTCACGGCGACCGACGGCGCAGCGCGCGCCGGAGTCCTGACGACCGCGCACGGGGAGGTGCAGACGCCGGCGTTCATGCCCGTGGGCACGAAGGCCTCCGTCAAGACGCTCCACCCCGACGAGGTGCGCGACCTCGGAGCCCACATCCTGCTCGGCAACACGTACCACCTGCATTTCCGCCCCGGTGACGAGGTGATCGCGGAGCTCGGCGGCCTGCACCGGTTCATGGGCTGGGATGCCCCGATCCTGACCGACTCGGGCGGTTTCCAGGTGTTCTCGCTTCGCGACACGATCCTCCACGTCGACGACGAGGGCGTCACGTTCCGCTCGGTCTACGACGGCTCGCCCGAGCGCTTCACGCCGGAGTCCGTCGCGCGGATCCAGTTGAACCTCGGCTCCGACATCGCCATGTGCCTCGACGTCTGCCCGCCGCCCGGCGTCCCGCGCGGGGAACTCGAGGAAGCCGTCCGGCTGACCACCGCCTGGGCCCGTCGCCAGCGCGAGGCGCTGCGGGCTCCGGGCCAGCTGGTGTTCGGGATCGCCCAGGGCGCGTCCGACCCCGACCTGCGCCGGCGCTCGATCGAGGAGATCACCGCGCTCGGCTTCGACGGCTACGCGCTCGGCGGCCTCTCCGTGGGGGAGCCTCGCGAGCTGACAATGGACGCGACCGCCTGGGCTGCGCCGCTCCTCCCGGAGGCGAAGCCGCGGTACTTCATGGGGATCGGCGACGCCGTCGGCATCCTCGACGTGATCGAGCGCGGGATCGACATGTTCGACTGCGTGCTCCCCACCCGCACGGCGCGAACCGGCTCCGCCCTCACCTGGTCGGGCCGTCTGAACATGCGGAACGCCGGCTTCGCGCGAGACGATCGCCCGCTCGACGGGGACTGCTCGTGCCCGGCCTGCTCGCGCTTCAGCCGCGCGTACATCCGGCACCTGGTCAACCAGCAGGAGCTCCTCGGCCTCCGCCTCCTAACTTTGCACAACCTTTACTTCGTGCTCGACGTCACAGCCAGTGCGCGGACAGCGATCGAAGCCGGTGACCTGGCATCCTTCAAGCGCCGCGCTCTCGACCGACTCGAACCCTCCAAGACCCTCGGATGAACGCCGGACCCCTGATCTTCCTCGTCCTCCTGGTTGCGGTCCTGTGGCTGCTCCTGATTCGGCCGCAGCGACAGCGCCAGGCCGCGCAGCAGGCCATGATCGCGCAGGTCGCGCCCGGTGAGGAGGTCGTGACCGTTGGCGGCCTGCTGGGGGTCGTGAAGGACGTCGGCGACGAGGAGATCAGGCTCGAGATCGCACCGGGCACGGAAGTCCGTGTTGCCAAGCAGGCAATCAGCGGACTCGTGCGAAAGGACGGCTAACCTGGCTCCGCACAATGTCTGACCGCAGGTCCCATCTCTCGCTCGTCGCGGCGATCGTCGCTGCGCTGATCGGGGTGGCGCTGCTTGCGATCCCGCAGTCGCCGATTCACAAGAAGATCAACCTTGGCCTCGATCTCCAGGGTGGGCTCGAGGTCGTTCTGCAGGCGGTGCCGCCGAAGGGGCACAGCCTGAACGAGGACGACATCACCCGTTCGGTCGAGATCATGCGCGCCCGCGTCGACAAGCTCGGTGTCTCGGAGCCCGAGATCCGGAAGCAGGGCAACGACCAGATCGTGATCCAGCTGCCGGGCGTCAAGGACCCCCGCAAGGCGCTCGAGATCATCGGCAAGACGGCGCAGCTGTGGCTGTTCGACCTCCAGGCGAACATCCGCGAGCCGACCGCCGTCAGCCAGGGCTTCGTCACCCAGCCGCAACCCTCCACGAACCTCTTCCAGCTGCTGAAGGCGATCCAGCCGCGGGCGAAGAACGGGTCGCCGACCGAGTACTACCTCGTCAACCCCAAGACGAAGAAGGTCATCCTCGGCCCGGAGAACACGGTCGAGCAGCTGAAGCAGTCATACCAGGCGCGGTTCGACAAGCCGATGCCGAAGAACCTCGTCCCCTACGGCGTCCCCGAGAAGACGATCATCCTGAACTGCGGCATCGGCGAGCGCTACTGCCCCGGCACGAACGAGCAGCCGCCGACCAGGAACTACTACTACCTCTTCAAGTACGACCCCGACTCGAAGACGCACCCGGTGCCGGAGATGACCGGCGCCGACCTCAAGCTCGACGGCACACGCTCGGACATCAGCCAGACCGAAGGCCCGATCGTCCTGATGCAGTTCACGGGCAAGGGCGGCGACAAGTTCCACAAGATCACGCGCGACCTCGCCGCCCGCGGCCAGGCGGCCGAGCACCAAGTCGGCCACGACGCGGCGCTCCAGAGCTTTGCGATCGTCCTCGACCGCGAGATCAAGTCGGCGCCAACCGTCGACTGGAACCAGAACCCGGACGGAATCGCCGGCGGCAGCGCCGAGATCACCGGCATCGGCGACATAGGCGAGGCGAAGGACCTCGCGCTCGTCCTCCAGACCGGTGCGCTGCCCGTGGAGTTCAAGCAGATCGACCGAACGGACGTCTCGGCGACGCTCGGCAAGGACTCGCTCGACCAGGCGAAGCGCGCCGCGATCGGCGGTCTGCTGCTCGTCGCGATCTTCCTGCTCCTCTTCTACCGCTTCCTCGGCCTGGTCGCCGTCGCCGGCCTCGCGATCTATGCGGCGTTCCTGTACGCGGCGCTGCTGCTCTTCAACGTCACGCTGACCCTGCCGGGCTTCGCCGGCCTGATCCTGACGATCGGAGTCGCGGCCGACGCGAACGTGGTCATCTTCGAACGCATCAAAGAAGAGGTCCGCGCGGGGAAGTCCGTGCGGGCCGCAATCGCCGCCGGGTACAGCAAGGGCTTCCACACGATCGTCGACGCGAACGTCGTCACGGCGATCACGGCGCTCGTCCTGTTCTCCGTCGCCACCGCGAGCGTCAAGGGCTTCGCCCTGATGCTGCTGATCGGCACCGCTATCTCGATGGTCACCGCGATCGCCGCGACCCGCGCGCTGCTCGGCCTGCTGGCGAACTTCAGGTGGTTCGACAACCCACGCTTCATGGGCGCGGCCGGCGCGCAGGGCGCGAAGTGGCTGCAGATCGACTTCATGCGCCGGCGGTGGATCTGGCTCGGGATCTCCGGCGTCGTCGTCGTGATCGCGATCGGCTCGCTCGCCGTCAAGGGCCTGAACCTCGGCATCGACTTCCGCGGCGGCACCCAGATCGTCTTCCAGACCTCGCCGGCGAAGTCGCTCGACGACGTGCGCAGCGGTGTGGCCGACCTCGGCCAGGGCAAGGCGGTGCTCCAGGGCCGCGGCCAGTCGCAGGACGGCAAGTACTCACGGTTCCAGCTGCGCACGGAGGAGCTCTCCCGAACGGGGCAGGAGCAGCTCTCGTCGCAGCTGCGCTCGGAGTTCGGCGGGACGATCGTGAGCGTCGAGAACGTCTCGTCCAGCTTCGGCCGCCAGATCGCGAAGGGCGCGATCATCGCGATCATCGTCTCGCTGCTCCTGATCGTCGCGTACGTGTCGTTCAGGTTCGACTTCAAGTACGCCGTCCCGATCATCGCGGCGCTCATCCATGACGTCCTGATCACCGTCGGGATCTACTCGCTGACCGGCCGGGAGGTGACCACCGCCACGGTCGCCGCGGTGCTCACCGTGCTCGGGTACTCGATCTACGACACGATCATCATCTTCGACCGCATCCGCGAGAACGTCCCGCTGATGCGCCGCGCGTCGTTCGCGACGATCGCGAACGTCTCGCTCTGGGAGACGATCCGCCGTTCCCTCGCCACGACATTCATCACGCTGCTGCCGGTCGGATCGCTGCTCTTCTTCGGCGGTGACACGCTGAAGGACTTCGCGTTCGCCCTGCTGATCGGCATCGGCTCCGGCGCCTACTCGTCGATCTTCATCGCCGCACCGCTCCTCACGATGTGGAAGGAGCGGGAGCCCGAGTGGGAGCGCAAGAAGCATCTGGACGGCGACGGAGCGCTCGAGGGCGCCGTCGCCACGCAGGTGGTCGAGGAGGCCGCCGCGGCGGCCGCCGACGAGCCGGCGCCGGACCTCCCGCCGCCGGTCGCCCCGACGGAGACGAAGCCGGTGCTAGCCGGAGGCGACTCCAAGCGCGAGCAGCGCCGCCAACGGCGGCGGGCCCGCCCGCATGGCCGAGCGAGATAACGAGACCGCGGCCTGGCGCGAGCTCGCCGAGCGCGTCGTCTTCTCGACCGTCGGCGCCGTCGCGCTGACCGCCGAGCGCGCGGACGCGCTGGCCGAGGAGCTCGCGGACCGCGGAATCGCCAAGCGCGACGAGGCGAGAGCGCTGATCGAGGACCTCTCCTCCCGCTGGCGCGGCGACGCCACGCGCGTGGGGGAGAAGGCGGGCGCCACGATGGAGGCGATCTTCCGCGAGCTGGGCCTCGTCACTCGCGACGACCTCGAGGATCTCGAGCTCCGGATCGCGCAGCTCGAGCACCGGATCAGGCTGCTGGAGGAGCCGCCCGAAACAAGGTCTTCGTAGCCGGCTCGCCCGCACCGGCTGCAACACTGCGCCCATGGCCGAAGCGCCTCCACGCAGCATCGGGCGCATCTCCGAGATCGCCCAGGTCGCCGTCCGCCACGGGTTCGGCTACTTCTTCCACCGGAACCGCCTCAGCGACCTGATCCCGGACGAGAACGGCCGGGCGCTGACCGACGAGCCCGCCTCCGAACGCGGCCGGCACCTCCGCGAGCTGCTCGACGAGCTCGGCCCGACCTTCGTCAAGTTCGGCCAGCTGCTCTCCATGCGGCCGGACATCCTGCCGCCCGACATCATCGCCGAGCTCCGCGGGCTCCAGGACGACGTCTCGCCGTTCCCGTACGAGCGGGTCGAGGAGATGGTGATCGCCGAGCTCGGGGAGCCGATCGAGAGGCTGTTCACGAGCTTCGACCCGGTCCCGATGGCGGCTGCGTCGATCGGACAGGTGCACCGGGCGGTGCTCCCGAACGGGCGGGACGTCGTCGTCAAGGTGCAGCGCCCCGGAGCGCCGCGCCAGATCGAGGCCGACCTCAACCTGATGTACCAGGGCGCGCGCCTGGCGAAGGAGCGCGTACGGGCGCTCGACTTCATCGACGCGCACGCACTCGTGGACGAGTTCGCGCGCTCGATCCGCCAGGAGCTCGACTACCGGCTCGAGGCCCGGAACGCAGAGGCGTTCCGGAAGAACTTCGCCGGCCACCCGCACGTGCGGATCCCGCGCGTCTTCTGGACGTACACGCGCCAGCGGGTGCTGACGCTCGAGTACATGGAGGGGACGCAGCTCGCCGACGTGGACATCCTCGGCTGGACGCCGGAGCAGCGACACCGGCTTGCCGAGGTGCTGACCGAGGCGTGGATGACGATGATCTTCCGCCACGGGTTCTTCCACGGCGATCCGCACCCGGCGAACGTGCTGGTGTTCGCGCCGGACCGGATCGGCCTCGTCGATTTCGGCCTCGCCGGCCGCCTCACCGACGAGGACATCAGCAAGGCGACTCGGCTCTTCATCGACGTGGTGAACGAGAACGTGGAGGGGCTGCCGAAGCGGCTCGCCGACCTGGGCGTCCGCTACCCGAAGGAGCGGGAGGAGGAGTTCGTCGCCGAGCTCCGCGACATGTTCTACCGCTACTACGGCGCGACGCTGGCGGAGATCGACCCGCAGCAGGTGATCCGCGACGTCTTCGGGCTGATCTACCGGATGAACCTGCGGCTCCCGACGAGATTCGTGCTGCTCGACAAGGCGATCGCGACCCTCGGGTCGGTGACGACCGAGCTCTCGCCCGAGTTCAACGTCTTCGAGGTGGCGAAGCCCTACGCGCGCAGCCTGCTGCTGGGCCGCTACACGCCGGGACGCGTCGCCTCCCGCGCGCGCCGGGAGGCGATCAACCTCACGCGCATCGCGACTGAGCTGCCGTACCAGGTCCACGACACGCTGGAGCAGGTCCGCGACGGCCAGATCGAGGTCGGGTTCGTCCACAAGGGCCTCGACGAGTTCATGGACCGGCTCGTCGTCACCATCAACCGGCTGGTGATCGCGCTCGTCGTCGCCGCGGGCCTCGTGGCGTCGAGCCTGCTCGGGATCTTCGCGACGGGCGGCCCCGAGATCCTCGGCATCAACGCGCTCGCGGTGATCGGCTTCGTCGTGTCCGGGATCCTCGGGCTGTGGCTCCTCTGGGGCGTGATCCGCTCGGGCCGTCTCTAGCCCCAGCGCACCACCGTCCAACCGTCCTGGTCGAGCGCGTCGCAGACGCCGGCTGTGTCGATCGTGCGCGGGACACCCGGGGTGCGCAGAAGCCGGACCTCCTGATCGTCCCGTAACGCCTCGCAGACGACGTCGGCGAGGAGCTCGGGGTCGTCCGGCACCGGCAGCGTGCGGTAGGCGACCTGCGCGGGGAGATAGCGCTCGGCGAGTGAGTCACAGAGCGGCTGCGGCTCTTCCATCCCTGCGAGCTCCACCTCGAAGCGAGCGGTCGCGACGAAACACCCGCCGCCGCCGGGGATGCCGGTCTCACCGTCGTCCTCCCACATCTCGTCGATCGGTAGGAGCTCCCAGCCGTCGCTGATCCTCGCGGCGCACTCGTCGAGCGCGTCCGGCTCGTCCGGCGCGTCGGGCGCCCTCACGACCTCGACGACCTGCCCGTCACGTCGGAGACGGCAGTAGAGGCTCCATTCCTGGTCGCTCTCGGCTCCGGTGCTAGACGGCTCGACTGCGACCACGATGCTCTTACTCGTGGTGGTGCCGCTGTCGCCCGCGCGCACGCCGCCGCAGCCCACGAGGAGCAGGGCGACTGCCGCGGCGATTGCGATGCGCATGGGCCTAGGTTCGGTCGCGCAAACCGCGCACCAGTCACTCGGAAGGGGGAGACGAAAGCGGCTTATTTGCGCTGATATTGGGACAGGTCACCTGCGGCAGGCGACCTTCTGCGATGCGGCGCCTTGACGACATCCTTAGCCCCCGCCTGTTCGGGATCCTGCTGGCATCCCTGCTCGGGGTGTATGCGCTCATCGCCGGGCTCGGCCTGTCCGAGCACAGCCTGGGCGGAGCGATCTCGGTGCCGCTGTACACGGCGCTCGAGATCGGCGCCGCGCTGTTCTGTCTCGCGCGCCCGATCGTGAACCCCCACAACCGCCTGGCGTGGATCGCCGTCGGCCTCGGGATCCTGTCCTTCGCCGTCGGCGACATCTACTTCTCGTTCTGGCTGGCCAAGCTCGACTCGCCGCCGTACCCGTCCTTCGCCGACGCCGGGTACATCGGCCTCTACCCGCTGATCTACCTCGGGCTCGGCCTGCTCCTGCGGAACCGGACGCTCGAGGCGAACCGGAGCTTCTGGCTGGACGGAACGATCGCGGGACTGACCGTCGCGGCCCTCGGCGCCGCGCTGCTCTTCAATACGATCGTCGACACGACCGGGGGCGACTTCTGGACGATCGTGACGAACCTGTCCTACCCGCTCGGCGACCTGGGGCTGCTCGTGATCGTGTTGTCGACACTCGGGCTGACCGGCTGGCAGATCGACCGCGTGTGGGGCTGCATGCTGGTCGGCTGCGCCATCTTCGCCGTCACCGACACTGCCTACCTGTATCAGACCGCCGTCGGCACCTACGAGCAGAGCACGATCCTCGACGCGGGTTGGCCGGCCGGCCTGCTGCTCTTCGCCTTCGGGGCGTGGCAGACGCCGCGGACGATGGTGCACCGCCGGCTCGAGGGCTTCCGCGTCCTCGCCGTGCCGGTGGGCTTCGGCCTGCTCGGCCTCGGCCTGCTGGTCTACGACCACTTCCACCGACTGAACCACGCGGCGCTGCTCTTCTCGACGGCGGCGATCGGGGCTGTGATCGGCCGCATGGCCCTCACCTTCCGCGAGAACACGAAGCTGCTGAAGCAGAGCCGCCGTGACGCCGAGACGGACGCGCTGACCGGGCTCGCGAACCGGCGCAAGCTCCTCCTCGACCTCGAGGAGCGGCTGGCGGCCCAGGTGCCGACGCTCCTGATCCTCTTCGACCTCGACGGGTTCAAGTCGTACAACGACGCGTTCGGCCACCCGGCCGGCGACGCCCTGCTGCGCCGACTGGCCCAGAAGCTCGACGCGGCCTGCCGGCAGTTCGGCCGCTCGTACCGGATGGGCGGCGACGAGTTCTGCGTCCTCGCCCACGGGGATCCGTCGCAACGCGCATCGATCGTCGCCACGGCGACGAAGGCGCTCGAGGACGCAGGTGAGGGCTTCAAGATCACCTGCGCCTACGGCGCGATCGTCGTGCCCGAAGAGACGAGCGAGCTCTCCGAGGCGCTGCGGATCGCCGATACGCGCATGTACGGCAACAAGGACTCGCGCCGAGCCTCGGCCGTCCGGCAATCGAAGGACGTCCTGCTGAGCGTGCTCAGCGAACGGGACGCGGAGCTGCGCGGCCACCTGACGGGTGTCGCTCAGCTGGCTCGTGCCGTGGGGGCTCGGCTCGAGCTGCCGCTGCACGAGCTCCACGACCTGGCACTCGCGGCCGAGCTCCACGACGTCGGGAAGCTCGCGATCCCCGACGCGATCCTCCAGAAGCCGGGAGCGCTGACGGACGAGGAGCGGTCGTTCGTCCACCGGCACACGCTCGTCGGCGAGCGGATCCTCTGCGCCGCGCCCTCGCTCGAGCGGATCGCGCGCCTCGTGCGCTCTACGCACGAGCGGCTCGACGGCCTCGGCTACCCGGACGGGCTGAGCGGCGACACGATCCCGCTGCTCTCGCGGATCATCGCCGCCTGCGACGCGTTCTTCGCGATGACCGAGGAGCGTCCGTATCGACGCGCGATGACCTCCGAGGACGCGATCAGCGAGCTCCGCCGGTGCGCCGGCACCCAGTTCGACCCGGTCGTCGTCGAGGCGCTGATCAGCGCCTACATCGACGCGGGCCTCGAGCTGGTCGCGTAGACCGGCAGCCTAGGCTGTTGCGGATTTCTCGGCGCACATCTGCGCGAAAAGACATCTGGTCGCGCCCGAAGGGCGTTGGTAGCGTCGCCCGCATGTCCAGCGCCCTGCTGCTCGCCGAGCCCGAAGCCGCGACGCGGGGCTTTCTCGAGCGACACCTGCGTCAGGACGGGTTCGAGGTCGTGGAGGCGCTGGACGGCGAGGCCCTCGAGCTGCTCGAGGTCGCGCGGCCGGATCTCGTCCTCGCCGCCGACACCCTCGCCGCCGATGTCTGCCGCCTGGCCACGGACGTCCCGGTGATCGTGCTCGGCCGGCCCGACTCCGATGCGGTCGACCGGGTCCGCGCGTTCGACGGCGGCTGCGACGACTACCTGGCGCGGCCGTTCCACTACGAGGAGCTGCTTGCGCGGATCCGCGCCGTGCTGCGCCGGGTCTCGCCTCCCGCGCGCGAGCGGCTCGCGATCGGGTCGCTCACGATCGACCGGGCGGCGCGCCGCGTCATGGTGGGCGACGCGGCGGTCCCGCTCGCCGCAAAGGAGTACGAGCTGCTCGTGAGGCTCGCCGCGGAGCCGGCGCGGGTGTTCACGAAGGAGGAGCTGCTCCGCGAGGTCTGGGGCTTCCGGTCGCTCGGCCGCACCCGCACCCTCGACTCGCACGCGTCCCGTCTTCGGCGAAAGCTCGCGTCCGCGGGCGGAGACTTCGTGCGCAACGTGTGGGGGGTGGGGTACTCGCTCGTAGACTGACGAAATGGTCACGGTCGACGAGGTGCGTGCGTTCGCCTCGACGCTGCCGAGGAGCTACGAGGCGATCGTCCGCGGCCGCGTGAAGTTCCGGATCGGGCGGATCGTCTACCTCTCGCTCGCCAGGGACGGCTCCACGATGGGGTTCGCCTTCCCGAAGGAGTGGCGGGATGCGCTCGTCGAGGCGGAACCGGAGAAGTTCGCGCTGCCGAGCGCGGGCGACCTGCGCTACCACTGGGTGCACGTCCGACTCGCGATGATCGACGAGGCGGAGATGCGGGAGCTCGTCGAGGACGCGTGGGCGTTCTGCGTGCCGAAGCGGGTGGCCGAGGAGTACGCCTCCACCCAGGGCTACGTCTGAACCGCGTCCGCGAACTGCCCGAGCACGTAGTCCCAGCCCCTGTGGTACCCGGCACGTCCGTCCGGGTCGCCGGTCGCGTCCCAGCCGCGGTGGTCGAGCTCGACACGCGTGCCGTCGCCGTCGGGCGTGAAGCAAACCTCGACCTCGGTCGGCGCACGCTCGGGGTTCACTCGCCAGCGGAGTACGAGCCGTGTAGGCGGTTCCCACGCCACCACGTCGGCCCAGTCGGCCTCTTCACCGTCGGTCGACCGCTCGTACACGCGTCCGCCGGCGCGCTCTTCGAAGACGATCTCCTCGAGCCGGTCCTCGAAGATGTGTGCGAGCCCTGCGGCCACCAGCTGCCGATCCGCCGGGTGAACGTCACGAACGCTTCTTCGACCGGAACGGCCACCGTGATCGTCTTGTGGATGTCCGCAAGTGCCTCGGTCGTGCTCATCTCCTGCTCCTTTTCCGTCGTTCGGCCTCCGCCTTGAAGTCGGCGAGGGCGCCGTCCCAGAAGCTCTCGAAGTAGGCGCGGAGCGCGACCAGCCCCTCGGGGTCGACGCGGTACACGCGCCGAGTGCCGTCGGGACGCCCGGCGACGAGCCCCGCCGACTTCAACACCCGGAGGTGCTGGGAAACGGCCGGCCGGCTGACTGGAAGGGTCTTCGCCAGCTCGCCGACGGGCTGAGGCCCGCGGGCGAGCTCCTCGAAGATCCGGCGCCGGGTCGGGTCGCCGAGCGCGTTCATCGCCTCTTCGTAAGTCTTCATTTACCGTAAGTCTACGCTTACGGTCAAGGAAATCAAGCTCAGACGGGAGCGTGCTCCAGGTCGAGCAGCTGCCGCTTCCGCTCCAGGCCGCCGCCGTAGCCCACCAGGCTTCCGGTCGAGCCGACGACCCGGTGGCAGGGGAGGACGATCGGGATCGGGTTGCGGTTCATGATCGTCCCGACGGCTCGGGCAGCCCTCGGTCGGCCGGTACGGGCGGCGAGCGAGCCGTAGGTCGTGACCTCGCCGTAGGGCACGTCGGCCAACTGCTGCAGCACGGCCAGCGAGAACTCGGAGCGGCCGCGGAGGTCGACCGGCAGCTCGAACTTCCGCCGCCGGCCCTGGAAGTACTCGTCGAGCTCACGCTTCACCGGGTCGATCGGGGAGGCGGCGCGGAGCACGCGCGCCCCGTAGTCGCGGGCGAGGCCGTCGAGCTCGCGGTCGGGCTCGGGATCGAACGAGATCCGGCAGAGCCCGCGCTCCGTCACCGCGACGAGCAGCGGGCCGATCGGCGTGTCGGCGATGTCGTAGGAGACGTCGAGGAGGCCCTCGGCGACCGCGGCATCGCGGAAGCGCAGGTCGAGGTCGGGTGGGAAAAAGCTCATGCGAGCCTCCTTCGGAGCCGCCGGACGCCGGAGGAGGCCGCTTGGCGGGCGGCGTCCTCGCTCGAGTCGAGGGCGTCGGCGATCTGGTCGTAGGGCAGGTCGTAGCCATAGCGCAGCACCACCGCCGCGCGCTCCTTCTCCGGGAGCTCGTCGGCGAGATGTTCGAGCTCGGCCCAGGCCGGGCGGCCGTCCTCGTGCGGAAGCTCGGCGACCTCGTCGGTGGGCGCCGGCGGCCGCTTCCGGCTCTCGTCGACGGCGACCCGCGTGGCGATCGTGAAGACCCAGGCCTTGAGGTGCCGTCCGTGGCGCAAGCTCGGGTAGCCGCGGAGCGCGCGGAGGAAGGTCTCCTGGAACGCGTCTTCCGCCCGCTGCCGGCCGACGAGCCGGACGAGATGGCCGAAGACCGCGCTGCGGTGCTCCTCGTAGAACCGCTCGAACGGCGGGACGCTCACGGCTTCCATCATCCTCTCCAACGTAGAGGTCGCGGACACTGTGAGATGACGTGAAGACGGCGGTCGTCGGACATTGCGAGGTCGTGGAGTTCGCGCGCGTCGACCACATCCCGGCGCGGGGCGAGATCGTCCACACCGAAGAGACGTGGACGGCGGCGGCCGGGGGCGGCGCGGTCGCCGCGGTGCAGCTGTACAAGCTCTCCGGCGACACGACCTTCTTCGCCGCGTTCGGCGCGGAGGAGCTCGGGCATCGAGCGGCCGACGAGCTGCGCGACCAGGGTCTCCGAATCGAGTGCACCTACCTCGACGAGCCGCAGCGACGGGGCTTCACCTACATCGACAAGGACGGTGAGCGGACGATCACGGTGATCGGCCGGAAGCTGGTCGCGCGCGGCCTGGACGACCTGCCCTGGGACCTGTTGGACGAGGTCGACGCCGTCTACTTCACCGGCGGTGATCCGGATGCGCTTCGGGAGGCCCGCCGCGCCCGCGTGCTCGTCGCGACCGCGCGGGAGCTGCCGACGCTGGTGGAGGCCCACGTCGAGCTCGACGCGCTCGTCCGCAGCGCGACCGACGCCGGCGAGCGCTACCGGGTCGGTGACCTCGATCCGCCGCCACGCCTGGTCGTGTCGACGGCCGGCCGGAAAGGCGGTCGCTTCCTCGTCGGCGACCAAGAGGGCCACTGGAAGGCCGAGCCGCCGCCGGGGCCGGTGGTCGACGCCTACGGCGCGGGGGACAGCTTCGCCGCCGGCCTCGCCTTCGCCCTGGGCGAAGGCCGCAAGCCGAAGGACGCGCTCGCCTTCGCCTCGCGCTGCGGCGCATCAGCCATGACGGGGCGCGCGCCGTTCGGCGGACAGGTCACGCTGCGCTGAACGCGCGTCCCCTGAGGCGCGCCGCGCAACGGCGAGGACTGCTGCTAGCTCTCGCTCGGCGTCGGTCTTGCAAAGTGGGGGATAGTGGTCTAAAGTGGTGCGAAGTGGGAGGCGATTGATGTCCCAGCCATGCTTCTCGGCGAACACGAACACACCATCGACGACAAGAACCGGCTCACGCTTCCGGCGAAGTTTCGGGAGGCCATGGCCGGCGGCGTCGTGGTCACGAGGGGCATGGACGGCTGCCTCTTCGCCTATTCCTCCGACGACTGGCGCGACCGATTCCAGACTCGGGTGGCGGCGCTCGATCCGCTCGAGCCCGACAGCCGGAAGCTCCAGCGTCACTTCTTCTCCGGCGCGGCCGAGGCCGAACTGGACAAGCAGGGAAGGATCATGATCCCCGGGGCTCTCTTGCGCTACGCCGGGCTCTCGCGGGACGTCGTCGTCGCCGGCGTCTACGACCACCTCGAGATCTGGGATCGCGAGGCCTGGCGGCGGGAGCTCAACGAGGTGGAAGGGAGCGCGGAGCATGTTGCCCAGCGTCTTGCAGCCAAACGCGACTGATCACGTCCCCGTCCTCGCCGACGAGGTTCGCAACCTCCTCGAGGTTCAGCCGGGCCACACCGTGATCGACGCGACCTTCGGCGCAGGCGGACACGCCGCACAGCTCGCGGCGGAGCTGCGCGGGCAGGGAAAGTTCGTCGCGATCGACCGCGACCCCGGCGTGCGCCCGTACTTCGAGTCGTTTCAACGCGAAGCGGGCGTGCCGACGCGGTTCCTGCGCGGCGACTACGCCGACGTGATCGAGCGGATGGCGGACAACGGGCTTCGTGCCGACGCGATCCTGCTCGACCTCGGTGTGTCGAGCATGCAGCTCGACCGGCCCGAGCGCGGCTTCTCGTACGCAGCAGACGCGCCGCTCGACATGCGCATGGATCCTTCAGCCGAGCATTCGGCCCGCGACCTCGTCAACACGGCGAGCGAGCGCGAGCTGACCGACATCTTCCGCGGCTACGGCGAGGAGCGCTACGCGAGGCAGATCGCGCGCGCCATCGTCCGACGCCGGAAGGAGTCGCCGTTCGAGCGAACCGGCGACCTCGTCGAGACGATCAAGGCGGCGATTCCGGCGCCGGCACGGTTCGGCGACGGACATCCTGCCCGGCGGGTCTTCCAGGCGCTCCGCATCGCGGTGAACGACGAGCTGCACTCGCTGGAACGGGCACTCCCCGCGGCGCTCGAGGTGCTGCGGCCCGGCGGTCGGCTCGCCGTGATCAGCTTCCACTCCCTCGAGGACCGGATCGTCAAGCGGTTCCTCCGCCGGGAGGAGCACGGCTGCACCTGCCCGCCCGACTTCCCCGTCTGCGTGTGCGGGCAGGAGCCCGCGCTCCGCGCGCTCAACCGCCGGCCGGTCCGTCCCGGCGCCGAGGAGGTCGCCGCGAACCCGCGCGCCGGCTCGGCCCGCCTCCGGGTGGCCCAGAAGACCTGATGGCAACCGCCGTCGCCAGAGCGCCGCGCGGGAAGCCGCGCGCCAGGCCGAAGGCCCAGAGCCGCCCGCGCCCGCGGAAGCAGGCTGCGGCACAGCGGCGGGTCGCAGGCGGCGCCGTGTGGATCGTGCTGATGGGTGTCCTCCTCGCCGGGGTCGTCGCCCTGAACGTCGCCGTCCTGCGCCTGAACCTTCAGTCCGACCAGCTCGCCCAGGAGCGCTCGGAGCTCCGCGCCGAAAGCGCGGACCTGGCCTCGAAGCTCGCGTCGAGGGCCGCCTCGGCGCGGACGTCGAGCCTCGCCCGTCGGCAGCTCGGGCTCCAGCCCGCCGATCCCGCGACGACGACGTACCTCCAACTGGGTCGCTGAATGAGGGGATCGGCGCGCCTTCCGAACCGGCGCATCCGGTTTCTTCTCGTGTTCTTCGTCCTCGCCTTCATGGCGACGCTCGGGCGCGCCGTCTGGCTCCAGGCGGTGCAGGCCCGGCCGCTCGACCGAATGGCGCAGGGCCAGCACCACGCCACGGTCGAGGTGCCGGCCGCCCGCGGCTCGATCCTCGACCGGAACGGCGTCGAGCTCGCAATCGGCAAGCAGGCGATCACGGTCTACGCAAACCCGAAGCACGTCGCCGACCCGCGCGCGACGGCGATCGCCGCGGGGCGCGCCCTCCACGTCGATCCCGACAAGCTGTACGGAACACTCGCGGACCGCAGCAAGGGCTTCGTCTACCTCGTCCGCAAGGCCGAGCCGAGCCGCGCAGCCGCGCTCAAGAAGCTCGACCTGACAGGGATCGGGTTCTACCCGGAGGAGCGGCGCGTGTACCCGCAGGGGTCGGTGGCGGCGGCCGTGCTCGGGTACGCCGGGATCGACAACCATGGCCTCTCGGGCCTCGAGCTCGCGCGCGACAAGACCCTCGCCGGCCGGAACGGACGCCAGTCGATCATCCGCGACCCGGAGGGACGGACGATGAAC
>Ga0307319_10000131_pt1 | contig 23149 bp, 20 predicted proteins | sample ER_DNA_368_FD_194491 | JGI IMG/M metagenome (GOLD analysis project Ga0307319, IMG submission 194491) | Bulk soil microbial communities from the East River watershed near Crested Butte, Colorado, United States - ER_DNA_368 | ecosystem: Environmental > Terrestrial > Soil > Floodplain | place...
AGATCGCCGCGTCGACCGCGGCTCGGGTCTCCTCTGCGGGTGTCTGGAACACGCCCAGACCCAGCGCGGGCAGCTCGACGCCGTTGTTCAGCGCCACTGTTGAGACATTCGGCATGATCTACCTCGTTCCCTCGTTTCGTGTACATCTTTGCGGCGATCCACGTTTCTCGACGTTAGAACTCAACCGGACGATGAAACAGGCACTGCCAGTACACGCCAATACCGGCAACTCATGACCTATGCGCGCGCTCAGGTCCGTAGGCGGATCCGGCGCAGCCACACCGCGGACTGGGCCTGGGCTGATTGGACCTCTTCGCCGTGTACCGCGAGACCATCGCCGATCGTGGCGCGGGGTGCCGAGGCGGCATAGTCGCGTTCGGTTGAACCCAGGCCGCTCACCGCGTGGGTGACGAACGGGTAGAGGGTCTTGCCGCTGAAGTCCAAGCTCTCCACGAAGGTCGACATGATCATTGGCGCTCGGTTGTTCCAAATCGGGCTGCCGACCAGGACCGTGTCGTAGTCGCTGATCGAGGTCCGCAGGTTCGCGATGCCGGGTCGAGCGTTGTCGTTCTGTTCGCGCACGTTGCGATCGACGGTGGCGTCATAGTCGTCGGAGTAGGGGTCGGCAGCTTCGATCCGGTAGAGGTCGCACGCGATGAGCTGGCCGATCATGCCAGCCAGCACCTCGGTGTTGCCGACCTTCAGGGTCCTGCGGCCTCCGTAGTGGTAGTTCTCCCCGGCTCGGGAGTAGTAGGCGAGCAGGATCCTGCGTTCGTTGGTGTCAGGCATCGGTGTGTCGCATCCTCTGGGCCATGAGGGGGCTGGGTCCGCGATGCGGGTCAAAGTCGGTTGGTCGTGCGGCTTCGTCGGGTGGCGTCATCGTGGTCCTCTCGGCGAACTTGTGGGCTGGGCGTCGGTGCGATTTGGGGTATAGATGCCATGCCATCAGCGTCGGGCAGCTGAATGCTAGGGCCTGCTGACGCGTGTACTGGCAGTACCTTCCTTAGCCTGGTCGCCGGCTCGTAGTGTCGAGCTGTGGACCGCCAAGCCGTGCACGACTTCCTGGTCAGCCGCCGGGCCCGGATCACCCCGGAGCAGGCGGGGATGCCGACCTACGGCGAAAAGCGGCGGGTGCCGGGGCTGCGGCGTGAGGAGGTCGCCTCTCTGGCCGGGGTGAGCTTCGACTACTACGCCCGCCTCGAGCGTGGGAACCTGTCGGGGGTCTCGGATTCGGTTCTGGATGCCGTGGCCCGGGCCTTGCAGTTGGATGAGGCGGAGCGGCAGCACCTGTTCGACCTCGCTAAGACGGCGTCAGTCCCAGCTTCGCGGCCGCGTCCGGCCAAGCCGCCGGTGACCCGGGTCAGGCCCGCCGTGCTCAGCATCCTGAACGGAATGACCGGCACACCGGCATACGTGCGGAACGCCCGGCTGGACATCCTGGCCGCCAACGACTTGTGCCTGGCCCTCTATGACGGCGTCCTGGTCCAAGACGACTTGCCGTTCAACCTGGCCCGGTTCGTGTTCCTCGACCCCTATGCCAAGGCCTTCTTCCTGGATTGGGACACGGTTGCCCTGGACATCGTCGGTGCCCTGCGCACCCAGGCCGGCCGCGACCCGTCCGACCGCGGCCTGAGCGACCTGATCGGGGAGCTGGCGACCCGCAGTGACAGTTTCGCCGCGCGGTGGGCCCGACACGACGTGCGGCTGCACCGCACCGCCCTCAAACGGTTGGCCAACCGGGTGGTCGGGGAGATTGAACTGACCGGTGACGCCCTCGACCTGGCCGGCGACGGGCTGACCATGATCGCCTACTCCGCCGAACCGGGCAGCCAGGCCGAGGACCAGCTCAAGCTGCTGGCCACCTGGAGCGCCACGACGCGTACCCCTGCATCGGAGGCCGCCGGGACATCACCTACCGGCGACGAACCCGGCTGACGCCTCGCCTACTTCTGACTCCTGGCCTGACGGCGCGGAAGCCGCCCGCGACGGCGGGGCAACAGCTAGGGCGAGGGAGACGGTGTGGGCGTTGGGTGCGCGCAGCACTCTTCGATCCTCGCCGCGAGGCACGCGACCATCCGCATCAGCATGAGGTTCGTCGGAACGACCGTGCGCGGTCCGAGCGCATCGACCGTCAGCCCGCCGTCGTCGCTCACGCTGAGCGTCGCAAGCACGATGCAGGGATCCTGCGGCGGTTCGGCACACGCACCCTGCGCGAGTACGGCCAGCGCGCGGGTCAGGTCGCCCGCTCGCATCAGGTCGAGGACGCGGTCGGTGCAGGCGAGCCCGGAGGGACCGACCGCTCCCGCACGAACATCGATCCGATAGCTCTCGATCCACTGCCCCGCCTCGGTGGCCTCGTTGCCCTCGGCGGACGGATCGGACGCGAGTGCCGGCATCGACTCCGCCTGCCACTCGCGGTAGCAGAGCTTCACAACAAGCTCTGGCGGCACCGGCGCGTCCAGCCCTAGCGGCTCCCCACCCTCGTCGGTCACCTTGAGCGGCACGATGTCAACGTCGTCGGGCACCACGATCCGACGTCCCCAGCCGTCGAGCGCGACGCCAGGGGACACGTGCACGCCGAGCTCTGACCCGCTGGACACCGCCGTCACGTCCAGCCCGCAAAGCACGCCCGCGCCGAGCACCAGGTTCGCCAGTTGCGCGTCCGAGCCGCGGCCGTAGTCCTGTTCCAGCGCCAGGTCCGACGGGGCGAGCAGCTTGCCGTTGAAGTAGCGGTTCCGCCGCGGTGCCTGCAGCTCGATCAGGCGGCGGTCGTCAGAAGGGTGCGAGTGCATTGCGCTGTCCTGTTCTCTCTCAGGTTTGTCCTGTTCGCGCGACTGATCGCAGTTGGCGACGCATTAAAGCGCTCAGTCCGCCGTTTCGAGACATTCGGGCGCTCAGTCACGCGTACGAGATCCATAAAATCGAAGAGACAGCAAGGAGCACCGTGCAGCCCTACATATTGGACGACGCCGCGGCCGTCGAGTACCAACGGCTCGACCTGATGTCGAAGATCCTGGATCCTTGGACACGCGGATACCTCACCATGCTCAGCGTCGGCAAGGGCTGGCATTGCCTTGAGCTCGGCGGCGGTAACGGCAGCATCGCCGAGTGGCTCGCCGCCACGGTAGGTGCCTCGGGAAGCGTGACCGCGATCGACATCAACCCGGTGCTTCTCGAACTGCTTCCTGCACAGAACCTGTCGGTGCAGCAGATGGACGTGCGCGCGGGCGACTTGGGATCGGAGTCGTACGACTTGGTGACGTGTCGCGCGCTGTTGCACCAGATCGCCGAGTATGGCCCGCAGGTGTTGGTGCGGATGGCCGAGGCCGTCAAGCCCGGCGGCTGGTTGTTGATCCAAGAGCCGGACTTTCACCTCGCGCCGACCACCGAGCCCGAGGTATGGGCGCGCACCTGGGAGGGCCTTATCGAGTGGGGACACGCCAATGGAATCGACTGGCTCGTAGGCCGCAAGCTGCCCAGCCTGGTGGCCGCCCTGGGTCTCGGGCATCCGCAGGCTAAGACCGACGTGCAAAACATTCGGGGCCGAGATCGTGGGGCGCTCTATTTTCAACTGTTCTTGGCCGAGGTGCGCGACCGCGTCATTGCTGCTGGGCGGCTCGACGCGGCAACGATCGACGCAGCCTCGGCCTTGCTGAACGACCCGGACTACTGGACGCAGTGCTGGATGATGACGGCCGTATGGGTGCGCAAGCCGCTTACCGACGGCAGGATGACCAGACCTGGCGCATAGTGATCGACAACCCGACTCAACCAGGTGCGAGATCGCGCGCCGGTTGCTACCGGAACCGCCCGGAGATGGCGAAGCGGAATGTGCTGGTACCGGTCGCAACGTCGCGGTCCGCGCGAAGTGTCACTGTTGTACCGGGATCGGCATAGATCTTTGCAGGGGTCCTCACCCAAAAGTAATCCGCGCTACCGAAGGCGCCTACGGCGTTCGTACCGAGGTAATGGCGGACCTGCACACCTCCTGCAGTCGTGATGATTCCAAACAGCGCCTTCTGACCTTGCCGTGGGTCGATAGGAAGAACAAGCCGACGTTGTCGACCCCGAGCAAGGTCGCCACCGTCACATTGGACCAGCCCGCTCGCATGATCACCATGGCAGGCAGGCCTTAACTAATACTTAGCCACCGCTTAATCCTGATGGGCGGCAAATTAAGTGGGAAGCATCCGCCCTTTTGCTGGCAGTCCTCGGAGCGCATCTGATCCTTAGGCTCGACCGCTCGAGTCCCGCCGTTTGAAATCCCGTACGGAGACCGGCATAGGGCCGGTGCAGTGCGGCACATAGTTCCGCCAGAGCGGCTGCGGGGTCGAGACTGGCAAGCTACGCTGCCGCGTGGGCCGACGCACAAGTCGCACATGGACCTGACGCAGCCCGGACACCAACCCGCTGAGAAGGATCTTCCATGCCAGCAGACGCCTCGCAAGACGCCGTGATGTCGGAGGGTACGGCCAGTGGTGGGCCGCTGACTCGACGCTGGTTCCTCACCTACGTCGTCGCAGCCCCGGTGCTCACCGTCGCCGCCAGCAGTGCTGGCGCCCTCATAACGCCCGACAAGGCGTACGCCGTCGTGCCGAGCCCGCCGCAGCCGGAGAACATCGCCGACTTGGGCGAGGTTATGGTGGCGGCAACGAGGGCAGCTCAGCACCTTCTCGTACTCGAAGTGACGCCGGAGAACAAGATCGTCTTCCGGGTGCCTCGCGCGGAAGTCGGGCAGGGCATCACGACGGCACTCGCGATGGTGGTTGCCGATGAGATTGACGCGCGCCTCGTTGACGTCGACGCTCCGCTGGAGGACGCTCGCCAAGATCTCGGAACTGCGCAGTCCACCGGCGGGTCGTCCAGTGTCCGCTCACTGTGGGGCCCGGTGCGCTCGGTTGCGGCGGAGGCGCGCGCCCGGCTCGTCACCGCGGCAGCGGAGCGGTGGAACCTGCCGGCACGTTCCCTGACCACGCGGGACACCAAGGTTTGGGCTGCTGACGGGCGCTCCGCCACGTACGGGTCGCTCACCGAGGCGGCTGCCAAGGTAACCGTGCCAGCGGTATCCACCGACCCCAAGCCCTCGTCGGAGTACCGTCTCATCGGCACGGCGACGCCCAGGATCGACGCACGAAGCATCGTGACCGGGGCGGCGAAGTACGCGCTTGATGTCGATGTTCCGGGCGCACTGCCGACAGTCGTGATGAGACCGCCCACTCTCAAGGGCAAGGTCAAGGCCTACGACGCATCAGCGGCTCTCAAGATGCCGGGGGTCGTCGCCGTGACCGAGCTGCCCAGCGGGGTGGCGGTGAGCGCGAAGACGTTCGACCAGGCCCTGAAGGCGCGGTCGGCAGTAAAGGTGACCTGGGGGTCCGGCACTGTCGACGGGGTCTCCGATGCGGACATCAAGGCCCGGCTCGCGGCAGCGATCCCGTCGATGACGCCAGCGCCTCCGCTGACCGAACGGGTTGACGCGACTTTCTCGTTCGCATTCGTCAACCACGCCCCGATGGAGGTCGGCAGCGCGGTGGCGGATGTCCAATCTGGGTCAGCAGAGATCTGGGTGGCGAGCAAGTCGCCGAGCGGCGCTCAGTCTGCGGTCGCCGACGCCGTCGGACTCGACGCCGATGACGTGACCCTGCACGTGATCCGGGGCGGCGGCTCTTTTGGGCGGCGGATCTACCACGAGCCGGCAGTCGAGGCAGCGCGCGTGTCGAAGGCAATCGGGAAGCCCGTGAAGCTCATGTGGACTCGCAACGATGACATGCGCCATGGCCGGGTACGGCCGCGTAGCCACCACCAGTTGCGTGCCGTGCACGCGAAAGGCGAAGTCCTCTCTTACGAGCACCGCATGTCGTGCGTAGAGCTGGACCTGGGAAGCGGCACCGGGCAGGCACTCGTCGACGCCGGCTACGTCAGCCCGACCATCGGTTCCGCGTTCTTCCACATCAGCGAGGCCTGCCCGTACAACTTTGGAGTTGTCAGCGAAACCCTCGCCGAGGTCTCCTACGACATGCCGACCGCTGCATGGCGCTCGGTCTACTCCGCCCAGGCTCGTACGGCCGAGGAGATCCTCGTCGATGACATTGCGAAGGCGCTGGGAACCGACCCCGTCGCCATGCGCCGGAAGTTCCTCAAAACCGCCGATGCCCGCGCCGTCCTCGACAAGGTCGCCACCGAAGGGAACTGGGGCAGAGCTATGTCGTCCGGGACCGCGCAGGGCGTGGCGCTGCACGCCGAGTACCGATCGATCGCGGCATGCCTGGTCGAGATCAACTGCAACGGCGCCAAGCCGCGGGTCACCAAAGCCGTCATGGCCTTGGACGTTGGGCGCCAGGTGAATCCGAGCGGTCTGCGGGCCCAGGCCATGGGCAGCCTCATGGACGGGATCAGCACCGTGCTGCTGGCCGGTAATCATCTGGATGACGGGGCGTTCCGGGAGGGCAGCTACAGCGACTTCAAGTACGCCCGCCAGGCGGACGCGCCACTGCAGTGCGACGTGTACCTTATCGGCGGAACCGGGTCGCCCGGTGGAGTCGGCGAGCTGTCCGTTCCCGCTGCAGCCGGCGCGGTGGCGAACGCCTACGCCCGCGCGACCGGCAGCAAGCCCCGTAGCTTCCCGATCAACTTCTGAGGAGTACCCCGGTGCCCAGCTATGCATTCAAGCTCAATGGCAAGAACGTCACGGTCGACGCGCCGGCCGACATGCCTCTTCTTTGGGTCCTGCGCGACCTGCTCGGCGTGACCGGGCCGAAGTACGGATGCGGCGTTGGAGTGTGTCGAGCGTGCACCTGTCATGTGAACGGAAGTGCGGTTCAGGTGTGCATGCTCACTGCGGCCGACGTCGTAGGAAAGAAGGTCACCACGATCGAAGGCATGGCTGGAGAAGGTGGCCTCCACCCGGTACAGCAGGCGTGGGTGGAGGAGGACGTGGCGCAGTGCGGCTTCTGCCAGCCCGGGCAGATCATGCAGGCTGCCGCGCTCCTCAAGTCCAAGCCGAGCCCCTCCGACGCCGACATCGACCAGATCATGAACGTGTGCCGGTGCGGTACGTATTGCCGGATCCGCAAGGCGATCAAGCGCGCCGCGACCACGATGTGAATCGGCGCGGCCGAGCGCTCCAGTGATGCCCACAACCATCGATGCCGTCGCAGACGTGCCACGACGTCGCCGGGCGAGTTGCTTGTCGCCGCAGGGGCCGGACCTCGCACCTTGTCGACCTGCTTGCTGTAGCCATTCAGAATTCTGCCCGGATCTGCGCCCAGAGCGTGGTCGGGTCGGGTCCATCAGTGCGCGTCTCGAAACAATTCCTGCCCCTCGCGACGAGTTGCCGCGCCGACCATGGTCGGATCAGATGACACACCTCATCAAGATGATCAAGGAGGAGCTTCCATGCGGAAGATCACCGCCGGTCTGTTCATCTCACTCGACGGCGTCGTCGAGGATCCGCAGAATTGGCACTTCCCGTACTTCAACGACGAGATGGGCGCGGCCGTCGACAGCCAGCTGGCCACCGCCGACACGCTCTTGCTTGGCCGCAAGACCTACGACAGCTTCGCCGGTGCCTGGCCCGACCGCGCGGCCGCCGGCGAGGAAGACGCTGCCATGGGCAAGGCGCTGGGCGATGCACGCAAGATCGTCGTCTCGAATCGGAATCTCCAGTTCAGCTGGCGCAACTCCGAGCAGCTGAAGGGCGACCTCGTTGAGGCCGTCACTACGCTGAAGAACGAGCCGGGCGTGACAGACATCGCCATGAGCGGATCCGTCTCCGTCGTTCGTCAACTGCTCGCCGCCGGTCTGCTCGACGAGCTACACCTGCTCGTCCACCCAATCGCCGTACGCAAGGGCATGCGCCTGTTCGACGAGGGCGAATCTCCGTTCCCGCTACGGCTGGTCCCTCCCAGACCTTCACGACCGGCGTTTTGTACCTCATCTACACTCCGGCCGAATCAGCTCCCGTGGGCACGTACGAGGATGCCAAAGCCCACCTATCTCAGACCGCATAACACCCCGGCGGATCCGTCAGCGGACCGTCCGGAGCTCGGCGTCAATCGCGGCAGCGCAGTCTCGGAGCTTGGGGAGGAAGGTCCTTTGTAGCGTCGCGAGCGGCACCCTGGTCGCGTGGGCACTGGTGTTCACGGCAGCCACCACTCGGCCGGCTGCATCACGTACGGGGACCGCGATGGAGCGGACGCCGTGTTCGAGTTCCTGGTCGACCAGACACCATCCGCGAGCGCGGGTCCTTTCCACTTCCGCACGCAGCCGGGCCCGATCGACAATCGTGCGCTCGGTCAGCGGCGCAAGCGTTGCGGTGTCGAGGTAGGACTCCAGTCGGTCGCCAGGAAGAGCGGCAAGCAGCACCCGACCCATGGACGTCGCGTAGGCAGGCAGCCGCGTGCCCACCGACAAGGAAATGGTCATGATGCGCTTGGTGGCCGCACGCGCCACGTACACGATGTCGAAGCCGTCCAGCACCGACGCCGAGCACGACTCATGCACATCGTTGGCGAGGTCGGTGAGATGGCTTTGTGCCACATCGGCGAAGGACAGCGACGAAAGGTACGCGTAGCCCAGGGTCAAGACGCGCGGAGTCAGGTAGAAGTGCCGATCATCGCTGCCGACGTAGCCCAGCGTTTGGAGCGTGATCAGTGAACGTCGCGCGGCGGCCCGGGACAGCCCAGTCTGACGTGCCACCTCCGACAAGGTGAGTCGTGGTCGCTCGGCCGAGAAACTGCGGATCACGGCAAGACCGCGGTCGAGGGACTGGACATAGCCCACTGGCCGCTCGATGGACTCAGCCATGAGATATGAAGCCTCCTTACCTACGTTCGCATGCCGAACACTACGACAGGCATCCGCCGAGACGTCATTGACAGCGTTCTGCTGCGGCGAGACGCTTTGAATGGTATGCGCACAACTGTTCGCTATACGAACATGCTCGGAGGCCCCGACGAGCGAGGACGGCCACAGCCACAGTCACATGGGAGGACGGTAAGCAATGAATTGGAACGCGATGACGTACGAGGGCAAAGACACAGTTCTTCGAGTTGTGCGAGACCAGGCCGATGGCTTCTTCACATTGGCGGAGGTGCCGGAGACCTGGACAGCTGGGACGGCCTGCCCGCAGTGGGAGGTGCGTGACATCGTTGGGCACATCGTCGACACCACGGAGACCTACTTCGAGGGGTTCGCTGCAGCCCGTAGTCACGCAGAGGTCGATCCTGCTTATGGCTTGGTCGGTATGGCAAAACGCGCCGAGGAACAGGGCAAGTCGTTCCGGGAGCTACCCCAAAAAGAGATGGTCGACCGACTGCGCACCGATTTCGACAAGATGACGGGCATTTTCGAGTCCCTTACGCCGGACGACTGGACGGGGCTGATGGTGCCGCACTTCTATATGGGCCCGGTGCCGGCGTTCTTCTACCCGGCGTTCCAGTTAATGGATTACGGGATTCACTCCTGGGACATTCGCGAAGGCATTGGACGTGAACACGGCCTGCACAGCGATGTGGCGGACCTGCTCGTGCCGTTCATGTTCGGGATTTGGGCAGGGACGATACGCGCCACACAAGACACTGAGCCGTTCACTATCGGCGTTCGCATCACAACCGGACCCAATGCTGGTGACAACCGCATCGCCGTGTCGCAAGACGGCATGACATATGAGCAGGGCGACGCCAGCGACCTGCCAGCCGTCGTCGAGTTCGATCCTGGCAGCTTCGTCCTCACCGCGTTCGGGCGCTTCAACGGCGGCACGGTCCGTGGCGACAAGGACTTGGCTGACCGCTTCCTCGGCATGTTCTTCCGCATCTAGTGTCGTGCGTCCTAGGTTCCTTTGCGGTTGGCGTCGTTCAGGTGCGTGGATCGCAAGGCCGACGAGGGAGGCATACCGGGTCGTATGCCGACCGAGGAGAACGCCGCGAGGTGCGTGCCTGGGCGGCGCGAACCGTAAAGAGACTTAGGACACACGACACTGGACCCACGTTGGCGAGGGAATGACCCAGTACGAACGTCTCGTATTGGGCGCCGCAGCAAGATCGTGCGCGTTTGCACGCGGCAGACAGGGGGTCAAACGCGCACGATCTTTTCGATAGAAAGTGATCATGACAACCGCCTACCTGTACGACGCCGTGCGGACACCGTTCGGCCGGTTCAACGGCGCTCTCTCAGGAGTCCGGCCGGACGATCTGGCGTCGTACGTGATCACTGCCCTGCTCGAACGCAACCCCCAGCTGGACGGCGCCGCAGTTGACGAGGTGATCTTGGGCAACGCGAACGGCGCCGGCGAGGACAACCGGAATCTTGGCCGGATGGCGAGTCTGCTGGCCGGTTTGCCGGTCACCGTGCCGGCGACCACCGTCAACCGGCTCTGCGGATCGAGTCTGGACGCGGCCATGATCGCCTCACGGAGTATTGAGACCGGCGACGCGGAGATCGTCATAGCCGGCGGCGCGGAATCGATGACCCGAGCGCCTTGGGTCCTGATGAAGCCGGACCAGCCGTTCCCCACCGGAGACATCACCGCGGTGTCGACCGCCCTCGGGTGGCGGCTGGTCAACAAGCGGATGCCGCCCGAGTGGACAGTGTCACTCGGTGAGGCAAGCGAGCAGCTCCGGGAGAAGTTCGACATCTCTCGGGAGCGGCAGGACGCGTTCGCCTACCGCTCGCACCGACTCGCCGTGCTGGCCTGGGAGGACGGCTTCTACGACGACCTGGTCTCGGCCGTTCCCGACATTGAGCTGGCCCGCGACGAATGCATCCGCGCCGACACCACGCCGGCGAAGCTCGCCAAGCTCAAGCCGTCATTTCGGCCCGACGGAACAATCACCGCCGGCAACGCTTCTCCACTCAACGACGGAGCATCGGCGCTGCTGCTGGGTTCGGAGAAGGCAGCCGACATGATCGGCGGCGATCCGGTTGCGCGGATTGCCGGCCGCGGCGCTGCGGCGTTGGAACCGCAGATGTTCGGCTACGCGCCGGTGGAGGCCGCCGAGATCGCGCTTCGACGCGCCCGAATCCCGTGGCGTGACGTCAGCGCGATTGAGCTCAACGAGGCGTTCGCGGTGCAGTCACTGGCGTGCATCGACGCATGGGGTGTCGATCCCGACATCGTGAACAGCCGTGGTGGCGCAATCGCCATTGGGCACCCGTTAGGCGCATCTGGAGGGCGGATCCTCGGCACGCTCGCGAAGGTCTTGCAGGAGGACGGTCGCCACTGGGGAGTTGCCGCCATCTGCATCGGCGTCGGGCAAGGCCTCGCGGTCGTGCTCGAGAACCTGAACACAGCCCGTAAGGCGGCCTAGATGGCTACCGTCGTGCCCGACGCCGACGAGGCGGTCGCCGGGATCCCGGACGGGTCGACGGTGCTGATCGGCGGCTTCGGAACGGCCGGGCAACCAGTCGAGTTGATCGATGCGCTGATCCGCAGCGGCGTCAAGGATCTGACGGTAGTGAACAACAATGCTGGCAATGGCCGGATCGGGCTCGCCGCCCTGCTTGCGAACGGCCAGGTCAGCAAGATCATCTGCTCCTTTCCCCGGCAAGCCGATTCTTATGTCTTCGATGAGCTCTATCGAGCGGGCAAAGTGGAGCTTGAGCTGGTGCCGCAGGGCAACCTGGCCGAGCGGATGCGGGCCGCCGGCGCAGGGATCGGGGCGTTCTTCTGCCCTACTGCTGTCGGGACATCTCTTACCGAGGGCAAGGAGCGGCGCACGATCGACGGCCGGGACTACGTCTTGGAGTATCCGATCAAGGGTGATGTTGCGTTGATCAAGGCGTTCCGCGCGGACACCGTCGGCAATCTTGTCTACCGCAAGACAGCACGCAACTTCGGCCCGGTCATGGCCACGGCCGCGTCGATTACGATCGTCCAGGTCAGCGAGATTGTCCAGCCGGGCGGTATCGACCCGGAGGTCGTGATCACTCCCGGAATCTTCGTTGACCGCATCGTCAAGATCGCCGGCGTGAGCCCCGTGGCCGAGGCAGGCGCAGCCGGATGAGCACACAGCCCTCATGTGACAACACCCGCCCGCTCGGCCGAGATGATCTTGCTCGCCTGGTCGCCGCGGACATCGCGCCTAACTCATATGTGAACGTCGGCATCGGACAACCGATCCGGGTCGCAGACTTCCTCGACCCGGACAGCGGGGTGATCTTGCACACCGAGAACGGGATGCTCGGAATGGGGCCACGAGCGTACGGCGACGACATCGATCCCGACTTGATCAACGCCGGCAAGATCCCCGTCACCGAGACTCCCGGCGCGGCCTACTTCCACGCCGCCGATTCCTTCGCCATGATGCGCAGCGGGCACCTCGATGTCTGCGTGCTCGGCGCTTTCCAGGTGTCGTTTGACGGCGACCTGGCTAACTGGCACACCGGCGCCCCTGACGCGATCCCCGCGGTGGGCGGCGCGATGGACCTCGCCATGGGCGCGAAGCATGTCTTCGTACTGATGACGCTTTTCAGCAAGGACGGTTCGCCCAAGCTGATCCCGAAGTGCACGTATCCGCTGACGGGCGTGGCGTGCGTGAGCCGTGTCTACACCGATTACGGAGTCTTCGTGCTAACTGATCATGGCGTCGTGGCGCGCGAGACATACGGGATCGCACGGGACGATCTTGCCAATCGGCTTGGGGTCACATTCCTGGACCCTTGAGCCGGGTCACCGCGCGGCAGCCCATGAGGTTGGTATGTCGGCGCCGCCCTCCTGGGAGAGTCGCTGACCAAACCGCACGTATGTGGGGTACGGGACGAACTTGCCGCCCGCCAAGCTCTCCCCTTGGCGGAAAGTCGTGGCCCGTTGGATCAGGCCGTCTGGGACGAACGAGAAAACATCTCTGAGGTGGCCCAAGTCGGCCTCAGAGTTCATCCGCATCAGCAGCAGGTTGTCGCATTGGGACAACACTTCGTCATGCACCTTCTGGGGCCGCTGCGTCGAGGTCAGCAAGTAAAGCCCGAACTTCCGGCCTTCGGCCGCGATCAGCGATGCATAGTTCGTAGCGAGTGCCGTCACCGCATCTGCCGGCTGGCGGGGGCAGACATTATGAGCCTCGTCGATAACGATCAGGCAGGGCCGCCGGCGCGCCCGGTTACGCCACAACGTCGACAGCACAGTCTCGGAAATGAGTCGCTGCTCGTTAATGGTGTCGAGTGAACCCAAGTCAACGACCACGCAGCGGGAAGTCGGCTCCTCCAGCTCGTCGACCAAAGACCTGCCACGGCCGCCACTCCAGACGGACCAATTGAGAACACCAAGATTGGCCGCGCGCAAGCCGAGCCGACGAATGTCGGGATTCTCCGATGACAACAAAGCATCAGGTCCGCTGATCACAGCACGGCCCTTCTCGCCAGCAGCAAGGACCCCTGCCAGCGCGGCATACTCCTCGCGGTCCCGGATCGGATCCAGGCCGAACACCGCAGCCTGGGCAGCTGGATCGACATCGAGGAACTGCAGCTGCAGCGGATGCGCCGCTCCAGGATCGTTCCCCCAAACCGAGACCCCACTGGCGGCGGCGGCGTACTCCGCAGCGACCGCAGGGTCGACACCATCTCGGACCTCCGACAAGCGGACGTAGTCGGAGTTGGGATCGAGAATCACCATCCGCAGACTCGTGCCAACCAGCAGCTGCTCAAGAACCAGCCCGAGCGAGTAGGTCTTACCGGATCCCGATTGACCGCACATGAAGGTGTGCCGGTTGAACCCCCCGGAATCAAGAGTTGCCGCCACCCCCGGCGCAAGCAGCAGTTCTCCGATAGTCAACGCAGAGCGGTTCGGACGTACGTGTGCCAACCATGAATCGACTTCGCTAGGTTCCGCCGGTCGAGCAAGAGCGTCATGGAACGGCCGTAAATCCCCATCCAAGATCACACCTTCACCACGCGCCAAGCGGATCAGCATGCCAGACCCCATGGCCTCCAACCCCACGTCTGGCGCCGATGCGGAGTCGGGGCGCATCGTCAGGATCTGGCCAAGCCGCTTTCCGCCCTCGCCCTCCAAGACGACGTAGCCGCCCGTCTGCAGCTGCAATCCGTGCAAGGAGGCTTGAAACATGAACTGACGCCCATCCACCGAAGTGGCCAGCGGCAGGACACCGCGTTCTAACTCACCGCGGATCCGCCGATGGTCGTCCATGAGATCAGTCAACGATCCCGCAGGCGTCCCTTCCTCAGCTGCCGAGCTTAGCCCTCCGTCAGGCATTGCCTGCCACCTTTCCAAGCCTCCAGCCGCCAGTGCTCACGACCCCACCGGAGTGGACGCGGACAAGCGACGCACGGTCCCGACGACGCCATCCTGTCTGCTCCGGGCCCGCGAGTCCTCACCCCCCGGAGGTGAAAATGGCGGTCAGCGAGTCCCCAAGGCGTACCCGCGCCATCCGCCGTTTGCTGTTGTGCGATATTGCCCATGCTGAGGTGCAGTCGCCGGAGGTGAAATGACGCAGCGCGGGGACGAGGGCGTGGGAGAGCCGGCCGCTTCCGGGACAGCCGCTCCGGTGTCGGATGCTGACTCTTCGCCCTGGGCGCCGCTTGGCCAGCGCGCGTTCCGCTGGCTCTGGCTCGGTGTGTTCATCAGCTACATCGGCACCTGGATGCAGACCGTCGGCGCCCAGTGGCTGCTCGTGGATTCTCCCAACGCGGCCGCGCTGGTTTCCTTGGTGCAGGTGGCGAACACGCTGCCGGTCATGTTGCTGGCGTTGCCGGGCGGAGTCCTGGCCGACTCCTTCGATCGGCGCTGGCTGCTGTTTACGGTCCAGGTCTATTTCTTTGTCGTCGGCATCCTGCTCGCCGTGTTCACATTTGCCGGGCAGATGCCGGCGCCCCTGCTGCTCGCTTTCACCTTCGCCATCGCCATCGGCGCAGCGGTGCAGCTCCCCGCCTGGCAGGCCACGATCCCCGAGATCGTCCCCAGGACGCAGCTGCGAGCGGCGACGCGATTGGAAATGGTCGGCGTGAACGTGGCCCGGGCGGGCGGGCCGGCGCTGGCTGGGCTGGTCATCGCACGCTTCGGCGTCCCGTGGGTCTTCGCCCTAAACGCGCTATCCGTGATCTTCCTCGCGATCGCGCTTCTCTTCTGGCGCCGGCCGTCAGCCGGATCGCAAGCCACTCGGGAGCGCTTCGTGCCAGCGCTCCGCGCCGGCGGCCGGTACGTCTGGCACGAGCCGGTGGTGCGACGCATTCTGCTGCGGGCGGCGCTGTTCATCACACCCGGGATGGCCCTCTGGGCGTTGCTCCCCCTGATCGCCAGTCAGCGTTTGGGCCTCGGAGCCGCCGGCTACGGCGCTCTGTTCGGTGCGTTGGGACTCGGCGCCATTGTCGCCGCCCTGGTATTGGGGCGGGTGAGAGACCGCCTGTCCACCAACGGAATGCTCAGCGCAGCCGGCGCCCTCTACGCGGCAGCGCTGGCCGTGATCATCCTGGTACCCAATTTCCCGGCAGCCCTAGCAACATTGGTTTTCGCTGGATTGGCCTGGACAACAGTCATCTCGACGCTGAACGCCGAACTGCAGCTTTTCCTGCCGGTCTGGGTCCGGGCACGAGGCCTCGCCGTCTACATGGTCAACTTCACCGGTTCGATGACGGTTGGAGCGCTGGTCTGGGGACTGGTCGCCGAGGGCCTCGGTCTACTGGTGACATTCCTGCTCGCGGCCATCGTGATGCTGGCCGGCGTCGTCGCGGGCGTGGTCTGGAAGGTGCCGGAGACCGGGCACCTCGACCGCGAGCCTGCCATCTACTGGCCCGAGCCGCGGATGGCCTTCGACCCAGAGCTGGACTCCGGACCTGTCTTGGTGACGGTCGACTACACCATTGCACCGGAACGTGAGGCGGCCTTTCTGGAGGCGATGGACCACCTTCGTCAGTCTCGACGCCGCACCGGGGCGACCCGCTGGGAGCTGTATCGAGACGGCGACCGACCGGACCGCTTCATCGAGCTTTTCAGCGTCCCTTCTTGGGAGGAACACATGCGCCAGCACGAGGGACGCCTCACTGCGGCAGACAGGGAGGTCGAGGAGGCCGCGCTGGCTCTTTCGGATCCACCTGCCCGGGCCGAGCACCTGCTTCCGCCGTAGCTGACCGGACGCAACGCCCGGGACTGATCACACGTAAACAGAAGGGCCGCGATTCTATTCGACCACCCGCGGTCCATGCTCAGTGTTGTTCAGACGCTGACCTCCGTCCGCGGTAACCGTGACGGCCGCCGAAGTCCAGCACAACGGCATCGCCCGGCTTGATCACCCGCTGCCCCGCCTCATGGTGCGGGTTGGCTCCATTGGGACCGGATCCGACGATGGTGAAGTCGACCTGTTCATGTCCGAACTCTCGCAACAGATCGGCAAGATCGGCAGCAACGTCGGCCTCTCGCCGACCAGCAAAACGCCGCTGCACGATCTCGCCATAGGCGGCGTCTGCCGCCGCCCCTGCGGCTGCCAGTCGCATCCCAAGCAGATGCATGGCCCAGGCAGAGTCGGAGATGTCGGACAATATCCGAGCAGCCAGATCAAGTCCGGGCTGGGCGTCACAATGACTCCGGCAAGCCCCTCCTCTACAGCGGAGTTCGCCACGCGACTCATCCGCTCTGCGAAGTCATCCCTGGTGAACGGTGCCGGCGCCGAAGGACTGGTCGTTGTCATCGCAGCCTCCTTTCGCTTCTGACTCACCCTGATATCCCCCATCAAGGGTGATGCCCAGATCGCCGGAAGCTGTTTCACTCAGCTCATGTGCAGATGGATGGCCTACTCAGGAGACCCGATCCTCGCCGAGGAGCTGCTGTTCCGCCCGGCCCATTCGATCATCGACCAGAGTCTCCACTCGCGCCTCGGCGCCACCACAACCAACGGCGACGGCTTCGGAATCGGCTGGTACGGCGACGGGGCCGAGCCGGCGGTATTCAAGAGCATCGAGCCGGCGTGGAACGACCGGAACCTGCGCGAGCTCGCAGGTCAAATAGAAACCCCGGTGTTCTTCGCCCACATCCGAGCGTCCACTGGTACCCCGGTGCAGCGCTCCAACTGCCACCCGTTTCGCCATGGGCGCTGGCTGTGGATGCACAACGGCGCACTCCGCGACTTCCACAACACCAAGCGAGACCTGGTGATGGCGGTGGACCCGACGCTGTATCCAGACATTGATGGGTCAACAGACTCCGAAACCCTGTTCTTCTTGGCACTCACGTTCGGCCTGACCGACGATCCGTTCGACGCAGTCGCGCGCGCGATCGGTCTCGTGGAGAAGGTTGGCCATGATCACGGTGTCGAATACCCGTTCCAGGGGACGGTGGCCACTACCAACGGTGAGTCCATCTGGGCCTTCCGCTATTCCAGCGAAGGCAAGAGCCGGTCGCTGTACTTCTCCACCAACGTTGCGACACTGCGTCAACTGCACCCTGAGGTGGAGATCCTCCACGGCCTGGGTGAGGAGACTCGGCTGGTGGTTTCTGAGCCGCTCGGTGACCTCCCCGGAGCGTGGAATGAAGTACCGGAGTCCGCAGCTGGCGTGATCCGTCCCGGCACGGATGAGATGCGCTCTTTCCGCCCCATCGCCCCCTGAGAAGACAATGGCTGCATGCGGGTGCGTTTACCGCTGGCCGTCACTGTCGCGCTGGTCGCGGTCCTGGCTGTCGGCTGCGGTGCGCAGGTAAGGGAGTCCTCGCCGCAGGCTTCGCCGGACCACAGCTGTCCGTCATTCGGCACTTCCCCGCCGGATGGCTGTTGGCAAGCCGTCCTGCCGTTGGGAAGCGGAGGCTTTCCGGCCGCTCCGGGCGCTCAGAACAGCCCACTGTGGGAACCGGGGCGTTTTCCTCTCACGTTGACTCCGCACCCCGCGTACCACGACGCACTGTGGATGACGGCCCAGACGCATGCCTACGAATCGCCCGATGGCCTGACCTGGACGGAGCACACCAAGACCGATTGGGGCGAGCGAATCTATGAGTCGATCGTCTACTTCAAAGGCCGACTCTGGATGTTTGGTGGATTGGACTATCAGGCTCGCACCTTCCTCAACGACATCTGGTCCTCTTCGGACGGCGTTACCTGGTCGAATCTCGGCAACGCCGCCTGGCCCGTACGCGGTAGCCACACCGTCGTCGTCTACCGCGATCGGCTATGGCTGTTTGGAGGTGCCAACCACATTTCTGATGACCGTTCCACTGACGGCTTCTTGAATGACGTGTGGGTGTCCGACGACGGCGTTTCCTGGACTCTGGTGACGCCCGCCGCCTCTTGGTCGCCGCGCGGTAAGGCCGGTGTTGTGGTCTTCAACGATGAGCTGTACGTCCTCGGCGGCCAGGGAACCGCTGACGTCTGGCGCAGTTCAAACGGCCGCGACTGGACCCAACTGGTGGCCGAGGCCGACTGGACTCCGCGTCATGACTTTGCCCGGGTCGCCTACAACGGCCGACTGTAGGTGTTCGGCGGTTGGACGGAGCGGTCCACCAATGCCCTCAACGACGTCTGGTACTCAGACGACGGGATGAACTGGAGCCGCCAAACTGATCATGCCCCGTGGGTACCGCGCTCACCGATCGCTGTCGTGTTCCTAGACAAGATTTGGATCTACAGCGGCAAACACACCGGCTTCGACGACAACTGGGGCGGCGACTTGTGGCAGATGACCGCAGCAACGGCCACGACGCATTGACCGCCATACTGTCTGCGTGCCGATTCGATTTCCGATCAAGACAGCCCGGCTGACCATCCGGCCGATGCGACCTGACGATGCCGAGGCGTTGCTCGCTGTCTATGGCGACGTGGAGACGATGCAGCATTTGAATTCAGAGTTGCCGGCCACCGTCGACGAGGCACGCGAGTGGGTGCAGACCAAGATCGATCTTTTCAATCGCGACGGCCAATTGAGTCTGTGGACTGTCATTCACACCGAGTCTGGGCAGATCGTCGGCGATGTCGGGCTGCAGCATGAGGATTACGGTTCGGGTCCTGTGGTCGGTCTGGGCGGCCGGGGCAACCAACACTTCTGGCGTCAAGGGCTCGGCTTCGAAGCAGCCAGCACGACCATCGCTGTCGGATTCTAGCAGCTGGATCTCCCGGCCATAGGTGCCGAAACCCGACCGGAGAATCTTCCAGCTCAGGCGTTGCTTGCCAAGCTGGGCATGCTAGCGGCCGGAACCAACGCTGCGGGCTGGCCGGTCTATATGATCACTCGAGAAGATTGGCTGGCACGCTGACACTGTGATCTTGCTAAACAACCAGGGTCCGTGCCTCCCAGCGGCCCTCGCCGAGCAGCATGAGCTCGTTAGTATGGAGTCTGTCGAGGGTGCTCCCATGCGCGACGCTGACGATCGTGCACTCGGGCACCCGATCACGTACGCGCTCATACATTGCGTGTTCCATGCCCTCGTCAAGCGCCGAGGTGGTCTCGTCGAGAAACACCAGTGACGGACGCGCGATCAAGATGCGGCCGAATGCCAGCCGTTGCTGCTCGCCAGGGGACAGCACCCTGGAGAAGTCAGCCTCCGCATCCAGCCGGTCGACCAGATGCGCGAGCTGAACGGCACGCAGCGTTTCCTGAGCTTCGTCGTCGCCGAGACTCTCCGCGGCCGCGGGGTAGGCCAGTGCGGTGCGCAAGCTCCCAAGCGGCAGGTACGGCTGCTGCGCACAGAACATGATGTGTGCAAGGTCCGGCCGAAGGATCGTTCCTTGTACATAAGGCCACAACCCCGCCAAGCTCCGCAGGAAGGTGGTCTTGCCGCTGCCGGACGGCCCCTTGACCAATAGTGCGTCTCCTCCGGCGAGGTCGAGATCCAGATCGGCCAACAAAGGCCGTCCATCCGGAAGCCGTACGTCGAGGTGGCGGACGCCAAGACCAGCGTCCCGCTCCTCTACCACAGCCGCCGGCAGAGCACGGGCCTCCTCGTTGGCATCGAGCAGCCCGGTGAGCCGGTTGAGCGATGCTCGGTAGCTAGCAAAGTCGTCGTAGGCGAGCCGGAAGAACGACAGGGCTGACTGAACCTGTCCAAACGCGGTGGCAGTCTGGTTGACATCGCCGAGGGTGATCTCCTGGCTGAAGAATCGCCGAGCCTGGATGAGATACGGGAAGATCACAGCGATCTGGTTGATCACGAGGTTGAATCCCGAAAACTTCAAAGTCCGGTAGACGATCGCCCAGGTGTTGCCAATAACTGCAGCGAAGCGCGACATGAGCCCGGCGTTTTCCACCTGCTCCCCCCGGTAGAAGGCAATGTTCTCGGAGTTATCGCGGATCCGGACCAGGGCATAGCGGTAGGAGGCCGTCAGAAGTTCGTTCAAGAAATTCAGCCGGATCAGCGGCCTGCCGATGCGGAAGGCGAATACCGTCGCGATGATCACATAAACGAACGCGAGGAAGACCATTGCTCGCGGGACCTGGAGCCCGAAGACGGTGAGCGGGCCCGACAGCTGCCAGAGAATGATGGTGAAGGAGATCAGCGAAACAACAGATGACACTGCTCCCAAACCCAGCGACTGCGAGTCTGAGGCGAAGGAGGTGACATCTTGCTGAATGCGCTGATCGGGGTTGTCGATTGGCGTGCTGACGAACCTGCCCCGGTGATACGCGGCGCCGTTCAGCCAATCACCGACCATCCGTTGGTTGAGCCACAGCCGCCAGTGAATGATCTGTGCCTGGCCGACGTAGAACGTGATCAGTACGAGTACGACGTTGATCGTCGCCAGAATTCCGAAAATCCCAATGGACTTCCAGAACGCAGGTGCGTTGAGCTCCTGCATTGCGGTCAACAGATCGTTGCCCTGATAGGACAAGACGACATCCAGCCGCACCGCGGCGATCGTCAGCAGCAGCAACAAACCAACGGTCAAGATCGGCCGCCAACTGAGCCAGCCCCGCCGCCGTGGGATGAAGTACATACCCGACAGCCGCCAGAATTGCCGGCCCCAGCCCGTACGCCGGATCAGAAACCATGCCACCAACACGAAGCCGACGATGGTGAGAACGAACACCTTGATAAGCCATAGCAGGCTCGTCAACCATTCGGTTGACCAATTGATCGACTCCATGCATCCTCCAAGCTCCTGACCCGACCGAAGGTCGGGCTTACCTTAACCCCGCAGCGCTCTCTCGGGAGGCTCGGTGACCTAGCGGAGCGCGATCATGCACGCACGTCCCCGCGCTCCGGTGCCTGCGCATCACGCAGCCGGCGACGTTCGCTGCGCCGCTCCACCAGCGAGTAGAGCACTGGTACCAGGAGCAGGGTCAATACCGTCGAGGAGACCAGGCCGCCAATGACGACAATCGCCAGCGGTCCGGAGATGAAGGCCCCACCGCCGGTCAGCCCCAGGGCCATGGGAATCAGGGCGAAGATCGTCGCGCAGGCGGTCATGATGATCGGCCGCAACCGGAGCCGAGCGCCGTCGGTGATTGCTGAGTGCAGGGCCTCGCCGCGCCCGCGGTACTGATTGATCAGATCGATCAACACGATCGCATTGGTTACCACGATTCCGATCAACATCAACAAGCCCACCATCGCGGGCACGCCGAGTGCAGTGTCGGTGATCAGCAGTCCGGCAACCGCGCCGGTTGCAGCGAACGGGATGGAGACCATCAAGATCAGCGGCTGCACCAGGCTGCGGAACGTCCCGACCATGATCATGAAAACCAGTGCGATAGCCACCAGCATTGCCAGGCCCAGCTGGTTGAACGCCTCCCGCTGGTTTTCGGCGGCGCCGCCCAACGTGGCCGTTACACCGGGCGGCAGATCAGCGATTGCGTTCAGTCGGCCTTGAATGGTCGCAGAGAGGGCGCCCAGATCGCTGGCCTCCGGCGTAGCGCTGATCGTGACCGACGGAGTCCCTTCGATCTGGGTAACCGTCGTCGGAGCCAGCACTTCCTGCACCTTCGCTACATCCTTGACCTTGACGGGCTTGGCGCGTACGTCTGGCAGCGCCTCCTGTTCGTCTTGCAGCTTCTGCTGCTTCGCCCGCTGCTCAGTGGTCTGCTGGGCCTGCTCGTCGGCGGCGTCCATCTGCTTGTCGAGCTGCTTGATGCTTTCGTCGGTCTGGTCGATGCTCGCCTCGATCTGATCGATGCCCTTCTCTGCTTGAGTCACCGCCGCAGTCAGCTGGGCGACCTGCTGCGTCCACTGCTCAATCCGCTGCTGCTGCGCGAGCTGGTCGCTCGTCACCGGGACAGGTGTAGCGCCCGGGTTGGGCGGAGTCGGCTGCGGTGGGTTCGCCTTGAGCCTTGCGAGCTGTGTCTGGGTAACCTCCAGCTGGTGTCTGGTCTTGCGCAGCTGATCCAGGCTGTCAGACCGGCTTTGCACGAGCTTGGATTGCTGCTTGAGCAGCTCGTCACTCTGATCACTGGTTGCGTCGTCGGCTATACGTTGCTGCTCATCGGTAAAAGCCTTCTGCTTGTCGGCCAGCTTGTCAGAAGCCTTTTTCTGCGCATTCTGTTGCTGCAGCTGGCTTACGGGAAGCTCGAGATTGCCAATATCGGACGGACTCGGTTCGTCCGCTGCCTGACTGCGAACCAAGATGTCCCGCTGTTCGCCGGCGAGCGTGACCGAACCCACCCGAGTGCCGCGTAGAGCGTTTGAAATCGCTTGGCCGACGTCGCCCTGAGTGAAACCGAGCGAGGCGGCCTTCTTCTTGTTGAGATTCACCTTGAGCACCTTGCGCTGCTCCTCAAGGTTGCTCCGGATATTGGTGAGGCCGGCAATAGTCTCCAACTCCTGCTCGACTCGCTTGGCGCCGGTCTGCAGGCTCGCGGTGTTCTCGCTTGAGACCGTGACCGTGAGGTCGTTGGTACTCGATTCGTTGTTGGTCGTTGTTACGGTGACCTCGCCGGCGGATTCGTCAAGCTCGGCCATCTGCTGCTGGAGCTGCGGTCGTACGGCGTCAGCCCTCGCCTCATCGACGAGTAAGACCGTGAACTCCGCGGTATTGGTGCTCGGCGTTGCGCCGGGCACGAGGCTGCCGCCGATCGTCACCAAGTAGTTCTTCACTTGCGGGTCGGCACGCAAGATGTTCTCGACCTGCTCAGCCGCCGTGCTCGTGGTTGAAAGCCTCGTCCCCGGCGGCAGTTTTTGATGAATGGCGAGTGTGGTCTGGTCGGTGACCGAGCCGAGGAAATCGGTCTTCAACAAGGTCGCTGCGCCCAAGGTTCCGACGAAGACAACCAAGGTCGTAGCCAGTGTGAG
>Ga0307319_10000135_pt1 | contig 22997 bp, 21 predicted proteins | sample ER_DNA_368_FD_194491 | JGI IMG/M metagenome (GOLD analysis project Ga0307319, IMG submission 194491) | Bulk soil microbial communities from the East River watershed near Crested Butte, Colorado, United States - ER_DNA_368 | ecosystem: Environmental > Terrestrial > Soil > Floodplain | place...
CGCTGTCCCTTAGGGAAGCCGGGCGGGTAGGCGTACCCCGCGGGGTTGAAGAACGTGTTGCGCTGGTCGACCCCGTCGTCGACGACGCCGATCTTGACCCCGGTCCCATCGGTGGCGGTGGCCGCCCGGAACGCCGGCGCCTGGATCAGCGTCGGGCTGCGGTTGAGGGCCGTGCGGTAACGCATCGTCGGGTAGATCTGCGCGACGAAGGGCATCCCGTTCAGCCGCGGCAGGCGCGCAAAGGGCAGATCGACGGTGACCCCGTTGAGGACGACCTGGAAGGTGCGACTCACGCGTGCCGACGGGATCGCGGCCCGGATCTGCCTTGCCGCCGCCTGCTGGGCGGCGACGAGCTGCGCAACGTACGCGCGCGAGGACCGGCTGTGGGCGTCGAGCCTCGTCGCGCCGAGCGCGCCGAAGAGCCCCGGGCCGCGCTCAGCCGCGAGCGGCGGCTGCGCCAGCCCGACGATCACCCTGACGCGCCCGGCTCGGTGACCCGCCGGAACGACGATCGTCCCGTGGCGGAACCGCGGCATCGTCCGCTCGCCGAAGAACCGGTCGATCGGCTGGAGCGTTGCAGAGGCCGACGCCGTGAGGGCGAGCGCCGCCAGTAGGGCAATGAGCAGGGGAAAGCGGCGCAACGCCGGACAGAGTAGCCACAGCGTAGGATCGCCCTCACATGGCCGGGAGGTTCGAGGGGAAGCGGGGCCTCGTCACGGGCGTTGCCAACCGGCGGTCGATCGCCTGGGCGATCGCGCGGGTGCTCGCGGAGGGCGGCGCGCAGCTTGCCTTCACCTATCAGGGCGAACGGATCGAGAAGCACGTGCGGGAGCTCGCCGAGTCGGTTGGCAGCCCGCTCGTGACGGAGTGCGACGTCCGCTCCGACGACGACGTCGACCGCGTGTTCGCGGAGGTCGGCGAGACCTTCGGCGGGCAGCTCGACCTCCTCGTGCACTCGGTCGCCTTCGCCGCCGCCGAGGATCTCGAAGGCCGGTTCACGGACACCCCGCGCGACCGCTTCTGGCTCGCGCTCGACGTCAGCGCCTACTCGCTCGTCGCCTGCGCGCGGGCGGCGGAGCCGCTGATGGAGGCCGCGGGCGGCGGGGCGATCCTGACGATGACCTACCTGGGCGGCGAGCGAGCGGTGCCGCACTACAACGTGATGGGCGTCGCCAAGGCGGCGCTCGACTCCTCGGTGAAGTACCTCGCCTGGGATCTCGGCGAGAAAAACATCCGCGTGAACGCGATCTCCGCCGGTCCCGTGCGGACGCTCGCGGCGCGCTCGATCGCCGGCTTCCCGACGATGGAGGCGATCGTCGAGGAGCGCGCGCCGCTCCGTCGGCCGATCGACGCGGACGACGTGGGCGCCGCCGCGGGCTACCTCCTCTCCGACGAGGCGCGCAACGTCACGGCGACGACGCTCTACGTCGACGCCGGCTACCACGCGATGGGGATGTGATCAGCCGGGCCGGGTGAACTCGGCCCGCGCCAGCTCGGCCGCCTCTCGAGCGTCGCAGCCATCGAGGTGATCGTTCACGAGCCCCATCGCCTGCATGAACGCGTAGACCGTCGTCGGCCCGACGAAGCGCCAGCCGCGGCGCTTCAGGTCCTTCGCCAGCGCCCGCGACTCGTCCGTCTGCGCCAGCTCCAGCAGCAGCGGCCAGGTGAGCTTCGCCGGCCTCGTCGCGGGCCCCGGCTCGAAGCGCCAGACGTAGGAGGCGAGCGAGCCCTCGGCCCCGACGAGCTCGACCGCCCGCTTCGCGTTCGAGATCGCGGCCTCGATCTTGCCGCGGTGGCGGACGATGCCGGCGTCCTGGAGCAGGCGCTCGACGTCGCGCTCGTCGAAGCGCGCGACCTGCTCGAAATCGAAGCCGGCGAAGGCCTGCCGGAAGTTCTCGCGCTTCCGGAGGATCGTCAGCCAGGAGAGCCCCGACTGGAACCCCTCGAGCACGAGCTTCTCGAACAGGCGGCGGTCGTCGTCGACGGGGAAGCCCCATTCGGCGTCGTGGTAGGTCTGGTACTCCGGTGTCGAGGCGCCCCAGAAACACCGCCGGACGCCGTCCTCGCCGCGGACGACGCGCTCCTCGCTCGCAACTCGCCCTTCCGGGTCAGCCATCTCAGGGCCTTCTATAGCTGGCGACCGGCCCGTCGCGCGCCAGCAGCTCGCCCGTGGCCGGGCAGCGCGGGCGGCCGAAGACGGTGACGTAGCGGACGCCGAGCCGGTCGAGCTCGCCTCCCGACGGGCACGGCGCCAGTCTCCGGTAGGTCCGCAGCGCCGCCTCGGGCGCCACGCTCGAGTAGCCGCCGGGTCGCTCCCGCGGCGCCTGCATCGCGTAGTAGAGGTAAACGCTGCCGTCCTGCCGGTCGGGCGGGTACGGGGGCAGTTCGGCGAGCCGGCCGGGCCCGGCGTCGGCGAGCGCGGCGTAGGCGCGGCTGTCGGGATCCGCCGAAGTCGGCCGCACCGCGGTCACCCCGAGCCGGAGGTCGAGCGCGACGAGCAGGAGCGCTGCTGCCGGGACGAACCAGCGCTTGTGTTGAATCACCTGGTCGAGCGCCACCGCGACGAGGCCGGCGACGGACAGGGCCGCGATCGGCATGAACCGGCCCGGAACGCGGGTCGAGCCGAGCCCGGGAAGCGCCTCCCACAGCGTTTCGTAGCCCGGCAGGTTCGCCCCCAGGGCGAGCAGGCAGGGGACGAGCGCGCCGACGCCGAGGACGAGGGAAAGGCGCGACCGATGCGACACAAGCGCGAGCACGGCGAGGACGGGCGTGAGCCAGCCGAGGAAGACGAACGCCTCGAGGCCGTGCTCCGGGGTGCGGCTGACGAAGTCGGAGAGCTGGGCGGAGTAGCGCTCCACCTGCGCGAACGAGCGCCCTTCGCCGATCGAGTCGCGGATCGCGAGCGCCCAGACGAGGAGGCCTCCTGCCACCGTCGCGACGACCGCTCCCGCGAGCCAGCGTCGGCTGCCGCCGCGCAGGAGCGCGTAGAGCATGAAGAACGCGACCGCGCCGAGCGCGAGATGCACCTGGCCGGAGAGCGGGATCGATGCGAGCGCCCCGGAGGCGAGCCAGTAGCGGCGGCGTTCCCAGCCCCAGAGCGCGAGCGGCAGCAGCATCGAGGTCCAGGCGAGCAGGTGCCCGGCGCCCGCCTGGACCGCGCGGTATGGCGCGAGGGCGAAAGCCAGGCCGCCGATCGCCGCGGGCCAGATCCCGAGTCCGACCGACCGAAGCCATACGAAGGTGAGCGCGCCGGCTCCCAGGTATCCGAGCAGCAGGAACAGGTTCCAGCCGACGACCGTCCCGAAGAGCAGCTGAAGCGGCCCGAAGACGACCGCGAAGGGCCACCCTGCGAAGTTGACCCGGGGGTCAGCCTCCGGCCGGAAGCTGTACGGATCCTCCCACGGCGCAGCCGCACGCCCGAGCTGGTGGCCGGGAAGCCAGAGCTGCCACGCGGTCTGCAGGTGGTCGCCGGGCGCGGCGGCCCCGGGAACGCCTCGCAGCCCCTCGGCGAGGAACTCGTCGTCCGCGTGCCGCAGCGCCGGCCAGGTCGAGACGACGGCGGCGCCGAGATAGAGCGCTACGAGGGCTGCGACAAGGACCGCGCCGCTTCGAGGAGCTCGTCCAGGTCCGGCACCTCGGCGTCCTCGTAGCTCCATGCGCCGCGGACCGTACCGCCGGCGTCGATCAGGAACGCCGTCCGCTCGGGGACGTCCTGCATCCCGCGGTAGTCGCGCGCTACGCCGAGCCCGCGCACCGCGTCGCCGTTCCAGTCGGAGAGCAGCGGGAAGGTGAGGTCGAGCGCCTGCATCCAGGCGACGTGCGACCAGGCGGAGTCGCGGGAAGCGGCCATCGGCCTGACACCCGCCTGCTCGAACTCCCGGCTCCTGTCACGCAGGAGCTCCATCTCGTTCGTTCAGGTGCCCGACCAGTCGAAGAGGTAGAAGAGGACGAGGACGGGGCCCTCCGCCACCAGCTCGCGCAGCGAGGTCGGCTCGCGCGGGGCGAGCCACACCTTCACGTCAGGGATCTGGTCGCCGACCGCCAGCACGGCTGGACCCTATCGCGGTGGGCAGCACCAGCCTTCGATCCGCGGGAACGGACCGGCGCCCGTTCCTCCTGGATCGAACTGTACGCCGAGGCTCGAGACAGCCTTGATCTTGCTGACGTCCGCGGAGCGGATGAAGAGCCACTGGTCGGCGCTCGGCCAGCCGACCAGGAGCCATCGGCCGTCCGGCGACCACGTCACCTCGGAGAACCGGCCGAGTCCGGAAAAGACGACCTGCTGGTTGCGGAGCGAGTCGCCGTTCACGACCACGAGCTCGCTCCGCGGTCCGATCCGCCGCAGGAGCGCGAGGGAGTGCTCCCTCGGCGCGAACGCCGCGTCCGCAGGGGTTCCGGGCAGCTCCAGGTACTGGCGCCGGCGGCCCTCACCGTCGAAGACCACGAGCGCCATCCGGCCTCCTTCGAGCCGTCGCACTGCAAGCAGGCGCTTGCCGTCGGCGGACCATGCGAGCTGCATCGGCGACGACGCGCTCTCGCCGGCCGTCCACAGCACCTGCTTGTCGTCGGTCTGCACCACGTTCACGTTCCCGGCGGGGTCGACGAACGCGAGCAGGTGCTCCTCGCCCGGTCGCCAGGCGGGCGCGACGTTCTGCGCTGCGTCGATGCGCGCGTCGCCGGTACCGTCGCCGGCCACGACCCTGACGTTGCTCCCGCTCAGGTACGCGACGCGGAAGCCGCTCGGGGCCCAGGCGGGGTCGTGCACGCGCGGGCGGGAAAGCGTCCAGCGGACGTCCCCCTTCGGCGTCACCGCGGCCAATGCGCTCGCCTTCGAGACGCCGACGAACCGGCCCCCGGGCGACCACGTCGCGTCCCGGTAGTCGCCGAGCCGACGCTTGTGCCCGTCCGCCGAGACGATCCATGCGCCCGTCGGCGCCGTCACCAGGACGCGCCCGGGCGCGGGAAGCGAGAACAGCGAGGGCCGGGCCTGCGGCACGCCCTGGACGACGGTCGTCTTCGTGCCCATGGCGTCGCGGACACCGCCGATCACCGCCTGCCCCGGCGAGCTGAGCGCCGCGGCCAGGAGCGCGACGGCGACCGCCGCCCCGACGATCGGCCTGCGGTGCCGGACCGGCCACGGCGTCGGCTCCCGTTCGCCGAAGGCGGTCCGGACGACGCGCCACGACCGCCGCTGCGCGCCCATCTCGTCGGGCGGCGTGACGCCCACGAGCGCCTGGTGGAGTCGCCGCTCGTTCACGGCCGGTCGTCCTCCAGCCGGTCGGCCAGGTCGTCGAGCGCGCGCCGCAGCCTGGAGTTCACCGTGCCACGGGGGAGCTCGAGCAGCTCGGCGATCTCCCCGGGCGTGTACTCGAGCAGGTGACGCAACACGATCACCGCGCGCTGCTCGGGTGTGAGGGCGGCGAGCGCCGCCACCACCGGTGGCGAGAAGCCGCGGCGCAGTCGCTCTCCGTCCGCGACCGCGGCCAGCGCGCCGTCGCCCACCTCCGCCCGCAGCGTGCGTGAGCGCGCCCAGTCGATCGCCCGGTTGACGACGATGCGGTGGAGCCACGGACCGAAGGGGCGCCGGCGGTCGAAGCGGTCGAGGGATCGGATTGCGGCCAGGAACGCCTCCTGCGCGATGTCCTCGGCGGCCGCGGCGTCGTGCACGACGAGGTAGGCGGCGCGGTGGGCGCGGGGCCAGTGCTCCCGGAAGAGGGCTTCGAGATCGGCGAGTGAGCCCGCCTGCGCCCCGCGGACCCAAGCGCGCTCCTCGCCTCGCAAGCCGGCCATCGCGCCCCGTCCATACGAACGGCGCCCCTGCTGAGGTCCATCATCGGAATACGACCGTGAGGCCGGTTCCGGTCCCATGTCAGCCCGGCCCGGCCGCAGCCTCGGTGGCGTCGGCGATCTCGCGCGCGACCTCGACGATGTCCTTGTTCGCGTTGTAGACGCGTAGCTGGCGGTCGGCGCCGTTCCCGCGCCGGAGGATCTCCACGATCCCTTCCAGTTCGCGCTCCGAGCCAAGCTCCTTCGCGTGCGGCTCCAGGTCCTTCAGCCGCCGCCGCACGAGCTGTGCTACCGCGACGCGGTTCCGGCGGCCCGTGGCGAGGTCCATGATCGGCGCCTCGAGCCCGTACCGCACCGAGAGCCACTTGTTCTCCGTGGTGAGGATCCGGTGGAAGCTCGGCACGTCGCCCTGCTCCTCGTAGAGCTCGCAGTAGTACTTGACGAGCGCCTGGCAGAAGGCGGCGATCGCCACCGCGTCCTCGACCCGGGTGACACTGTCGCAGATCCGGATCTCGACCGTGCCGAGCTTCGGGTGCGGCCGGATGTCCCACCAGATGTGCGTGTAGTCCGCGATGCACCCGGTGTGCTCGAGCCAGCCGATCACCTCGGCGTAGTCCTCGTAGTCGCGGAAGCGCGGCGGGGGTCCCGAGCGAGGGAAGGCTGCGAAGATCGGCTGGCGCGTCGAGGCGAGCCCCGTCGGCTCGCCGCGCCAGAACGGGGAGCTCGCGGACAGCGCGAGCAGCAGCGGGAGGTCGAGGAGGATGCCGTTGACGACGCCGATCGCCTTGTCCGGGTCGTCCACGGCGACGTGGACGTGGAGGCCGAAGATCAGCTCGCGGCGCGCGACGTACTGCATCTGGTCGACGAGCGCGCGATACCGGTCGCGCGCCGTGATCCGCTGGCGCTCGAACAGGCTGAACGGGTGCGTGCCGGCCGAGCCGACGCGGAGACCCGCGCCGCCGGCGATCTCCCGGACACCGGACCGCAGGCGGCGGAGCTCGCGGTCGGCGTCGGCCGCCGTCCTGCATACAGGCGTCGCCACCTCGAGCACGGACTGCATCAGCTCCGGCCTCATCCGGGCCTCGTCCTCGTGCCCGACGAAGGCGGCGAGGACGGTATCGATGCGCTGGACGAGGTCGAACGACTCCGGGTCGAGGAGCATGTACTCCTCCTCGACGCCGAGCGTGTAGGCCTTGCCGCGGCCGAATGCGTGATCCAACACGCTCCCGGCCGGACCGAGGCCGGTTCCCGTGATCGAGGAGGGCCAGGCCTGCTTCATGGGCCGATTATCGCGTCGGCCTCGATCTCGACGAGCCACCGAGGGTCGAAGAGACCGCTGACGATCACACCGGTGGTTGCGGGCCTGACGTCGCCGAAGACCTCCCCGTGGGCCCGCCCAACGTCCTCGATGTCCTCGGCGCGCGTCAGATAGAGCCTCGTCCGTACGACGTGCTCCGGCCTGGCGCCGGCCTCCCTGAGCGCGGCCATGACGATCTCGAGGCAACGGCGCGCCTGACCGTAGGCGTCGAACGGCGGCTCGGCGCCGTCCGGCATCACGGGCGCCGTCCCGGAGACGAAGACGCGCTCCCCGACCACGACCGCGCGCGAGTAGCCGAACGTCCGCTCGAGGGGCATGGCGGAGGAGATCAGTCGCCTCGGCACGTGCCTAGTATCCGCCGCCGTGGAATCGCTGGGTCAGATCGACGGCTGGCCGGCCGAGCACGCGGCCGCGGGCGTGCTCCGCGGCGGGGAGACCGCCGCGACCCACGGCGCCGCCGACCGCGAGTTCGCGTGGGCATCGGTGACCAAGCCCGCGACGGCACTGGCGGTGCTCGTCGCGGCGGAGGAGGGGATCCTCGACCTCGACGAGCCGGCCGGGCCCCCGGGGTCGACCGTCCGCCACCTGCTCGCGCACGCCTCAGGCCTCCCGTTCGAGGGGCGAGAGCCAATCGGCCCGCCCGGAAAGCGCCGGACGTACTCGAACAGCGGCTTCGACGTGCTCGGCGAGGTCGTGGTGGAGCGGGCGGAGATGCCCTACCGCGACTACCTGCGCGAGGCCGTGCTCACACCGCTCGGCATGCGCGCAGAGCTCGGCGGCGGCCGGCCGGGATCCGGGCTCGCCGGCAACCTCGACGACCTCCTGCGCCTCGGCGGCGAGCTCCAGCGCCCGACGCTGATCGCGCCCGAGACCCTCGTGGAGGCGACCTCGGTGCAGTTCCCGGGACTCGCCGGCGTGATTCCCGACCTCGGGCGCTTCGACCCGAACGACTGGGGCCTCGGCCTCGAGCTTCGCGACGAGAAGCCCGGCCACTTCTCCGGCACCCGCACCTCGCCTCGCACGTTCGGCCACTGGGGCGGGTCGGGAACCTTCCTGTGGATCGACCCCGAAGCCGACCTCGCGCTCGGCGTCCTCACCGACCTTCGCTTCGGCGACTGGGCGAAGGACGCGTGGCCGCGCCTCTCCGACGCGGTCTACGCCGAGGCTAGCGCCGCACCCTGAGGGTCGCCCGCATCCCGCGGGTGGCATGGTCGCCGACGTCGCAGCGGAGGCGGTAGACGCCGGGTCGGAGCCTCAGGGAGAGCGTCGCCCGCTGTCCGGGCAGGATCTTTCGGAGCCGGTAGACCCTCGTGCCGCCGACCCGCCTGAGCACGAGGTCGTGCTCGTCCTCGCCGTAGTTGACGAGCTCGATCAGCGCCGGCCCCTGCCTGACGGACAGGCGGGAGAGCCGGTACTCGAACTCGAGCGCAGTCACCTGCACGCGTGAGGGCGGGCGGGCGCCGAGGAGGGGGGCGGCGGCGGCGCCGAGCGCGGCCGCGGAGACGGCGAGGACGATGAGCGCTCTCACCTGACGAGCTGGAGGCGCCGGTAGGAGCGGGCCCTCGGGATCACGGCGGCCGCGTCGAAGTCGAACCACTGCTCGAGCAGGGAGCTGTAGACGCTGCGGAAGTCGACGGTGGCCTTCAGATTCCCGTTGCGATCGAACGCCGTCTTCAGGTTCGGCAGCTCGCCGATCATCTGGCCGCGCGCCCGCGAACCCATCAGCAGCGCCACGCCGGCCGCGCCGTGGTCGGTGCCGAGCGACCCGTTCTCCTCGCCGCGGCGCCCGAACTCCGACCAGACGAGGGTCAGTACGCGGTCGGCGAGGCCACGAGCCTCGAGGTCGCGCTGGAAGGCGAGCAGCGTCTCGCTCGTCAGCTTCAGGCCTGCGGCGAGCGCCTCAGGCTGCTCAGAATGGGTGTCGTACATCCCGTACGCGCGCAGCGCGACGCAGCGGAGCGGCAGGCCGGCGGCGAGCATCGCCGCGAGGCCCGCGAGCCGCTGGGGGAAGGCGCTGCGGTGCTCGGGGTACGGGACCGGGCTGCCGAAGCGGTTGCTGCCGTTGCCGCGGTTCGTGAAGACGCTCAGCTGCGTGCGCAGACGGCTGGCCTGCGTGGCGGTGTTCGCCAGCGACGCGAGCGCCCTGTCGCCGTAGCCGCGCGCGCGGCCGAGCGGCCCGATCGTGTTCATCATCTCGCGCTCGACGTCGCCCCAGACCCCAGGCGCCCAGAACGAGTACTGGTCGGCGCCGCGGAGCGCGGCGACGGGCGCCTTCCTCGTCGCGATCGACGGAGAAAGCTCGCCGTCGAGGCTCAGGCCCTGCAGCGGGTTGTCGTTGCGGCCCGCCTTGTCGAGGTAGCGGCCGAGCCAGCCGGTGCGCAGGCCCGCGTTCGTCGCGCCGACCTCCCAGTAGTGGCGGGAGGTGAAGTGCGACTGGTCGGCGTCGGTGTAGCCGACCGTCGGGACGACCGTGAGCTTGCCCTCGAGGTGGAGCGTCCGCAGCGACCCGGCCGAGGGATGCCAGCGCAGTCGCGGGTCCTCGGTGAAGGCGAGGCCGGAATCGGGCAGCGCGAGCTTCGGGCGGAGCCTCCTGTACTCCGGGTCGCCGACCGGAGCGAGCAGGGACAGCGAGTCGGCGCCGCCGTCGAGAAAGAGCGAGACGAGCACAGGCTGGCTCGGCGCGGCGGAGGCTGCCTCGAGGACGCCTTCCTCGAACAGGGGCAGCTTGAGCGCGCCGGCGCCGTAGACGGCGAGCGCGAGTCCGGCTGAGCGGAGGACGAAGGACCGTCGGTCGAGCCCGGTCCCGGCCGGAAGCGGCATCCCCGGCTCGATCGCGGGCAGGCCGGACGCGGCCTCCGCGACCGCCGTGTGCATCAGCGAGGAGCGCGAGAACTCGTTACAGCAACGGGCCATGGTTCAGGAGGTCTGGAGGTCGGGGGAGACGGCGATCAGGTGCCGGAGGGAGTTCTCGATCAGCGGTGGGTAGCTCTTGCGCTTCCAGTCCTGATTGGCGGTGCGCATCGCCCGCTTCGTGTAGGAGAGGAGCACGCGCCGCGTCTTCGGCGAGATCGACGGGTTGCCCCAGAAGCGGAGCGCCCGCTCGACGAGCTTGTCCGCGTCGAATGGCGCCTTGTCCCTCCCCGAGTCGAGCACGGCCGGCCTCGTGACGCGGCCCGCGATGTCCCAACGAGCGAGGTAGGAGGCGGTGTCGAGCCAGCGGTCGTCGTTCCAGCCGGCGACGTTCGGCGGGAAGAAGAGCTGCTGGCCTGCGTTCGCGCAGAGCCAGGTCCACGACTCGGTGTCGATTCCGCGGCCCGAAGCGCGAAGCAGGCCGGCGGCGAAGACGATCGGCGGCTTCACCATCCGCGGGCCGTTGTAGAGCAGCGGATGCTTGAGGATCGCCTCCACGACCGGGCGGACCGCATAGTCCCGGCTGACGTAGAGCTGCTCGAGCGCCTTCTGCGTCCCGTGCGGCGGCGCGACCGGGATGAAGTAGCTCCACAGCTTCTGGACGAAGAACGAGGGGTGGTTGCGGTGGTGCAGGCAGAGCCGGCACGAGTCGCGCCAGTCGAACTTCCCGCGCTTGCCGAAGATCCGCTTGACCCCCAGGTCGTGCCGTTCGCGGTCGAAGCGGAAGTTCGTCGGCCCGACGCTCCGTCGCCAGTCGTTGCGGAACCCGGTCAGGGCTCGCGCCTGCTCGCGGACGTCGCGCTCGGTGTAGCCGCGGCCCGCTCCGAGGGTGAAGAGCTCCATCAGCTCGCGGCCGTAGTTCTCGTTCGGCGACCACTTCGTGTTCTCGGTGCCCGAGAGCCAGATCAGCATCGCCGGGTCCTTCGTCACCGCCAGGAGGAGGTGCTCGAAGGAGCCGAGCCAGTGGTGCCTGAAGAGCGCGTTCTGCCGCAGCATCAGCGTCTGCGAGCCAACGCCCTCGTTCGAGGTCGCGAACCAGTCGTGCCAGACGAGGGTCATGCGCTCGACGAGTGGACGGTTGCTCCGCACCATGCGGTCGAGCCACCACAGGTGGTCGTGACCCCAGGCGTCGCGCGGGGCGAGGGGCCGGCCCTTGTCATCCCTCGGCTTCGGCCCGACCATCCGGCCGCGGCCCGGCGCGATCAGCGACTTGACGGCGCCGTCGAGCCCTTTCCTCGCGAGGGCCCGCCCCTGGCCGCGTTTAGGCCCGAAGCCGGCACGCCAAAGCAGACGCTCGGCTTCGTGCGGCCCGAAAGCGCCCCGGTAAACGGGTATCCGTGCGGCGGAATGCGGCAAGAGCGCTTCCCTTAGGTTGGTCGGCGGGCCGGGCAGTCCTCCGATCCCTCGGACGAGTGGAGCCAGTTCGCGCCGCAGGCGCGAGTGTAAGCGCTGCTAGTTGGGCTCGTCGGAAAACAGCGGGCGGATGAACTCGTCGAACGTCTCGCGGTCGCAGCTCGCCAGCACGACCGGCGTGACAGGGAAGACCGTCGCGGTGCGCGGGATGTCCATGGCGAGCGCCACCTCGCCGAAGTAGTCGCCCGGCTTCAGCATCCGCCGCGGCCCGCGCCGCTCCTGCGTCACTGCCAGAAGCCCGCTGAGCACGAAGTAGAGACGGTCGCCCTCCTCGCCCTCGGTCACGATCGACTTCCCCGGCATGAACTCCTCCCGCTGCATCCGGCCGGCGAGCTTGATCAGCAGCTCGCCGGGCAGCGAGGAGAGGAGCCCGATGCGGGAGAGCTCGGTCACCGAAGCGGGAACGTGGCGGGGCACGCCCGTATTGTTGCGGGCTTGGGCGAGCTCGACGGCTGGAACCACTGTCCGGTCTGCGCGACGGCGATTCGTCCGGAGGGCGGGAAGGTCGAGTGCCCGAACTGCGGGTTCGTCACCTACGCGCATTCGATGCCCACGGCGTCGGCGATCGTCTCGGACGACGGCGGGCGCCTGATGCTCAGCCGGCGGGCGAGCGACCCGCAGGCGGGCAAGTGGGACCTGCCCGGCGGCTTCGTCGAGGAGGGCGAGGATCCGCTCGACTCGCTGCGGCGGGAGCTTCGGGAAGAGGCTGGGATCGGTCTCCGCGACGAGGAGCTGCTCGGGATCTGGATCGACCAGTACGAGTACAAGCGCCGGACCGTCTTCACCTTCAACGTCTACTACGCCGCGCGGATCGGGAGCGGCAAGCCGGAGCCGGCGGACGACGTCGCGGAGCTGCGGTTCTTCGCCCCGGACGAGGTGCCCGTGGACGAGCTGGCCTTCGGGCACATCGAGGAGGTGCTCTCAGCGTGGCGCGCGCGGTACGAGCACGCGTAGCGCGAGCGGCTCGATCCTGAACTCGAGCGGCGTCTCGAGCTCCGCCGGCTCGCCGTCGGTCGCCGCCTTCACGTGATGGGGCGGCGTGTCGATCGTCAGGCGCTCGGTGAGGCGCTCTTCCCAGTTGCTCGGGTTCCACCCGCTAGCGAGGGCGAGGTGGAGCCGCCCCTGGTCGAGCCGCTCGCGCTCCCCGAGCGAGAAGAGGTCGAGCTTGTAGCGGTTGTTCCCGACGAGGGCGATCTGCGCGTCGACCGGCTGCCGGTCGATCGAAAGCTCGATTCCACGCGGGTGGCGGGCGAGCACCGCGAGGGCGCGGAGCCGAGCGAGCGCCACGCGGCGGCGCCGGTGATGCTCGCGCCGGTGGACGAGGTCGGCATAAAGGCCGAGCGAGACGTTGTTCAGGAAGGGCCGGTCACCGACGCGGCCGATGTCGATCCGTCGCTCCTGCCGGTCGACGAACGCGTCGAGCGCGCCGATCGGGTCGGTCCGGTCGAGCCCGAGGTCCCGCGCGAGATGGTTGCGCGTGCCGAACGGGATGCAGACGAAGGGGAGGTGGCGGTCGATCGCGACCTCGGCGATCGGCGCGAGCGACCCGTCCCCGCCGGCGACGCCCAGCGCGTCGGCGTCCGCGCCGCGCGCGAGCTCTTCCGGGTCCGCTTCAGGGTCGAGCACGTGCGTCTCGATCCCGCGGCGGCGAGCCTCCTCCACCAAGTCCTCCGCACTCGGGTTGTCATCACCCGAGCGCGGGTTGATCAGCAGGAAGCCCGGCAGGCTTCGCTAGGCCTCGACCGGCTCGAGACCGAGTGAGCGCTCGAGCGCCGACTTCGGCTGGGCGCCGATTGCGGCGGCTGCGGGCTCGCCGTCCTTGAAGAGCACCATGAACGGGATCGACGCGACGCCGAAGCGCTGCGCGAGCCCCTGCTCCTCGTCGATGTTGACCTTGACGAGCTTGATCTCGCCGTTGCGCTCCTCGACGATCCGCTCGAGCGCGGGCTCGACGAGCTTGCACGGCTGGCACCACTCGGCCCAGAAGTCCACGAGGACCGGGGTGTCGGAGGAGATGACCTCCTGGTCGAAGGTCGCCTCCGTGACGGTCTGTGCTTGAGACATCGATGTTCCTTTCGAAAGGGTTCCGAGAGGCTAACGACGGGGACGGCTGGCGTGTTCCCGCCCCTCCGTAAAATCGAACACATGGCCGATCAGGTCTTCGAACCGCTGCCTTCGGTACCGGATCATCCGGCGATCGAGCTCGACGTGCTGGACCGGTGGGAGCGCGAGGGGACGTTCGAGAAGCTCCGCGAGCAGAACGCGGAGGGGCCCAAGTGGAGCTTCATCGACGGCCCGGTCACCGCCAACAAGATCCTCGGCGTGCACACGGCCTGGGGCCGGACGCTGAAAGACGTCTTCCAGCGCTACAAGGCACTGCGCGGGTTCCACCAGCGCTATCAAAACGGCTTCGACTGCCAGGGGCTCTGGATCGAGGTGGGCGTGGAGCGGGAGCTCGGCCTGAACTCGAAGCGGGAGATCGAGGAGTACGGGCTCGCCGAGTTCGCGCACCGCTGCCGGGAGAAGGTGGTGTGGTCGGCGGGCGAGCTGACGCGTGGTTCCAAGCGGCTCGGTCAGTGGATGGACTGGGGCCGGGACTACTTCACCTTCAGCGACACGAACATCGAGTACATCTGGCGCTTCCTCAAGCGCATGCATGAGGCCGGCCGCGTCTTCAAGGGCCACCGGTCGACCGAGTGGTGCCCGCGGTGCGGGACGTCGATCTCCCAGCACGAGCTGACGATGAGCGACGTCTACCGGGACAAGACAGACCCCTCCGTCTTCGTCCGGCTGCCGCTCACGGAACGTCCGGGCGAGTCGCTCGTCGTGTGGACAACGACCCCCTGGACGCTGCCGGCGAACGTCGCGGCGGCGGTCAGGCCCGAGGCCGAGTACATCCTCCGAGAGAACGGCGACTGGGGCGCGCGCAAGCGCTATCCCGACGAACCGGCCGTTCGGACCGTCAAGGGGGAGGAGCTGGTCGGCCTCACCTACGAGGGGCCGTTCGACGACCTGCCCGGCGCGGTGGGCACCGAGCACCGCGTGATCCCGTGGGACGAGGTCTCGCTCGATGAAGGGACTGGCATCGTCCACATTGCCCCGGGCGCCGGCACAGAGGACTTCGAACTCGGGCGGAAGCTCGGTCTACGCGTGATCGTCCCGGTCGACGACGGCGGCCGGTTCTACGACTCCTTCGGCTGGCTCCATGGCGCGAGCACCGTCGAGTCCACCGACCAGATCGTCCAGAACCTGGCGGAGCGCGGGCGGCTGGTGGAGGCGGGTGAGATCGTGCACCGCTACCCGCACTGCTGGCGCTGCTCGACGCCGCTCATCTTCCGGGTGACCGACGACTGGTTCCTCGGCGTCGAGGACCTCCGGCAGCAGCTGCTCGACGCGAACGCGACGGTCCGGTGGACGCCGCAGTACATGGGCAAGCGCATGGACGACTGGCTGCGGAACATGGGCGACTGGAACATCTCCCGGCGGCGCTACTACGGCTTGCCGCTCCCGTTCTACGAGTGCGGCTGCGGCCACCTGAACGTGATCGGCTCTCGGGCCGAGCTGGTGGAGCGGGCCCTCGGGGGGCTCGAGCAGCTTGAGGAACTGCGGCGGCCCTGGATCGACGAGGTCCCGATTCGGTGCGAGGCGTGCGGCGGAGAGGTGCGGCGGATCCCCGAGGTCGGCGACGTCTGGCTTGACGCGGGCATCGTGCCGTTCTCCACGCTCGGCTGGCAAAGCCCGGAGTTCGTGCCCGAGGGCTACGCGACGGGCGCCGCCCACGGGCTCACCCGTGCCGACCTCCCCGATCACGCCTACTGGGAAGAGTGGTTCCCGGCGGACTGGGTCTCGGAGATGCGAGAGCAGATCCGGCTCTGGTTTTACTCCCAGCACTTCATGTCCGTAGCGCTCACCGGCCGCGCGCCGTACACCCAGGTGCTCGGCTACGAGAAGATGCTCGACGAGCACGGACACGAGATGCACGGCTCGTGGGGGAACATGATCGAGGCGGAGGAGGCGTTCGCCCGGATGGGCGCGGACGTCATGCGGTGGCAGTTCTGCGCGCAGCCGCCCGATCGGAATCTCCTCTTCGGGTACGGGCCCGCTCACGAGATCAAGCGCAAGCTGCTCACGCTCTGGAACTCGGTCGGGTTCTTCGTCACCTACGCGAACATCGAGGGCTTCCGGCCCGAGTGGGGGACGGAGCCGCCTGCCAAAGCGCCGCTCGACCGCTGGCTCGTCGCGCGCACCGGAGCGTTCGTGGAAGAGGCGACGGAGGCGTACGAGGCGTTCCTGACGGTGGATGTGATTCGGGCCTTCGAGCGCTTCGTCGACGACCTCTCGAACTGGTACATCCGCCGTTCACGCCGCCGCTTCTACTCCTTCGACGAGGGCGCGTTCGGCACACTCTGGCACGCGCTCGTCCAGGGGCTGCGTGTGATCGCCCCAGTAATGCCGTTTTTGGCCGAGCACCTGTGGGACGTGCTCGTGCGCGGCCCGGTGGAAGGGGCGACGGAGTCGGTGCATCTCGCCGGCTGGCCCGAGGCGGGGTCGCCGGATCAGGCGCTCCTCGACGAGGTGGCGGAGACGCGGCGGGTCGTCGAGCTCGGGCGCCAGGCGCGCTCGGCCTCGGGGCTGAAGCTCCGCCAGCCGCTGCGCCGCCTGGTCGTGCAGGGCGCGAGCCTCTCCGACGAGCACGTCGCGGAGGTGCGCGAGGAGCTGCGCGTGAAGGAGGTCGAGCAGGGCGAGGTCGAGGCGGAGGAGCTCGTCGTGCGGCCGAACCTCCCCGTGCTCGGTCCGAAGCTGGGCGGGGAGCTCGGCGCGGTGCGCGCGGCGCTCGCGGCCGGCGAGTTCGAGCGGTCGAACGGCGGCTTCCGGGTCGCCGGGCACGAGCTCGGGCCCGACGAGGTGCTCGTGGAGCGCCGCGGCAAGGAGGGCTGGGAGCTGGTCTCGGAGGACGGCTTGACCGTCGCGCTCGACACGCGCCTCGACGACGAGCTGCTGCTGGAGGGCCGCGTGCTCGACCTGATCCACCGCCTGAACTCGATGCGGCGCGAGGCCGGCCTGGAGCTGACCGACCGGATCGCGGTCACGCTCCCGGCGGGTGACGCAGACCTGCTCGAGCAGCACGGGGAGTGGATCAAGACCGAGGTCCTGGCGGTGACGATCGACGCCGACGGCGGCTCGACCGAACCGCAGATCACGAAGGCCTGAGGGCGCGGCGCCGGGGCCGCAGCGAGCGCAGGCGCCGGCGGGTCGGATGGGTGTGCCTCTAGCCCTGGGCGTCCGCGAGCGCGAGCTCGCGGCGGAGCTCGACCGGGAGGCGGAAGACAACGTCCTCCTCGATCGACGTGAACGGCTCGATCGACTCGACCCCCCTCGCGCGGAACCAGTCGCACACGCGCGTCACGAGCTTCTCCGGCGCCGAGGCCCCCGACGTGATCCCGACGGTCTCGACGCCGTCGAGCCAGGCCTCCTCGATGTCCGTTTCGTCGTCGATCAGGTGCGCGGCGACTCCGCCGGCGCGAGCGACTTCGACGAGCCGGTTCGAGTTGGACGAGTTCCGCGACCCGATCACGAGCAGCAGGTCGGTCTCGGCGAGCAGGTCCTTCACCGCCCACTGCCGGTTGGAGGTCGCGTAGCAGATGTCGTCGCGCTTGGGCGCGCGGATCGCGGGGAACCGCCGGCGCAGCACGGAGATGATCTCGGAGGTCTCGTCGACTGACAGGGTCGTCTGCGTGATGTAGGCGACGCGCTCGGGATCTGTGAACTCCACGCGTTCGGCGTCCTCGACGGTCTGGATCAGGACGATCGCGTCCGGCGCCTCGCCGGTCGTCCCGACGACCTCTTCGTGGCTCTCGTGGCCGATCAGTGCGATCTCGTACCCGTCCGACGCGTACCGGCGCGCCTCGACGTGCACCTTGGTCACGAGCGGGCAGGTGGCGTCGATCGTGTTCAGCCGCCGCGTCTTCGCGTTCTCGTAGACCGACGGCGCGACACCGTGCGCCGACAGGACGACCGTCGCCCCCTCCGGAACCTCGGTCTCGCTCTCGACGAAGATCGCGCCGCGCTGCTCGAGCTCGCGGACGACGTGGGCGTTGTGGACGATCTGCTTCCGCACGTAGATCGGCGGCCCGTGGAGGTCGAGCAGCCGCTCGACGGTCTCGACGGCGCGCTCGACCCCCGCGCAATAGCCGCGTGGAGACGCCAGCAGGACGCGCTTGATCACCTCCGCATGGTAGCCCGGAGCGGTTTTCCGGCTTTCAAAGATGGGCCGGTTGGCCTATTGGAATCTGGCCCGTCTGGGGGTAGCGTCCCTCCCACTGGGCGACGCGAACCGCGGTGCGCGTACCTGGCCACGATCCGCGGTGAGCACTGGGGAGCGCCCGCCGCACCGACCCCCCCGAGCGGCGGGCCTCCCTCGTATCTTCGTTCGGCCGCCTTGCGCCGTATCATCGGTGCACCCCAGTGGCGTCGATCAGCGTGTCCCTCACCGCGCCGCCGCAGGCTGCGGCCCTCCTCGGCTACCTGCTGCTCGGCGTGGCGGCGGCGATCTTTGCCGTCGCGGTCGTGCTGCTCATCGTCTACCGGCGCCGCACACCGGACGATTCGCCCGCGCTCGCGGACGCCGAGGAGCCGGAGCGACCGGCGCCGGGAAGGCTCGACGTCGCGTCCCTGTCGGCGGGGCTGGCGCGGGCCGACGACCCGGAGTCGATCGCACGCGTCCTCCTCGACGAGGTGGTCGCGCTTCTGAAGGCCGACTTCGCGGCGGTCATGCTGATCTCAGAGGACGGGAAAGAGGCCACCGGACTCCATGCGAGAGACCGCAGCGGCGACGTCGACTGGTGGCCGACGATCCGGATCGACCTCGAGCACGATGCATCCGCGGTCGCGAGCGCCGCCTTCGAGGCCGCGCCGGTCGCGATCTACGACGTCGAGTCCTCCCCGAGGGTGAACCGCCGCGTCGCCGAGCGCGTCGGCGCGAAGAGCGCCGTCTTCGTGCCGCTCATCTCCGGCGACCGGGTGGCTGCCGTGCTGGTCGCGGCGACCACGAAGGAGCGGCGGCCGTTCACCGCGGAGGAGGTCACGCTGCTCGAGGAGCTGGCGGCGGAGTCGGCGCTCGCTATGGAGCGGACGCACTCGGCCGCGCAACTGGAGGAGGCGCTTGGGCGTGAGCGCCTGGTCGCGGAGATCGGGCGGAAGGTCCGGTCCGAGCACGACACCGAAGGGCTCCTCAGCGTCGCCGTGGAGGAGGTCGGCACGGCGCTCGGCCTGCAGCGCTGCCTCGTCCGCCTCGGCGAGCCGGGCGGGTCGACGACCGTTCCCGCCGAGTGGACGGCCGAGGGCGTCGAGCCGATCGGGAGCGCCGCCGCCGAGCTGCCGACCCCGAACCTGGCGATTCGCGAACGCCGGACGGTCGCGATCGCAGACGTGGCCGAGGCGCCGGAGCTCTCGGATCGGACGCTCGGCAACGTCGAGCTCCTGGTCGAGCGCGGCACGCGATCGGTCCTGGCGGTGCCGATCTTCGTCTTCGAGCGGACGATTGGCGCGCTCATGCTTCACCGCCGGGAGGCGCAGCCGTGGTCGCCCACCGACGCGGGACTGGCCGAGGCCGTCGCGCGCGAGATCGGGCTCGCGCTCCACACCGCTCAGCTCCTGGAGGAGAACCAGAGGCGCCTCGAGCGTCAGGCGGCGCTCTTCCAGGCCGCGCACGCGATGACGAGCGAGCTGCGGGTCGAGACGGTGCTGCAGCGGCTCGTGGTCGAGGTGACGAAGCTCCTCGACGCGGACGCCGCCGACTGCTACCTGCTCGACACGCGCCGCGGGATGCTCCGCTGCGCGGCGGTCTACGGGCTGCCCGCCGAGTTGATCGAGTTCGAGTTCAGGGCGGACGAGGCGCTCGCCGGAGAGGCGATGCGCCGCGGGCAGGGCACCGTCTCGAGCGACCATGCGAAGGTCGCCGCGCCGCATCCGGCCTACGACGGGTTCGCCAACGCGATGGTCGCCCCCATGACGTGGTGGGGGGAGGTGCGCGGCGTGATCGGGGTCGGCACCCGCGACGACGGCCGCAGCTGGAGCGCCGAGGACGTCGAGGTGCTCGAGGCCTTCGCGAGCCTCGGCTCCCTGGCGCTGCGCAACGTCGCGAGCATCGAGCAGAGCGCGCGCCAGGTCCGCATCCAGCGCGGCTTCTTCGGCATCGCCTCGGTGTTGGCGCAGCCGCTCTCGCTCGGCGAGACGCTCGACGCCGTCGCGCAGGCGGCGAGTGAGGCCCTCGGCGGGTCGTTCTCCGTCGTGCTGATGCCCCAGCCGACGGAGCTCCGGCTGGCCGGCAGACACGAGCTCCCCGAGAGCCTCGAGTCGTTCCTCGCGGAAGGCCTCCCGGGAACGGGGCCGCTGCTCGAGTCGGCCAGGCGCGGTCGTGTCGTGGCCGCACCGGCGATCGCCTCTGACGACAGGTTCGGAGACGACTGGGCAACTGTGGCCGAGGAGGCGGGCTTCGCGTCGCTGCTCGCCGTTCCCGTCGAGGCTCCGAGAGGGGCCGGGCCTGGCCTCGGCCTTGTGTTCTTCGCCGAGGAGCAGTCCTTCTCGGACGACGAGATCGAGCTCGCCCACAACCTGGCCGGGGCTGCGCGCGGCGCGCTCGAGCGAGCCGACCTGTACGAGGTCGAGCGCAAGTCCCGCGCGATCGCGCAGCAGCTCGCCCGGACCGGCACGCATCTCGCGAGCGAGCTCGACCCGGACCTGATCCTCGAGGAGATCGTCCAGCAGGCCCCCGAGCTCGTCGGTGCCGACGCGGCCGTCGTGAGCGTGCTCGAGGGCGAGGAGCTCGTCGTGAGCGCCGCCCACGGCGACGGGACCGAGGCGGCGCTCGGAACGCGGGCCTCGGCCGTCGGTGAGCTGGCCGGCGAGGTGGCGAACACCCGCGCGCCTGTCGCGCTCGGCGAGGTCGAGGGGCTGATGGCCGCTTCGGACCTGCTGCTCGAGCACGGCCACCGCGCCTTCCTCGGTGCCCCGCTCGTCGGGCCCGAGGGCGTCGTGCACGGCGTGCTCGCCGTCTACGGGCGCGAGCCGCGGACCTGGCGGGAGGAGGAGGTCGAGGCGATCGCCGCGCTGGCGGGAAACGCGTCGGCGTTCCTCTCGAACGCGGAGCTCTACCAGCGCGTCGTGCTCGAGCAGGAGCGGAGCATGGCGATCCTCGGCAACGTCGCCGACGGCATCGTCGCCGTCGACCGCGACGGGAACGTTGTGCTCTGGAACCCGGCCGCGGAGGAGATCACCGGCGTGCCCGCGGCCGAGGCGCTCGGGCGCGCGCCGTCGGACGTGCTCCAGCGCAGCCTCGACCCCGACGAGACGTCCGAGGAAGGGCGGGGGCTGATTCAGATCCAACGCGGCGGCGAGGAGATCTGGCTGTCGGTGAGCGAGGCTGTGATGCGCGACCCCGCGGGCGCTGTCGCCGGCCGGATCTACGCGTTCCGAGACGTGTCCTCCGACCGCCTCGTAGAGCAGCTGAAGTCCGGCTTCGTGTCGACCGTCTCGCACGAGCTCCGCGCGCCGCTGACCTCGATCTACGGCTTCGCCGAGACGCTGCTCCGTGAGGACGTCGCGTTTGGGGAGGACGAGCGTCGTACGTTCCTCAGGTACATCGCGACCGAGGCGGAACGGCTGACCGGCATCGTGGACGCGCTGCTCAGCGTGGCGCGGCTTGAGGCAGGGGACCTCCAGGTCCAGCTCGCACCGACGGATCTGAGGGACGTGGTCACGGATGTGGTCTCGAGCGTCCAGCGCGAGGTCGTGAACGGCCGGCGCTTCGTGCTCGATGTGCCGGAGGAGCCGCTCGATGCCAGCGCCGACCGGGACAAGGTGCGCCAGATCCTCACCAACCTCGTCGACAACGCCGTCAAGTTCTCGCCGCACGGTGGCACGGTCACGGTCGCCGCGCGCCGCACCTCCGACGCCGTGCAGGTACGTGTCGCCGACGAGGGGTCCGGCGTCCCCAGCGGGGAGCAGGAGCGCATCTTCCGGAAGTTCTACCGTGTCGATCCCGGCGGGCCCGACGCGGGCGGAACCGGCCTCGGGCTCTTCATCGCGCGCGGTCTCGCGACGGCGATGGGCGGCCGGTTATGGGTCGATCCGGACACGGGCCGCGGCGCGAGCTTTGTCTTCGAGCTCCCCACGGGGGCGAGGTCCGGCGAGTGACCGGCCGCTCCAGCGGGTATACAGGCGGCCGAGAGTGACCAAAGTCCTGGTCGTAGACGACGAGCCGCCGATCCGGCTCCTGTGTCGAGTCAACCTCGAGGCCGAGGGCATGGAGGTGCTCGAGGCGGCGGACGGCGAGGAGGGGCTGGCGGCGGCGCGCGCCGAGAGGCCCGACGTGGTGCTGCTCGACGTGATGATGCCGGGGATGGACGGCTGGCAGGTCGCCGAGCGCCTGTTCGAGAGCGACGAGACGAATCAGATCCCGATCGTGTTCCTCACGGCCCGCGCGGAGCTCCGCGACCGCGCAAGGGGGCTCGAGCTCGGCGGCGTCGACTACATCACGAAGCCGTTCAACCCGGTCGAGCTCGCTTCGGTCGTCGAGGGCCTGCTCGAACGGGTCCGTCGTGGCGAGCGCGACGACCTGCGCCGCGAGAAGATCGCAGAGCTGCGAGAGCTGCTCGTCGAGTAGTTCGGCGGCTAGCCGGCGAAGTCGGCGGTCGCGATGTTGGCGCCCGAATAACCGCTCATCCGTCCGGTCGCGATCCCGACGCCGACCCAGCGGAAGCCCGCCCCAAGCATGGTCGCGCGGTGGGACGGGCTCGCGAGCCACATCGAGACGATCGCCTGCGCCGTCCCGTAGCTGCCGACGCCCCACGCGATCGTCTCGCCGAGGGTGCGTCCGCGGACGCCGTGCGCCCGAAGCCGCCCATACCAGTTGCCGTGCGTGAACGCGCCGCTGCGCGCCATGGCGGACGAGTGTGCGTCTGCCGCGCGCTGGAGCCGGGCGCCGACCCTGAGCGTCCGGACCCCGTGGGCCGCGCGCGCAGCGTTGATCGCAGCCAGCAGATTCTGCTCCTGCGCACTGAGCGTCGAGACGCCCGTGGCCCCCACCAGGTCAGAAGGAGATGCGCTGGGCGACAACAGAAGCGCGATCCCCGTGACCGTCAGGGCGAAGAGTGTGCGGCCCCCCCGCACCAAGAGGGCGGGAGTCTTACACACGCCGCGGACGGCGCATCACCCAAATGGGTGAGCCTTCACATCTTCCTTACCTTGCCGTTTGTGCGAGAGAAATCGCTGCAAGCACCACGATTCCGCCTACGAGTTGGGTCGCCGTGAGCGCCTCCCCGAGCCAGGCGTAGGCGAAAACGGTGGCCGCGACGGGCTCGAACATGGCGGTGATCGCGGCGCGTGAAGCGGGGATGTGCCGGAGCGAAGCGGCCAGCAGCGCGAACGGGACGATCGTCCCGAGCACGACCATCCACGCCATCAGCAGCCAGACGGGAAGCGAGATGTCGTCGAGCCGTCCGAGCAGCGAGACGGTGTCGTCGACCCGGTCGAGCGGGAACGTCCAGAGCGGCTGGATCACGGCCCAGAA
>Ga0307319_10000136_pt1 | contig 22936 bp, 20 predicted proteins | sample ER_DNA_368_FD_194491 | JGI IMG/M metagenome (GOLD analysis project Ga0307319, IMG submission 194491) | Bulk soil microbial communities from the East River watershed near Crested Butte, Colorado, United States - ER_DNA_368 | ecosystem: Environmental > Terrestrial > Soil > Floodplain | place...
GTCTGAAGCCGGTCCGCGATCTGGCCGACGCGGCGGGGCAACCGCGCGAGCGGGCCGAGCTGGGTGAAGGCGTAGCTCGAGAGCGTGAGGCGCCTCCAGCAGGAGCGAGATCGGGTCGAGCTCCGGGTCGAGCGCCCTCGCGATCGAGTCGGCCTGCGCGAGCGTCTTCCCGACGAGCGCGAAGCTCGGCGGCAGGCGGATGCCGTGCCGCATCGACATCCGCATCAGGTCGGCGAGCGCGTCGCCGGCCCGGAGCCCGCTGAGCGGCCGCTTTGCCCCGGTGAGGGTCTGCGTGGTAGACCCCCTCGGCCGCGACCCGCCGCACATACGACCGGAAGAACTCACGCGCGAGCACCGAGGCCCGCTCCGGGCCGACACCGTGGTCGGGGCTGACTTCTTCCTTTCGATGTGCTAGAGGACGAGCACCTCCTCGGTGACGAGCTCCCTGACGACCGTCGGGACGAGGAGATACGGGCTGTCACCGACGATCCGGGCGATCAGCTCGGCGTTGTAGGCCTCCTCGGTGAAGTCGAGCTCGGCGCGGAGGTAGTGCTCCACCTCCTCTGCGAGCGCACTCAGCTGGAGGAGGCGCGCCGTCGCCGACCGCCGCTCGATGAAGTCCGCGGTCGCCCGGAGGAGCTGGAGGTCAACCTGCGCCTGCTCGAGGACGCCGGGGCGCCGGACCTTGACGACGACCTCGTGGCCATCACGCAGCAGCGCCTTGTGGATCTGTGCGATGGACGCCGCAGCGATCGGCTCGCGGTCGATGCTGACGAACGCGTCTCCCGAAAGCGGGAGGAGAGGAGCTGTCCGAGCTTCACATACGTGGTGCCGAGCTCCTCGAGCGCGCGCCGGAACTCCCGTGCGCCCTCGGGGGTCGCGGGCCGCTGGCCGGCGAGCCCGATCTCGCGCAGCACGCGCAGCAACCTGGTCCGACGTGCCGTCCCGACGACTTCGAGGCACCGCCGGACGCGTGAAGACCGCCGCCCCACGTGGAGGTTGTCGCCGCACGGCTCCCGGTCCGAACGTAGGACGGATCGTGAGCGCGGTCCGTGCCTCTGCGAATCGAGCCGGCTCCCCCCAGAACCGTTTTCCTCGTTCGCGCGTTTCCTTGGTGAACTGACGCCTACCGCAAGACCAGAGCCCTCAGGGCGGCGTCACTGCCGCGCCGTCGGCAGCTTCGTCGCTACCGCAGGAACTAGTGCCAGCGGAAGCAGTCGTCGAAGAAGCCACCACCGCTCACGGCGGTAGCAACGGCAAGGGCGACGAGAACGACGAGCTTGATGCGATTCAAGGTGTGCAGGTACAGATGCAGAGCAATCACCTCCTTCCTTAGAACCTGAAGTCCTGGAGCGCTTCAGCAGCGCGCCGGTAGAGCTGCGCGGCTACCTGGTCCTGACCGCGTCGCGTCGCCAGATCGCCCTTCGCGACCCACGCAGACGCGCGATGGCTGATGGAGGAAAGCTGGTCGAAGTTCCGCTCGGCGGCCTCGAAGGCCTCCTCGGCCTCGTCGAGGCGGCCCTGCTCGAGCAGCGAGCGGCCGAGCACGAGCTGGGCGTTGCCGATCTCGTCGATCACGTCGACGCGATCGCCGAGGAGCTTCAGCGCCTGGCGGGCCTGCTCCTCCGCCGGCTCGACCTGGCCGGTGCGCAGGTGGACCTGCGCCAAAGACGAGACGGCGCGGGCGGCATCCGCCTCGCTGCCGTACTCGAGGAGCACCTTGAACGACTCGTTCAGCTGCTCGATCGCCTCCTCGGGCTTACCGAGGAGGAAGCTGATCCCGCCGAGGTTGTTCAGGACCTTGCCCACGGTCGCCCGGTCGGCGACCTCTTCAAACTGGGCTTTGGCCTGCTCGGCGTACTTGCGGGCGAGGATCCATTGGCCCTGCCGCTCGGCCACGAGCGAGGCGTGGAAGTAGACGCGGGCGACGGCACGGGGATCATCGAGGGCCTCCGAGAGCTCGAGCGCACGCTCGAGATCCTCGCGGGCGGCTTCGTAGTCCCGCTGGCGCCGGTAGCAGCGCGAGCGGAGACGGAGGATCTCGGCGCGGAGCCGGTCACAAGGAAGCTCGGAGCGCTCGGCGAGCGTCAGCGCCTCGTTGAAGAGGCCGATCGCCGTCTGGATGCTCGAGAGCTCCACGCGGCAGGCGCCGAGCCGGAAGAGCACGTCGGCCCGGTCGACGTCCGAGAACATCGCGTCCTCGGCCAGCGTCCTGGCGCGATTAAGGAGCTCGATCGCCGGCTTCACCTCGCCCGTGCGCATGAGCGCCCAGGCCTCGCCGGCGAGGGAACGAACTTCGAGCTCGGGCGACGCGATCCCCAGTACGGCCGGCCGGATCTTCTCGAACTCCGCGAGGGAGTCCGGATACTCGTGGTTCTCGCTCAGGGCCTCGGCGCGCGCGAGAGCGGTTTCGATCCGCCCACGCTCGTCCGCCGAGACGCCGCTCGCGAGGAAGCCCGGGTCGACGCCCAGGCGCTGCGCCAGCCACTCGACCGTCTCCTGCGTGGGCCTGGTCTTCCCACGCTCGATCTGACTGACGTACTCCTTGGAGAACCGCTCGCCCGCGAGGTCGGTCTGCGTCAGGCCGGCGTTCACACGCAGCGTGCGCAGGCGCTCGCCCAGGCCTCCGTTGGGGAGGCGGCCGATTCGCTGAGGGATTGCGGTTTTGGTCGCTCGGGTCAAGTCGGGAGTCCTTGGGCGGCGCTACGCGACAACTTGACCATACTTGCCCTCCATCTCTGCGGGAATCCCCCTAAAGGGTCACGGCTCCGGGGAAAACGTGTCAACCAAGCCTAGCGCAGAATCACTTGACTGAGGTACTTGACTCAACCTGGAACTCGCCCTATAGTCCGTCCACCGAGCAGCAAGAATCCACACAAAAGGATTGAGCTGTGAGGTAGGCGCGCCACAGAGGTGGAGCCCCGGAGGATTTGGCTGGGCCGCAGAGTCAATGCCCTCCGGGCCGCCACCAACGGGAGGTGGGGCTCGCCGCAGAGAAATGCGAACCCCCGGGGGCCGCAGCCCGGGGGTTCGACTATTTCTGGCCCGAAGTCTTACGACTTCGGGCCAATTTGTTGAACCCGTGCGGGTTGTGCTGAGAACGGGCCAAGCCCGTTCTTCGGCGTTTTTTGACTGAGCCCGGTTGGCGTCCCCCGTTCGAGTGACACTCGGTTGGGGCCGAGTTACTTCACCTGCTTCACTCGGCGCGGCCGGTCATCCACTGCCGCCGGCTGGCGAAGATTTTCGGGAAGTCGTCCTCGACGACTCCGCCCAAGCGCTTGCTGACCGTTCCCAGCAGCCCGATCGAGATGAAGATCCACGCCTCGGCCTCGGGATCCCGGTCCGAGAGGATGCCGCCCTGCTCCTGCGCTCTCCGGATCGTGGCCGCGACGTACTCGTGGACCTCGCGCATGTGGCGGCGGATGTAGCGCCGGATCTCGGGATCGTCGCTCGCCTCGGTCAGCGCCTGCACCCAGAGGTTGGCGACATGGCCGCGCTTGTCCTTCGCGGCGAGGTAACTCCGCCCCATCACGGTCACCCAGAGCGCCGGATCGGTCTCCTCGGTGATCGCGACTTCCCACATCTCGCGGCACTCGGCCCAGGCGGTCGTCAGTGCCGCGAGGTAGAGCTCCCGTTTGGAAGCGAAGTGACGATAGAGCACGGGCTCGGTGACGCCGGCGGCCCGGGCGATCTCCGCGGTTGTGGCCCCGCGGTAGCTCCCCTTCGAGAAGATCTGGCAGGCGCACTCGAGGACGGCTGCGCGCCGCTCCTCGGCGGTAAGTCGGGGTCGTGTCGCGCTCATCCCGCGATCTCGGGAATGCCCTCGCGCGCCTCTTCCCGGTCGTGCGCACGAATGAGGACCAGTGAGACGAGCGCTCCGAGGATGCAGATCAGCGCGGCGACCTCCAGCGTGGTGGAGAGCGCGTCGACGAAGATCTCCTTCCGGAGGAAGACGGACGGACCCTGGAGGTTGCCGATCCGGTTGGCCATGATCGCGCCCATCAGCGCGATGCCGACGGAGCCGCCGACCTGGCGGAACGCGTTCAGCACGGCCGAGCCCACGCCGGACTTGTCGACCGGGAGCGCCCGGACCGCCGCCGCCGCACTCGGGGTCATCACGAGCCCCATGCCGAAGCCGCCGAGGATCATGCCGGGCAGGAGCGTCCTGTAGCTCTCCTCTACCCCGAGGCGCGAGAAGTAGAGCAGCTGCACGGCGAGCAGGAGCATGCCGACCGTGATCAGCCACCGGGAGCCGAAGCGGTCGGACGCCTTCCCGGCGAGCGGCGCCACGAAGATGATCAGCACCGTCAGCGGGAGGAAGGCGGCGCCGGCCTGCACGGCCGAGTAGCCGAGGATCCCCTGCATGTAGAGCGAGACGAAGAAGAAGACGCCGAACATCGCGAGCGCGACGAGCAGGATGGCCAGGTTCGCGCCGACGAAGGTGTTGTTCTTGAAGAGCGTCAGGTCGAGCATCGGGATGCGTTGGTGCCGCTCGAGCAGGACGAAGGCGACGAGCAGCGCGGCCGCCGCGACGAAGGCGCCGACGATCCTCGGCGATGTCCAGCCGCTGTTGTTGCCCTCGATCAGGCCGTAGGTGAGCGCGAAGAGCCCGAGGCCCGAGGTGAGGAGGCCCGGCAGGTCGAGCCGCTGCTCGGCCGACTGATCACGCGACTCCGGGATCAGCAGCAGGCTCGCCACGATCGCGATCACGCCGATCGGGACGTTCACGAAGAAGATCCAGTTCCAGCTGATGTGCTCCGTCAGCAGTCCGCCGACGAGCGGCCCGATCGCGAGCGCCAGCGCCGAGGTTCCCGCCCAGATCCCGATTGCCGTGCCGCGCTGGCGAGGCGGGAAGGTCGCGGCGATGATCGAGAGCGTCGCCGGGTTCATCAGCGCGGCGCCGGCACCCTGCACCACGCGCGCGCCGATCAGCATCTCGCCGCTCGTAGCGAGGCCGCAGACGAGCGACGAGATCGTGAAGATCGTGAGGCCGGCGATGAAGATCAGCCGGCGTCCGAGCAGGTCGGCGAGCTTGCCGCCGGTGAGCATCAGCGACGCGAACGTCAGCGCGTAGCCGGTGACGATCCACTCGAGCTCCGACAGGCCGACGCCGAGATCACGTGCGATCGACGGCAGCGCAACGTTGACCACGGTGTTGTCGAGCATGATCATGAAGAGGCCGAAGGCGACAGCACCGAGCGTCCACCACTTGCGCGCTTCCTCCGAGATGAATTCGAGCCTCATGGTTAGTGGGCACTATCTTAGGGGTCACTAACCCCTCCCGTCAATGACGCAGCGTCTCGCAGCCGCCGCCGCCCGCCATCCTTGGCGTGCCGTCGCTGCGTGGATCATCGCCGTGGTCCTCGCCTTCGCGGTGATCGTCTTCTTCCTCGGGGACGCGCTGACCGGGGAGGCGGAGCAGCTGAACAATCCGGAGTCGCAGCAGGCGTACGACTTGCTGGCCAAGCGGCTGCCGTCGACGCCGGGCGAGTACACCAGCGACGTCGTCGTCGTCCGCTCGGACTCGGTGGCGCCGAGAACCCCGAGGTTCCAGGCGAAGGTTCGGGAGGTCGTCAGCACGCTGCGCGGGACGCCCGGCGTCGTCAACGTGATCGACAAGCCGACGGCGTACAGCCGGCGTGCCGCAGTGATCGAGGTCGGGCTGGCCGATGAGGAGGCCGCAGCGAACGTCGTCGACGTCCTCGCCGGGCAGGACGACGACACCTTCGACCTCTACGTGACCGGCGAATGGACCGTGGAGCAGGATTTTCAGAAGCTCTCCGAGGAGGACTTGCAGAAGGGGGAGCTGCAGTTCGGGCTCCCCGCTGCGCTGATCGTGCTCCTGCTGGTCTTCGGGGCCGTCGTCGCCGGGCTGATTCCCCTGATCCTGGCGCTGATCGCGATCATCACGGCGCTCGGCCTGACCGCACTCGTCGGGATCCCCTTCGACCTCTCGATCTTCACGGTGAACATGCTCTCGGGCATGGGCCTCGCGCTCGGGATCGACTACTCGCTCTTCGTCGTTTCCCGCTTCCGCGAGGAGCGCTCGAGCGGCCGGGAGAGGCTGGACGCGATCACCGCCACGGGCTCGACGGCGAGCCGAGCGGTGCTCTTCAGCGGGCTTGCATTCGTCGTCGCGATGCTCGGCCTGCTCCTGATCCCGAACACGATCTTCCGCAGCCTCGCGGTGGGCGCGATCCTCGTCGGCATCACCGCCGTCCTCGGCGCGCTGACCCTGCTCCCCGCGATCCTCAGCCTGCTCGGCGATCGGGTGAACTTCCTCCGCATTCCGCTGATCGGGCGCGGAGCCGAGCGGGGGACCGGCGCCGAGGGCCGGTTCTGGGGCGGGATCGTCCGCGGCGTGATGCGGCGGCCAGTGATCAGCCTCGTGCTCAGCGCGGCGGTGATGCTCGCGCTCGCGATTCCGGTGCTCGACTTCCAGACGGGCGAGGCCGGGATCCGGACGATGCCGGATCGGTTCCCGTCGAAGCAGGGCTTCACGGCCCTCGAGCAGGAGTTCGGTGTCGGCACGACGGACACGGTCCAGGTGGTCGTCGACGGGCCTGCGGCGCGGTCGGACGTTCAGAGCCTCGCGGCGAAGATCCGGGCGAATGGCGCCCTGCGGGACGTGGACGTGAACTACTACGCCGACGGCCTGGCTGTGATCGAGGCCGTTCCCTCGGGCGACAGCCGCGACGAGAGCGCCCTCGCCGCGGTGCGACAGCTCAGAAGGGAGGACGTCCCCGGAGCCCGTGTCCTCGTCACGGGCGAGACCGCCGAGAGCGTCGACTACTTCGCGCTGACCGACCAGTGGCTGCCGATCCTGATCGCGTTCGTCCTCGGCCTCTCGTTCGTGCTGCTCACGATCGCCTTCCGCTCGATCGTCGTCGCCGGCACGGCAATCCTGCTCAACCTGCTCTCGGTCGGAGCGGCCTACGGCGTCTTGATCCTCGTCTTCGAGAAAGGGATCGGGAACGACCTATTCGGCTTCCAGCAGGTCGACTTCATCGAGGCCTGGGTGCCGCTCTTCCTCTTTGCCGTCCTCTTCGGGCTCTCGATGGACTATCACGTCTTTCTGCTCAGCCGGATCCGGGAGCGCTACCTGCAGACGGGCGATAGCGACGTCGCGGTCGCCCATGGGATCGGCTCGACGGCGAGGCTGATCACCGGCGCGGCGTTGATCATCATCGCCGTCTTCGGCGGCTTTGCCGTCGGTGATCTCGTCGCGTTCCAGCAGATGGGGTTCGGCGTCGCCGTGTCGCTGCTGCTCGACGCCACGATCATCCGGTCCGTGCTGCTCCCGGCGACGATGAAGCTCCTCGGCGACTGGAACTGGTACCTCCCGCGCTGGCTGCACTGGCTGCCGGACTTCCACGTCGAGGGCGCGCGCTGAGCGAGGTCGTCTGGACCCCGAGCCCCGAGGTCGTCGAGCGGGCGAACGTGACGCGCCTCGCGCGCCGACACGGACTCGACGGCTACCGGGAGCTCGTGGCGCGGTCGCAGGAGGAGCCGGAGTGGTTCTGGCCGGCGGCGATAGAGGACCTGGGCCTCGAATTCGCGAAGCCGTGGTCGAAGGTGGTCGATCGGTCGCGTGGGCCGGAGTGGTGCCGCTGGTTCGTCGGCGGCAAGCTCAACATCGCCTGGAACTGCGTGCACCGGTGGGCCCGCGGGGATCGGGCGGACGCCGAGGCGGCCGTCTGGGAGGGCGAAGACGGCTCGGAGGCGGTCTTCAGCTTCCGGCAGCTGTCCGAGGCCGTGACACGGCTGGCCGAGGCTCTGGTCCGGCTCGGCGTCGAGCCCGGCGACCGCGTGGCGATCTACCTGCCGATGTCACCCGAGGTCGCGATCGCCTCGCACGCCTGCGCCCACATCGGCGCGGTGCAGGTCCCGATCTTCTCGGGCTTCGCGGCGCCGGCCGTCGCGGCGCGCCTCCAGGACTCCGAGGCCAAGGTGCTGATCACAGCCGACGGGTCGCTGCGGCGCGGACGAGAGGTCCCGATGAAGGCGATCGCCGACGAGGCCGCGGCGGAGGCGCCCGCGCTCGAGCACGTGATCGTCTGGCGGCGGCTCGGGGCGGATGCGGTGTCGATGGAGGCGGGACGCGACGCGTTCTGGGAGGACGCGATCGACGCGTCGCCGGGCGAGCTCGAGCCGCTCGACGTGGATTCCGAGCACCCGTACCTCCTGGCTTACACCTCCGGGACGACCGGCCGGCCGAAGGGCGTCGTCCACGTACAGGGCGGCTTCCTCGTCTCGATCGCGCGCGAGGTCTGTTACCAGGCGGACGCGGGGCCTGACGACGTCCTCCACTTCGCGACGGACATGGGCTGGATCATGGGCCCGTGGACCGTCGTCGGCGGAGGGGCGACAGGCACGACGCTCGTGTTCGCGGAGGGCGCGCCGGACTGGCCGACCGACCGGCTCTGGCGGCTCGTCGAGCGGCAGCGGGTTTCGATCCTCGGCCTCTCGCCCACGCTCGTCCGTGCGCTGATTCCGCACGGGAACCCTGAGGCGGATCTGTCGTCGCTCCGCGTGATGGTGACGACCGGTGAACCGTGGAACCCCGATCCCTACATGTGGCTCTTCGAGCAGGTCGGCGGCGGCCGAGCCCCCATCATCAACTGCTCGGGCGGCACCGAGATCGGCGCCTGCTTCCTCTCGCCGGTGCCGTCGATCCCGATCAAGTCGTGCTCGCTCGGGGGGCCGGCGTTGGGGATGGCGATGGACGTCGTGGACGCCGAAGGCCGGTCCCTGGTCGGGACGGGCGAGGTCGGCGAGCTCGTGTGCCGCAAGCCGTTCCCGGCGATGACGCGCGGGTTCTGGCGCGACGAGGAGCGCTACCTCGACGCGTACTGGCGGCGGTTTCCCGGGATCTGGACGCACGGGGACTGGGCGTCGGTCGACGAGGACGGCTACTGGTTCCTCCACGGGCGTTCCGATGACACGCTCAACATCGCCGGCAAGCGGATCGGGCCGGCCGAGCTCGAGTCGGCGGCGGTCGCACATCCCGGTGTTCTGGAGGCGGCCGCGGTGGGAATCCCTCACGACGTGAAGGGAGAAGTGGCCTGGGTGTTCTGCATCCCGGCGCCTGGCGTGGACGTCGACGACGGGCTCGCCGCGGAGGTCTCCGCGCTCGTCGCCGAGCAGCTCGGGAAGCCGTTCCAGCCCGAGCGGGTCGTCTTCGTGACTGCGCTTCCGAAGACGCGCAGCGCGAAGATCATGCGACGCGCAGTGCGGGCGAAGGCGCTCGGCGACGACCCGGGCGACCTGTCCTCGCTGGAGAACCCCGAAGCGCTGGAAGAGATCGCCAATGCCGTCTGAGCTCGAGGGCGTCGCGCTCGTGACGGGCGGCGGGCGCGGGATCGGCGAGCGGATCGCGCGGGAGCTCGCGGACGCCGGGATGAAGGTCGCCGTCGCCGCGCGCTCGAAGGACCAGGTCGAGCGCGTCGCCGAGGAGATCGAAGGCCTGGCGGTAGTCGTCGACGTCTCCTCCCGCGAGTCGGTCGAGGAGATGGTGTCACGCGTCGAGTTCGAGCTCGGGCCGATCGACTTGCTCGTCGCGAACGCCGGGATCCACGGCCCGCGCGGCAAGACGTGGGAGGTCGAGCCGACTCGGTGGTGGCAGACGCACGAGGTGAACGTGAAGGGCGTCTTCCTCTGCTGCCGGACGGTGATCCCGAAGATGATCGAGCGCGGCTCCGGGCGGATCGTGATCACCGCGAGCGGCGCTGCCTACCTGCCCGGCTCGTCCGGCACCGCGTACAGCTCGAGCAAGGCGGCGGTGAATCGCTTCGGCGAGACGCTCGCGAACGAGCTCCGCGAGTACGGCATCCCCGTCTTCCCTTTCAGCCCTGGCCTCGTGCAATCGGACATGACGAAGGACGCCCCGGCCGACTCGCCGTGGACGCCGCCCGAGCTCGCGCCGCAACTCGTGCGCGTGCTCGCCTCAGGGCGAGCCGACGCCCTGAGCGGCCGCTACCTCCACGCGGAGCACGACGACATCGAGGATTTGATCCGCCGCGCGGACGAGCTCCAACGGGACGACATGAACGCGATCCGGCTGCAGCGCTAGGGCCCTTAACGGGACCAGGTCCCGTTAAGAAGCTCCGCGCCGTTTCGCTTGATCAACCGGTTCGCACCGAGTGCCGAGCCCTTAACGGGACCAGGTCCCATTAAGAAAGCGCTGCGGAAGTGGAGCTCTTCCTCCACCGCTACGAGCGCGGGATGATCCAGGTCGCCCGGGCTGAGCCGAGGACACGGCCGTCGTCCCCGTAGAGCGCCGTCCCCGCGTAGAGCTTCCGGCCGTCATCGCCAACTGGCCACGCCATCACGACGCACGGCTCGCCGGGGTGCGGCAGATGCTCGACCCGGGCCGTCAGCCGGCCCAGGACCGGCGTTCCGCGCCAGCCCGACTGGACTGCGTACGCGCCGGGGCAGTCGAGGGCAGCCCAGACGAACTCCGGCGCGACGAACTCCCCCCGCGGCGTCCAGGTGGCCGCGACGACTCCGTCCCCCTCGGCAACCGGCCCTGCGTAGATCCCGAGGCCGTCGTCGCGAGACCAGCCGCACACGAAGCACTCGGGGAAGACGCTGTCGGTGTCCCCATTCGGCAGCGCCGCGGCCGCGGCGTCGTCGAACGAGATCGGCTCCGGCAACTCGAGCTCCAGCTCCGCCGGCTCCGCCTCCGCCACGACCGCATCGCCGTCCCTCAGCTCGAGGGTCCCGTCCGTCACGACCTCGAGCGGACGTTCGAGCGGCGGCGGCAGCCGCAGGGTCACCTCGGCCGGCCCGTGCATGAACGACGCCAGCATCCCGCAGGTATAGCCGCCGTTCGCCGACTCGTTGGGACCGCGAAACTTCCGGTCGATGACCAGCTCCACGCTCGGTAGACTATGTTTTCGACTGTGAGGCGAAAACCTTGAGGCTCGCACTGGCCCAGATCAACACCACCGTCGGCGACCTCGACGGGAACCGGGAGCGGATCCTTGGCCGCATCACCGAGGCCCGCGAGGCGAACGCCGACCTCGTCCTCTTCCCCGAGCTCGCCGTCACCGGTTACCCGCCGGAGGATCTCCTCTTCCGCCCCGAGTTCCTCCGTCAGGCGCGCCGCAGCCTCGAGGAGGTCGCCGCGCACACGACCGGCATCGCGGCCCTCGTCGGCTTCCCGTGGCTCGACCGCGACCTCTTCAACGCCTGCGCCATCCTCGCCGACGGCGAGGTGAAGGCGATCTACCCGAAGCGCTTCCTCCCCAACTACGGCGTCTTCGACGAGGTGCGCTACTTCCAGCCCGGCCGCGACCTCCTCCTGCTCCGCGTCGGCGAGGCCCTGATCGGCCCGACCGTCTGCGAGGACATCTGGCAGCCCGGCCCGCCCGCCACCGACCTCGCGCTCGCAGGCGCGCACGTGATCGCGAACATCTCGGCCTCGCCGTTCCACGTCGGGAAGGGACAGGAGCGCGAGGAGATGCTGATCACTCGTGCCCGCGACAACGCCTGCTGGGTCGTGCTCGTGAACGCGGTCGGCGGCCAGGACGAGCTGATCTTCGACGGCCACAGCCTGGTGATCGATGAGGAGGGCGAGGTCGTCGCGCGGGCCCCATCGTTCGAGGAGGCGCTGGTCGTCGTCGACATCGACGCGGAGACGGCGATCGCGCGACGGCTCGTCGACGCCCGCCGCCGCGCCCTCGCGCGCGAGCGCGAAGTGCCGGACCCGCCGGTGGTCGACCTCGGCGCCGAGCGGCGCCAGGAGAGCGCCGCGACGCCCCCGCTCGCAGAGCCGCTCGACCACCTCGAACAGATGCGCCTCGCCCTCGAGCTCGGGCTACGCGACTACGTGGAGAAGAACGGCTTCAGCGACATCGTGATCGGCGTCTCCGGCGGGATCGACTCCGCGCTCACGCTGGCGCTAGCGATGGAGGCGCTCGGCCCGGGGCGCGTTCACGCCGTCTCGATGCCCTCGCGCTACTCCTCGCCCGAGACGCGCCGCGACGCTGAGGCGGTCGCGCGCAACCTGGGCGCGAGCTTCCGGGAGATCCCGATCGACCCGATCTTCGACGGGTTCGAACAGGCACTTGCCGGCGCCTTCGAGGGCAAGGATCGGGATCTCACGGAGGAGAACCTCCAGGCGCGGATCCGCGGGACGCTTCTGATGGCGCTCTCGAACAAGTTCGGCTGGCTCGTCGTCGCGACCGGGAACAAGTCCGAGCTCTCGGTCGGCTACTCGACGCTCTACGGCGACATGGCCGGCGGCTTCGCGCTCCTGAAGGACGTCTACAAGACCGACGTCTTCCGCCTCTCACGCCATTTGAACGAGCGCGCCGGCCGGGAGCTGATCACGCAGACGATCATCGACCGCGCGCCGTCCGCCGAGCTTCGCGACAACCAACGCGACGAAGACTCGCTGCCGCCCTACCCCGCTCTCGACAAGGTGCTCGAGGCCTACGTCGAGGAAGACCGCTCGCGCGAGGAGCTGATGACGGACGGGTTCGATCGCGGCACAGTCGACCGCGCCCTCGCGCTGATCGACCGCGCGGAATACAAGCGCAGGCAGGCGCCACCCGGGGTGAAACTCCGCCCCAAGGCGTTCGGGCGCGACCGCCGCACGCCGATTACGAATCGCTGGACCGGGTAACGGTCCCTCATGGCCAAGCTAAAGACGAAGACGAAGACACTCGAGGCAGGGCTGGTCGGCTGGCGCGAACAGCTGGCGAAGAAGGTCGAGAAGCCGGTCAGCAAGCGCACGCCGCTGAGGGCCCAGCAGATTCGCGCCATCCTCGGCGCGCTCTTTGTGATCAACGCCGCGCTCTATCTGGGTCGGGTGTTCAACCGCGCGGTCACCCAGCGCCGCTAGACGCCGACCTCGATCGGCTCGTCGGGCGCGCCCTGCGTGACGAGCGCGCGCAGCCGGTCGCCCAGATCCGCTGGGGCGAACGTCTCCCGCGACGCTTCGATCTCGTCGATCGTCCACCAGCGAACGCCGGTGACGTACTCCTCACGGAGCTGCTCCGGCGACAGGTGCGGCTTGAGCTCGAAGCGATCGGTTCGGACGACGTAGTAGCGCTCCCGCTGCCCGGCGTAGTCGCCGAGCGGATCCTGAAAGAGGTGCTCCCGGATCCAGACGTGCGGCCCGATTTCCGGGCCCTCGAGGCCCACCTCCTCGGCCAGCTCCCGACGCAGCGCCTCCTCGTCCGACTCGCCCGGATTGGTCCCTCCTCCCGGTGTCGCCCAAACCGTGCGCCGGCCGAAGTCGAAGAGGACGAGGACGGTCCGGTCGTCGGGGTCGAGCACGATCGCCCGCACGGCGTCCCGGATCCTCATCGCGCGAGCTCCCGGAGCTCGCGGAACCAGCGCAGCCGCTCCGCGTAGGGGACGGCGGCGTTCGCCGGCGAGGTGGACGGCAGGACGAAGAGCTGCGACTCCCCCAACCGCCGCTCCTGTACGCCGAGCTCCGGCCGCTCCCGGAACGCGCCACGGTAGGCCTCTTTCCCGACGAACGCGAGCCAGCGCGGACGCAGCTCCGTTGCCACCTGCTCGAGCCGCTCCGCCGACCCCTTGAAGTCCGCTCGGCGCAGATCGCCGGAACCGGGCGTCGTCCGGTAGGCGGCGTTCGTCAGGCCGAGGCCGAGTGCCGGCAGGTCGTGCTGCTCCGGCGGCGAGTAGAGGCGCGGGGTGAAGCCGGCGTCGTGGAGCAGCCGCCAGAAGTCGTTCCGCGGATTCGCAAAATGCGCAGCCGCAGCGGCGGACCAGCGGCCCGGATTGATGCCGACGAAGACCACCTGCAGGTCGGGCGCGAGGACATCCGGGACGGCGCTAGGCGGCTTCGAGCTCGGCTTCGGGTTCGCGGGCATCGAGGCGCAACTCAAACAGGCGCCTGATGTCCTCGCCGCTCAGGCTGCTCTCGTACTGCGATCTCCGCGGTTCGAACCGCACGAGGTTGACGCTGTCCTCGTGGTCGCCGTAGCACCTGGCATAGCACTCGGCCTCGTTGAGCACACGCAAGCGCACGGCCTGACAGTAGGTTGCGCACCGGACGGTGCAGATCCGCGCGAAACACTTCGAGTACTGGATCAACCTCGGCGACGAGGGGTCGCTCTCGGCCGACGGCGAGCCGGTCCCGCTCGGGGAGAACGTCAGCGCCGAGCATCTCCTCCTCGCCGGGCTCGCGCGGTGCTCGGTCTCCAGCCTCGCGTACTTCGCGCGGCAGCGGAAGGTCGAGGCGAAGGCGACCGCGCACGCGTCCGGCACCGTCACGCGCCGGGACGAAGACGACCGCTACGGGTTCACCGAGCTCGAGTGCCGGATGGACGTCCAGCTCGACCCCGAGCCGGAGCCCGAGGCACTGCGCTCCTTGCTCGAGAGCGCCGAGTGGGGCTGCTTCGTCGGCGCCTCGCTCAAGCCGGCGCCAACCTACAAGTGGCGGGTAAACGGGACCGACCTGTGAGCGTCGCCACGCTCGACGTCCAGGCGGTCCGCGCGCGCTTCTCCGCGCTCCAGCGCCCGGAGGCGTTCTTCGACGGCCCGGCCGGGACGCAGGTGCCGGACGAGGTGATCGACGCGATCGCCGACTACCTCCGCCACTCGAACGCGAACGTCGGCGGCGAGTTCGAAACGAGCCGCCACACGGAGGAGGTGATCGCCCGTGCTCGCGACGCCGCCGCCCGCTTCCTCGGCTGCGCCCCCGACGAGACGATCTTCGGGCCGAGCATGACGAACCTCAACTTCATGCTCACGCGAACACTCGGCCGGGAGCTGAAGCCCGGCGACGAGGTGGTCGTGACGAAGCTCGACCACGACGCGAACGTCTCGCCATGGCTCGAGCTCGCGCACGACCTCGGGATCGTCGTCCGCTTCGCCGAGATCGACCTGTCCGACGTCGAGGAGCAACTCTCCGAGCGGACGCGCGTCATCGCCTTCCCGTGGGCGTCGAACGCGCTCGGAACGCTCATCGACGTCGAGGGGATCTGCGGGCTCGCGCACGAGGCCGGGGCCCTGGCCTGGGTCGACGCCGTCCACTACGGCCCGCACGGGCCGATCGACGTCGTGGGCGTCGAGGCCGACGTCCTCGTCTGCTCGCCGTACAAGTTCTACGCGCCCCACCTGGGCCTCGCGTTCGTCCGCCGCGAGCTGAAGGAACGCTGGCGCCCGTACAAGGCGCGGCCGGCGCCCGGGTACGAGACGGGCACGCTGCAGCACGAGCTCCTCGCGGGCTTCGTCGCCGCGGTCGAGTACATCGAGTCGGTCGGGTGGGACGCGATCGTCGCGCACGAGCGCGAGCTCGGGCAGCGCTTCCTCGACGGCCTCCCGGAACACATCCGGCTCTACGGGCGGAACACGATGGACGGCCGGGTTCCGACCTTCGCCCTCAACGTCCCGGGGCGCTCACCCGAGGAGGTGGCACGGCACCTCGGCGGCCGCGGCATCTTCGTCTGGCACGGCGACTACTACGCGATCGAGGTCATGAAGCGCCTCGACCTGTCCGACGGCGCCGTCCGCGTGGGGATCGTCCACTACAACACGGCCGAGGAGGTCGACCGGCTGCTCGCCGAGCTCGCGCGCTGTTCGTCTGCACCCGCGGCCGGCTAGAGCGCGCGGGAGGCGGACGGCCACCACTCGGCGGAGCGCCGGGTCGCGGCGTTCGAGCGCGAGTAGCTCTTTGCCGCCGACTCGTCCACCGAGAGCGTCACGGGCCCGTGGGCGATCAAGCCCGGCTCGGCGCGTTCCCGGATCAGATCGGCGAAGAAGCCGTCGACGAGCCACTCCCGGCCGGGTGCGACCGCCGCCCGGGCGCTGATGCGCACGAGGCGCTCGCCGAGCTCGTCGATCCGATCGATCCGCGGCCGGCGGATGAAGGTCGTCGGGCCCTCGGGGAGGATCCCGGCCACGGCGTCGACGATCGCCATGCCCTCGTCGCGCTCGGTGACGTAGACCTCGAGCTGGAGCTCCTTGACGCCGCTCGGCAGCACCCGCACCGACGGGATCTGCGAGTTGTGGATGTGGATCACCTCGCCGTCCAGCGTTCGCAGCCGCGTGTGGCGGAGCGAGACGTCCTCGACGATCCCCTGGAGCTCGTGCATCGGGATCTGGATCGTGTCGCCGACCGAGTACCAGCGCTCGAGGAACATGGCGAGCCCGGCGATGATGTCCATCAGGACACGCTGGATCGCGAAGCCGGCGAGGATCAGCAGGAACGAGGCGCCGGCAAGGGCGGTGAGGCGGTCGACGCCGCCGATCAACTGCCCGACAGACAGCACGGCCGCCGTCGCGAAGCCGAGGTAGGTGACCGCCGCGCGGAAGATCGAGACTTGTGTCTCGCGGCGCTTCAGCCGCCGCATCTTCCCGGCCTGCGTGAGGTCGAGCGCGGCCGAGCGCCGGTCGTTCCAGACCAGCACCTTGAGTGCCACGAACGCCGCGGCGCGGGCGAGCAGCCAGGCCGCCGCGAACAGCAGAACGATGACGATGGGATCGAACATGGGAGTCGCAGGCAAGCTATCGACGTGACCCCGAGTCCCGAAAGCGTTTTCAGACACTTTTTACAAGGGTTCACCAGACGGTGAAGATCCTCGTCCTCGGAGGCACGAAATTCCTGGGGCGGGCCACCGTCCAAGCGGCGCTCGCGCGCGATCACGAGCTCACGCTCTTCAACCGCGGCGAGACCAATCCGGACCTCTTCCCCGACGTCGAGCAGCTCCGCGGAGACCGCACGAAGGATCTCGCTGCACTCGCGGGCCGCGAGTGGGACGCCGTCGTCGACGCGTCGGGGTACATCCCGGCTGACGTGCGCGCCTCGGCCGAGGAGCTCCGCGAGCGCGTCGGCCGCTACCTCTTCGTCTCGAGCATCTCGGTCTACGCCGACTTCAGCTACGGCCCCACCGAGGACTCGCCGCGGTCGACGCTCGCGGAGGGGCAGCCGGAGGACGAGCTGATGCCCGAGTACGAGAACTACGGCGCGCTCAAGGCCCTCGCCGAGGAAGCCGTGACCGACCTCTACGGCGACCGCGCCCTGATCGTGCGCCCCGGGCTGATCGTCGGGCCGCACGACCCGACCGGCCGCTTCACCTACTGGGCGCACCGGATTGCCCGCGGCGGGGAGTTCCTGATCCCGGCGCCGCCGGACGAGCTCCAGCAGTTCGTCGACGTGCGCGATCTCGGCGCCTGGATGGTGGACCTGCTCGAGCGGGGCGCATCCGGCGCCTTCAACGCGACGCACCCCGGGACGAGCCGCGCCGAGCTCGTCGAGACCGCAACGCGGGTGTCCGGGTCGGACGCGCGGCCGGTGTGGACCGATCCCGACTGGCTCGCCGAGCAGAGCGTCGGGCAGTGGATGGAGCTCCCGCTCTGGGTCCACGGCCCCGACTCGGTCGGCATCCACCGAGCCGACGTCTCGCGCGCGGTTAACGCCGGGCTGACCTTCCGTCCGCTGGACGACGTTGTCCGCGACACCCTCGAGCAGGCGACGACGACGGAGGACGCCGGGCTCGCGCCGGAGCGGGAGCGCGAGCTCCTGGAGGCCTGGCGGACTTGAAGCCTCTCCTCGTCGCCGCCGCTGCCGCCCTTCTGCTCGCCGCTCCCGCCGGCGCCGCCGTAGTCGACGATGCGGCCCAGGCGCTCCGGGGCGACCCCGTCTACGTCCACCCGGAGGCGAGGCTGATCTCGGACATGGACGCCGCGTCGCTGCGTCGACAGATCCGCACCGAGGCGAACGGTCCCCTCTTCATCGCGTTGCTTCCCGCGTCCGCCGAGGATGAGGCCGGCGGGAGCGCCACCCAGGTGGCGCTCCGGCTTGGACGCTTGGTCCGCATCTCCGGTGTCTACGCGGTGGTCGTGGGCAACGAGTTCCGCGCCGTCTCGACGGATCTCGGGTCGGGGCGCGCCGCCTTGCTCGCGACCGAGGCGTTCGAGGCGCACCGGAACGGGGGCGTTTATCCCGTCCTCTCGGACTTCATCGGCCGCGTCGGCGAGGCCCGGCAGGGCCCGCCCACCGCGACGGGCGGATCGCGCGAGGGGTCGAGCTTCTGGCTGATCGGCCTGGTCGTCGGCGGCGCCGTCGTCGCCTGGGTCCTGTTCGCGCGGCGCCGGCGGCGGGCGCGCGAGTTGGCGGAGGTCAAGTCGGTTGCTCGAGAGGACCTCGTTGCGCTGGCAGACGACGTCAGCGGCCTCGAGGCCGACGTCGAACGGAATCCGGAGGCGAAGGAGGCCTATTCGCGCGCGCTCGCCGAGTACGACCGCGCGGACGATGCGTTCGACCGGTCGCGGTCGCCGCGCGATCTGGCCGCCGTGACGTCCGCGCTTTCCCAGGGGCGGTTCGAGATGGAGACGGCGAAGGCCCGGCTCGCCGGCAAGGAGCCGCCCGAGCAGCGCCCGCCGTGCTTCTTCGACCCGCGGCACGGGACGTCGGCGCGGGACGTCTGGTGGGACTCGCCCTACGGCGGCCGCACGCTCGTCCCCGCCTGCGAGCCCGACGCCCTCAAGGTCGAGGCGGGCGAGGAGCCTGACGCGCGCAAGATCCCGGTGAACGGGCGCGAGCGGCCGTACTGGGATGCGCCCTCGTACTACGGCCCCTGGGCCGGCGGGTTCTTCGGCGGGGGCCTGCTGCCCGGGCTCCTGATCGGGTCGGCCCTGGGCTCGACCTGGGGCGGCACGACCGACGCGAACGCGGCCGCCTTCGACGGCTGGGGCGGCGGCGACTTCGGCGGTGGAGATTTCGGCGGCGGCGGCGATTTCGGCGGCGGCGGGGACTTCTAGGCCGCGACGGCGGTGAGCGCCGACGCGGCCGCGCGGACCATCGCTGGCAGTTCCTCGTCCGGCAGGGCGCGTCCTGCGGCGAGGTCGTGCTCCCCGATTCCGCTGACGAAGCGCTCGTAGCGCGCCCGGTCGTCGGTCTCCATCGGCCGCTCGGCCTCCGCGTCGAGCCGCTCGAAGGCGCCCCAGAGGGTGCCGGCGAGCTCCGAGCGCTCGCGCGCGGCTGCGACGGCGGCCAGGCCGCCGAGCATGTACGCCACCTCGAGGGTCGAGCCCGCCTTGATCATCGTCGGCTGCGCCTCGACGAACCGCGCCAGCGCCCCCGCGACGTCGCCGCGGTCGAGCGCTAGGTCGCCGAGCGAGTGAATGCAGCCTGCGACGCCGACGAGGTCACCGGCCAGGCCGTACTGCTGGGCCGCCTCTGCTAGCAGCTGCTCGGCTCGCTCCAGGTCGCCTTCGCGCGCCGCGTAGTAGGCGAGAAACGTCATCCGGCCTCCGGCCGGCGCATGCTCCCCGAGGCGCAGGAAGAGTTCCATGCTCTCCTCGAGCAGCGCCTGCGCCTCCTGCCAACTTCCCTGCTCGGCCAGCAGGTGGCCGAGGCCGTGAAGGGCCCAGGCGAGCCTCATGTCGTCCCCTGCTGCTCGCGCAAGGTCGAGGCCCGCACGGAACCACGGCTCGGCGCGGTCGACCTCGCCCGCCTCGATTGCTGAGCGTCCGGCCAGTGTGAATGCGCCTGCCAGTACCGGTGCGTCCACGTCGCCGTCGAGGTCGAGGAGCGGCTCGAGCCAGCGGACCGCCTCGCGCTGGTGCATCCCCCGGATCCAGAACGGCTCGAGCGCCTCCGCCAAGGTCAGGCCGAGGCGCGCGTCCGACACCTCGACCGCGAACGCGAGCGCCGCGCGGAAATTGTCGAGATCCAGCGCCAGCCGGTCGAGCATGGGCTTCTCCTCCGGGCCGCGCGCGTACTGCCGTGCCTGCTGCGCGACCTCGAGCATGTGCTCCGCGAGGCGGCGTCGGGTCACGTCGAGCTCCCCGCTCTCCGCGAGGCGGGCGGCCGCGAACTCCCGAACGGTCTGGAGCATGAAGAAGCGGTCGCCGTCGGCGCGCACGAGCCCGGCCTCGGTCAGCGCGAGGAGGTCGGCGGGGTCGGCGCCGCAGACGTCCGCGGCTGCCTCTGCGGACCAGCCGCCGCGAAAGGCCGCGAGCCGCGCCAGGAGCACTTGCTGCGCCTCGTCCAACAGGTCGTAACTCCACGCGATGGCGGCCGTGAGCGTCCGCTGGCGGGCGGGGCCGTCGCGGCGTCCGCCGAGCTCGGGGAGCTGATCCTCGAGCCGGTCGGCAAGCCTGGCGGGAGTGGTCCCGCGAGCACGGGCGGCGGCGAGCTCGAGCCCGAGCGGCAGCCGGTCGAGCCGGTCGCAGATCCGGCGGACCGGCTTTCCGTCCGCGAAGCGCGGGTTCACCTCCCGGGCGCGCTGGAGGAAGAGGCTGGCGGCATCGTCCGGCGCCAGCGGCTCGACTCGGTACCGGCGCTCGCGCGGAAGGCGGAGCGGAACCCTGCTCGTCACGATCACCGCGAGCGAAGGAGCGGACGAGGTCAGCTCGACCAGAGCGGGTGCGGCGTCGAGGAGGTGCTCGAAGTTGTCGAGCACGAGGAGCAGCCGACGCGCGCCCAGGCGGCCGGCCAGCTCATCCGCGTCCTTCAGAGCGAGCGTCGCCGCGATCGCCGCCGGCACGAGCGCCGGATCCCGGAGAGGCGAGAGGTCGACGAGGTACACGCCGTCCGGGAACTCATCCACCAGGCCGGCGGCGACCTCGGTCGCGAGACGCGTCTTGCCACTGCCCCCGGCGCCCGTCAGCGTGACGACACGCCCGGAGCGGACGAGACCGCGGAGCTCCTCCAGCTCGCGATCGCGGCCCACGAGCGCCGTCTCGGGCACCGGCAGGTTCGAGTTCGGCGGCTCCCGGTCGGGCGTGTGCGTCTCGTGGAGCAGGGCAAGAAAGCGTTCCGCCGGCGGTGTCAGCGGGATGCCGCCGGTCCTCACGACCGAGATCGTGCGAACCAGCCGCCAGCGCGGCACGTCGAGGATGACCAGGCGGCCGGCCTCCAGCTCGAGGTCGAGCGCGAGCCGGCTGATCGCGGCGATGCCGGCGCCCCGGGCGACCGCCAGCTTGACCGCCTCCCACGAGGGCAGCTCGAGCGTGCCTACGGCGTGCAGGCCCAGCTCCCAGCGCGCCGTCTCGACAGCGGCGCGCGTCGCCGAGCCCTCCTCGCGCGAGACCCAGGTCAGCCCTTCGAGCTCCTTCGGGCGCAGGCGGCGGCCGCCCAAAGCGGGCGGCCCCACGAGCACCACCTCGTCGTCGATCAGCGGGTCGCTGTCGAGCTCGGGCGGAACCGTCAGCCCGCCGACTACGGCCAGCTCCGCGCGGTGCGAGCGGACGAGTTCGAGGGCTCCCGCCGACGTCGCTTCCTCGAACTCGATCTCGACGCCCGGGTGCCGTTCCCCGAAACGCGCCAGCACCTCCGGCAGCACGTACGTGCCCGGCACGCCGGAGGCCGCGATCGAGAGCGTGCCCGTCTCGGCCTCCTCACCTGCAGCAAGCGCCCGGCGGCCGTTCGCTAGGAGCGCCTCGGCACGCAGCACGAACTCAGCGAGGACCTCGCCCGCGGGCGTCAAGGTTGCGCCTTCACGGCCCCGGGTGACGAGACGGCTGCCGAGCTCTCGCTCGAGCGACGCGAGATGCTTCGACACCGCCGGCTGGCTGACGTACAGCTCCTCGGCGGCGCGCGACAACGAGCCGCGGCGCGCGATCGCCGCGAACGCCCGCAACCTCGCCTCGAGTTGCATCACCTGAAGTTATAGAAGACGCACGAAAGATGTATTTGAGTTCCGACTCCGTCGGGCGTACCGTCGAAGGCGAGCTCGAAACGGCGGCGAACTCGCACGGCCGCCGAGAGCGCTACCGCAGGAGGTATCCACCATGCGCAGGCACAGCTGTGCTGCGATCCTCGTCACGCTCGCCGGCCTGCTCGCGATCGGGCTGACGGCCTCGCTCGCCGGGGCCGGCGCACGGGATCGCCTGACCAACGTCCACGGAACGGTGTGGGTTGCGAACCGGGGCGCCCATACGATCCGCGGCTTCGACTCGTCCACCGGCGACGTCGTCTCCACCGTTGCGATGAGCGGCAACTCGCAACCCGGTGACCTCGCCTTTGCCCGCGGCAAGCTCTACGTCGCGGAGGAGTTCGGGACACCGCCGGCAATCGCGATCGTCGATCCCCGATCCGGCACGGTCTTGAAGCGGATCGAGCTGCCGCCGGGTTCACGCCCCCATCACGTCCATGCGAGCCGGGGCGGCAGGCTCGTAGCGTTCGGCCTCTACGGGACGGACACCGTGGCGGTCGTCGACACCTGCTCGGATGAGCTGCTGGGACGCTGGGACATCAATCCCGACACCGTGGCCGGGCGGGCGCACGCGGCGGTCTTCTCGCCGGACGGACGTGTCCTCTATGTCGCGAGCGACGCGTCGAACGAGATCGTCGCCCTCGACCCGCGCTCGGGCGAGATCCTCTGGCGCCTGAACGTCCCGGGCGCGCACGAGCTCGCCGTCACGCGCGACGGCCGGACCGCCTACGTCAGCCGCAGGACAGCCAATCGCCTCGCCGTAATCGACCTGACCGAGCACGCAGCCTACACCGACGTGCTCGAGCTCGGGTTGCCGGACACGCTGCGCCTGTCCCGCGGCGACCGGCAGCTGACCGTCGGCCTCCGGACGGCGCCGGCGCAGCTCGCCGTCGTCGACGCGAAGACGTTGACCTACGCGCTCGTTCGGATCGGGCCGCCGCTCGAGACCACCACGGTCGCGGGACATCAGTGGACGTCCCGCAACGGGCGCTACACGTTCGCCACCTACGAGGGGGGATCGAGCCCGGGGATCGCCGTGATCGACCACCGGGACGGGAATGCGATCGTCGGAACGCTTCCCTATCCGGGGCGGCCGCACGGCGTCGACCTCGCTCGCGACCAGCTGCGGTAGCGCAGCCGGCGGGAGGGCGGCGCCGCCGCCCTCCCGCCGCGTCTACTGGTACGCGGCGCGGGCGCGCTCCCAGCGCTCGTCGTCGCGCCGGATGCGGTCCGGGTTCACACCTCGAGCGTCCGCGAGCGCCAGGGTGAGGAGCTGGAAGCGGACGATGTCCACG